>Ga0209579_10001337_pt1 | contig 20563 bp, 15 predicted proteins | sample Coa_R1_2_FD_187152 | JGI IMG/M metagenome (GOLD analysis project Ga0209579, IMG submission 187152) | Surface soil microbial communities from Centralia Pennsylvania, which are recovering from an underground coalmine fire - Coalmine... | ecosystem: Environmental > Terrestrial > Soil >... | reverse complement strand
GACATGCTCTACGGGAAAGCGTGACATTCGCGGCGTGAGGTCGAGAGGACCGGCGATGGAGAACTGACAAATCGGACACCAGCGTCGGTCCCCCCCCACGTGCACGGCGCTACGTCTGCTCGCAGAGCCTCTGGCCTGTGACGGAGTTGGCTGCCCTTTGCCATCGACACGATGGTCGGAGTGCAGCTCAACCGAAAGGGCGACAGAGAAGCAATGTCGAGACGTGTCGGCACACCTGAACACCGACAACGAAACCCGTGGCCAACGCCAGCTCGCCCGAGCTTCTGGCAAGAAGGCAGAACGTTCGGAAGATCTCTCGGAACAGTGCTGCCCATCATTGTAGCGGGTGACAGACCTGGCCTATAGGTGTGTAGGAGCTGTTGTTGATCGTGAGGGAGAGAGTTGTCTGTGTTCGAACGTTCGGTGTCGATGTGTGGTAATAGAGCAGTGAGAATGTCAATGTGGTCGCACGATCCGTGAAGTCACTTGTGTGGCGATGGGGTCTCGACACGACTCGCCCGATCCAGGGCTCCACTGTCGGCTTGCCAACGAATCGCACTGCGGCGTCGAACGCCCGGATCATTGAAGCCGATGCAGAGCCACCGGAGTACGGAGCTGCGATCTCAAGCTCGTCGAGCGCTTGCCGCGGACCGGTGACTGTCATCGTGAGACCGTTACGAGGACCACCAAGCCCGTTGGTAAGCTTCGCTGTCCAGCTTCCTGTCAGCGATGTGCGGCTCCACGTTGTCGATGTAGCTGTGAAGGCTGTCTCGACCTGCGTAAGGGTTCTCTTCAGAGAGCAAGCTGCGGTTGATGGCTTCTGGGCATTAGATGTCCCGCGCTGGGTACCGGCGAAGTAAAGGACAGCAATCAGGAGAACAACAACGACTGCCACCACCGCTGCCCGGAACAACACGCGACGCCATGTCACGTTGTTCGCATCGAGCGGAGTATCTACGTCGCGGAAGTGATGCTGGTAGTCGCTCGGCAGAGCGGCCACTGCGGCACGGTAGGACTCGCGAGCAGATTCGACCGAGGCGGTATCCGACTGCGCGCGCACCAAAGCAGCTCGCTCCGCCGCAAGACGCCCCGGGCGCACGGCAGAATCAGCTTCGGCCGTCCGGGCCGCCGTTGTCACGATTGCCGCGAACAATGCCGCACGTTCACCTGGGAGCTTGCCCAAGCTCTTCTTCGTGAAGGTCGCAAAGGTCGTCATCGCTGGGGTCACGATGCGGACATAGGCAGCGCCCTCCACGCGCTGGCGGCCGAAGGCAACTCCGCTCAGCAAGCCAAGGGGGAGACCGCCAATGATCGTGCCTGCCACTCCGGCAAGCAGGCTTCCGCGGTGGGTCGTGGATCCGTCCGCGGCAACGGCGTGTGCGCCGATGATTGGGAACGACTTGCCGCTGACGATGATCGCCCGTTCGTAGATCTCCACGCCGTTGTCGCTTGAGGCGCGCCGCTCTCCGCTTCCTTCGTCGCGGAACAGAACCTTGCTGTCATGGGCGACCCTGCGCCCGTAATCACGGCGCGCCACCCGGAACGCGCGCCTGGCCGCCTTTGCCTCGACGATCGCAGGACGGAGACCTTCTGGCGGATGCATGAAGCGCCACAGCGACACGCATTGGGTTGCTATGCCGTAGCGAGCCCGACTCTGAGCGCCGTGAACCACTGTCAGATCGGAGGAAGCGGCGGGACCCGCTGGCGTCGCTTTGGCCGGGATTCGGGTCTGCTCCAGAGGCATCGTTGCGCTTTCCGGATCAGGAAGGGCTTCTTGTGCCTCGGGTGCAGGATTCGGCTGCTCAGCTGAAGCCGGTTGCCAGTGCGTTCCGTCGAAGTGTTCCGGACCGTGCTTTCCGTCTCTCCTGAGTATTCCGACCCAATCCGGACACCTGTTCCGATCCATTCCGGACAGCGGTCCGATGCAATCCGGACAGCGTTCCGAGCCAATCCGGACGCGAGGCTGACGGGAGGATCCACCGCCGAGCTCGTCTGACGCAGCACCTTCGCCCTCGTGGCCCCCTCTCGCCGTGGGGCCTCGAGAGGAGGAGGAACCGATGGTGCGTCCCCGCAGCGACATGCGGAAGATCCGAGAAGTCCTTCGTCTGACCTTCGCTCTGGGCTTGACGCGCCGGCAGGTAGCCGACGCGCTGGGTCTGGCGCCGTCGACGGTCTCCGACTACGTGCAGCGCGCCAAGGTGGCCGGCGTCACCTGGCCACCACCCGACGATCTCGACACAGCAGCGCTCGAGCGCAGGCTGTTCTGTCAGCCTGAGTGCCCGCCGGGACAGCACCCGGTGCCCGACTGGAACTACGTCCGCAGAGAGCTCACGAAGACCGGCGTCACCAAGTGGCTCTTGTGGGAGGAGTACCGCGAGCAACACCCCGACGGCTACGCCTACAGCCAGTTCTGCAACCTGTATCGCGAGTGGTCCAAGACCGTCGACGTCGTCATGCGCCAGGAGCACCGAGCCGGCGAGAAACTCTTCGTCGACTACGCCGGACCGACCATCCCGATCTACGATCCGCTCTCGGGCGAGGTGATGGCGCGAGCCCAGCTCTTCGTTGCAGCCCTGGGCGCCTCGTCTTACCTCTACGCCGAGGCCACGGCGAGCCAGGGCCTCACAGACTGGATCGGCTCCCACGTGCACGCCTTCGAGTACATGGGCGGGGCGGCGAAGATCCTCGTGCCGGACAACCTCAAGTCCGGGGTGAAGAAGCCGAACCGCTACGAGGCCGAGCTGACGCGCACCTACGAGGAGATGGCCGCCCACTACGGCGCAGCCGTCATCCCCGCACGCCCCTACAAGCCCCGCGACAAGGCGAAGGTGGAGGCGGCCGTGCTCCTCTGCGAGCGCTGGATCATGGCCAAGCTCCGCCACGAGCGCTTCAGCTCGCTCGCCCAGTTGAACCGCCGGATCGCAGGGCTCATCGAGGCGATCAACGAAAAGCCGTTCAAGAAGCTGGAGGGCTCGAGGCGCACCCTCTACGAGACGATCGACCGCCCCGCCCTCACCCCGCTTCCTCCCTCTCCCTACGTCATCGGGCGATGGAAGCAGGTCACCTGCAATATCGACTACCACGTCGAGGTGGACCGGCACTACTACTCGGTCCCCTACCAGCTCGTGAGAAAGCGGCTCGACGTGCGCACCTCGGCGTCCACCGTCGAGGTCTTCTTCAAGGGCAAACGAGTGGCCTCCCACCTGCGTTCGTCGCGCCAAGGCGCGTTCACCACGACACGGGCCCACATGCCCGAGTCCCACCGCCGCCACCATGAGTGGACGCCGGGGCGCATGATCGCCTGGGCCGAGAAGACCGGCCCTGCGACGGCGGCGTTCGCGACCAAGGTGATCGAGCTTCGCCCCCACCCAGAGCACGGCTACCGCTCGATCCTGGGGGTGATCCGGCTCGCAAAGCACTACGAGCCCGAGCGCATCGAGGCAGCCTGTCGGCGGGCGATCGTGCTCGGCGCCTACTCCTACACCTCGGTCAAGTCGATCCTCGAGCACGGCCTCGACCGCCGGCCACTGTCCTCCGACGACCCGAAACCCCACCGCCGCCGTCACCACCGAAACGTCCGCGGCGGCGACTACTACAGCTGAGAGGAACCTCCACCATGCTCATGACCCAGACGATCGACGGCCTGCGCGAGCTCAAGTGCACAGTCATGGCGCGCAGCCTCGAAGACCAAAAGACGAGCTCCCTCTACGACGGCCTTCCCTTCGAAGAACGCCTCGGCCTCTTGGTCGACCAGGAGATCGCCGAGAGAAAGAACCGCCGGCTTCGCCGCCTGCTCCAGCTGGCGAAGCTGCGCTGCGACGCCGTGATCGAGAACGTCGACTTCAAGGCACAGCGCAACCTCGACAAGTCGTCGGTGCTCTCGTTGGCCGAGTCTCACTGGGTGAAAGAGCACCACAACCTCGTCGTCACCGGGCCGACCGGGGCGGGGAAGACCTACCTCGCGTGTGCGCTCGCCAACGCCGCCATCCGTCACGGCCACCCGGCGCTCTACGTGCGCGCACCGAGGCTCTTCGAAGATCTCGCCATCGCCCGTGCCGACGGGCGGTTGGCCAAGCTCATGGCGTCCCTCGCCCGGGTCGAGGTCCTCGTCGTCGACGACCTGTTCCTCCGGCCCTGCGACACCCAGCAGGCAGCCGATCTCCTCGAGGTGATCGAAGACCGTCACCAGCTCCGTGCGACGATCGCTTGCTCCCAGCTGCCCGTCGCCCACTGGCACGAGTCGATCGGCGATGCGACGATTGCCGACGCAGTGCTCGACCGCCTCTTGCAGAACGCCCACCGAATCGAACTCGAAGGCGAGTCGCTCCGCCGTGGATCGGGTGAAGGGACGACCAGTCGTCCGTCGCGTTCGACTCGCTCATGAACAGAGCACACAACGACCGCAAGAAGGGGGTGAACCGAGGGGACCGCTGATCACCGTCAGCCGCTCTGCGGCCTCCGACACCCTCGCACGTCCGGAATGGATCGGAACAGGTGTCCGGATTGGGTCGGAACGAGCGTCCGGATTCACCGGAATGCGCACTCTCCACTGATCGTCGTTCATGCCCGGCGCGGTCCTCTTCGGTTGGCCGGTTGGCAGCTTGAGGGTCTGTCACCGATGCGATCCGATTGGAGACCTGGCGAACACGCGTCGTCGCCGCAGATTGAATCGCTCACTCCGTAGCCCCCCTCCGTTGTTCGATTTGGTCGCGCGACGAGTTGGCCTTCGAGGCTCAGATGCGACACCCGGCGCATCTGTCCGGCACGACCCTCAACGCTTCACGGATCGGCTCTCAGCCCACTCTTTCTTCATGGCCTGCGCTACGAGATGTTACCCGGATTCGGGTGACCCGAAAGTGACAGCCCGATGACCCTTGCCATGTGGGAGGTACGGACAAGGGGCGGACGGCCAGGCAGATCGAGTTCGGGGATCGGGTCCGCGTCTACCGGGACCGCCTCGGCCTCTCCCAGGAGGCGCTCGCCCACCAGGCGTCGATCAACCGGACCTACATCGCCAGCCTCGAAGCCGGCCAGCGGAACCCGAGCCTCGATCTGATGGCGCGGCTGGCCAAGGCGCTGGAAGTAGACCTTGGCGAGCTTCTCGCCGGGCTTCAGGACGTTCGCGGACGACACTGAGCGCCGCCCTCCGTGGCCCCATTCACGGCAGACGGTCAAATCAGGAGTGTTGGCCCGACGCACTTTGGCTACCGGGCGGGGTCGGGTGGCACCCGCTGAGAGAATCGTACGGTGAGACCTGACGAGTTCTTCATCGACAGTGACGTAACTCGGCGGACAGTCGACGTGGACCTGCTGGACCAGCTCCGCCGTGGTCCCATCCCTAACCACGGCGACATCGAAGTAGCCGTGGCGCTGGCAAGGCTTGTTCATGACGAACTCGAACATTACGGGACCGACTCCGGGAACGAGATGGATGACGATGAGGTGCGGCTCGCCCTGCGATCACTGAGGGCAACCCTGGAGAGGGTCGGGATTACGGACTTCGAGATGCCGTTCCGGGACTTCAGCACCTTCTATGGTTGGTGGGTCGGCAAAGGTGCAAAGGGCAGTTGGCAGGCACGCCGCGACCTACTTCACGAAGTATTTGATCCCCTCCACGATCGGTTGGCGGTGTTTGAGGACAGATCAGTGGCGTCGACTCTGGTCGATCCGATCACCCCCCACACTCGAACTGGTTGGAACACCGTGGACGTGGAGATCGGCGAACTGCGCCGCCACTTCCAGGGCGCTCGCACGCCACAGGACTACCGGGCGGTCGGGCTCGATTGCGTAGCCGTCACCGAGGCGTTAAGTCGGTGTGTCTACGACGTCGGGCGGCATCTTCGTCAGGGAGAGGAGGAGCCGCCAGTCGCCAACACGAAGCAGCGTCTCGACCGGGTAGTCGAGGACTCCGCGCCGGGCTCCGACAACGCAGCGATTCGCAAAATGGCAAAGGCTGTGATCGAGCTTGCCCAGCACGTCAAACACAGCGCCACTCCGACTCGGCGGGAGGCCGGGATTGCGGCTGATGCGGTCATTCAGCTCGCCAATCTGTTGCGACGGCTCAACGAGCCGGAGTAGCGCGGCTCATGCTCAGAAGAGCTGGTGACGCGACCACTCTGTCAGCGCCGGTGTGTCTGTCAGCCCAGGCTCGAACTCCGGTGTCGGACCGGCAGGGCCGCCTGTTGGATCGATGAGCGGGATGAAGTCGTCGTCCTCGTGCGAAGGTGGGCCATTGCCGGCACTTCCATTCGAGTCGCCGGGATGGTCTGACCAGATCTCAGCGATCCTCTGCGCCGCTTCGGACTTCGCCTCCTCCGCCTGTGTCTCCCAATCCTGTGGCGGCCTGATGGCCCCGAGCCACGTGGCCCCGACCGCCCTGAACTCGGTTTCGCAGATCGGACAGATCATGATCGGATCCTCGATGCCGCCCTCGGGGGTATGCGGCTGGTCCAAGGGAAGGATGCCTCGGGCTCCGCAGTCCGGACAGCAGCGAGCGTCGCGACGCCTGGGGCGTTGATACATCGGTGTCGCCTCCTCATCGTTCCTGGCGTTGCCACCGTGCCCGGAGGGGCCGGTTGGCGGGAGGTCAACGGGCCAGGTCCCTCGCTCCCTCTGGATGTGGTGGGATCACGTTACCCGACTTCCGCGCAGTCGAAGAGTGTCGACTCCGGTGCTTCCCAGAACAGCCCCGTTGTGGGTGTCTCAGCCCGTCTCCTCAACGAGCACAAGTGCTCGCTTCAACGGGATGGCTGCCCGCGTCTCGTCTGGGAGCGTCTCGTACGTCTCGAAGAGTTGGTCAAGGACGTCGTCATCGGTCCAGACTCGGAGGCTCGAAGGATTTGCCTTACGAAGTTGCTCAGCCTGGGGAGTCAATCCTCCCCAGGCGACGAGCAGTGCCTGATCGGCATGGTTGTGGTGGACGGCCCCCTGAAGTTGGTTGATGACTGGCACACCTTGGGCAGAAGCTCCGCTCTTGACTTCGACAACGAGAGTCGGCGAGTCAAGCCCGAGAGGACCGCTGCGAGCCAGAATGTCGATTCCGAAGTCACCGCCCGGCGGCGAGACATCGCAGGTGTAGCCGTGGGCACGCAGGATGTCGGCAACGAGTCCCGTGAGCGCATGACCGGAAAAGTGCTCGACGATGTGCGTACGCACACGATCGCGTATGACCTCCAACGTCACCGCGGGCGCGGGATCTACGTAACCCTCCTGAGCATCGTTGACCGCAATCGTCGCGATTGGTATTCCGCCGGCACCCGGATCCGTACCCCCTTCCAAGACAGCGAGCAGACGGGCGGCTGCATTGTTCCGCGTGGCTCTGAAGACGGTCATCGCGCCGTTCACGATGTTGAGAAGGTCGTCGTTCAGGGCGGAACGGGGAACGTCCGTGCGTTTCCAGTCGACTCCAATGGCATGCCTTCGGTCCTCAGGTTGATCTGCGAGGTATCGGTAACCCTCCCTACAGACTCCAAAAGCGAGCCGCTTGGTGGTCTTCAAGGGAAGGATGACCAGGTCTCCCTGCTTGATGACGGAACGGAGAGCCCACATCTGCCCGACAAAGTTCGCGATCCGCCCCGCGGGTGCGCCAGCCATCACTCGCTCGGCGATCTGGCGAACCGCCTCGCGAGAGGTTGCGTTCGACAGGTCAGTAAACTCAATGAAGCCGCCACCGGCGAGCCCGTTCGTAAGCGCCCAGGCGTCTCGTTGTCCCATCACTCCCGCTCGGACGACCCATGCTCCGACCTCAGTCACGGCTACCTCCTCGGCACGGCATTCTCGCGCGCCACATCGATCCCGGCCCCGTCACGTGAGGTGCAAGTCGACGACGACGGCCGAGTGGTCACTCCCCGCCTCGATGGACGCCTCGTACGGGTACTCAACGCTGGTCACGTTGAACTCCGGGCCGACCCACACGGCGTCGTACCGGCGATCGAAGCCACGCTGACGTCCCCGGCCCCCAGTTCGAAGGGAGACGGCGAGAGGTCCGTCGGGTCGCATGGCGGCGATGCGCGCGAACTCTTCGGGTTGGTTGGCGAGCCAACGTCGGAGTGCATCGTCGAGATCGTGGGACTTGCCCGGCCCCCACAAGAGGTCATCGCCCGCCGCGCCATTCAGTCTGCGGGAGCCGGAATGCCAGTGGGTGCGGGTAAAGGCAAAGTCAAGGGCGTCGACCTCAGGGGTATTGGCGTCAGCTCCGAGAATGACCGGGCCGTCTTCTGCCGTCAGCCACTCGGCGAACTCGACAGCTTGGCGGACCTTCATCAGCTTCCAGGTGACACCCGGCGGAGCGTGGTACGTGGCGAGGGTCAGGACGCGGTCGCCAGAGCGGACGCGAGCTGCCAACGTACGCTCGGGGAAGTCGGTCGTGCAGGGGGGCAACAGCTGAGGATCGGAAGCTTGCCTGCCCCCGATCGCGACGGCGAGACGGCGACTGGGAGCTGCATCGAGCGGGTGTCCGTCCAGCGAGGAACAGAGCCAGTCGAGGTTGGCAGCCTCGCGAAGCGCGTCGACGCCGGACGGATTGACCTCTTGAAGGAGGACGAAGTCCGGAGACGGTTCGAGCGCAGCCAGGAACTGCCCAAGTCGACGAGCGGCGTCACCGACCCTGTTGTGCACGTTCCAGGAGACCACTCGCACGGCTCCAAAGTAATCCTTGCCGCAACGTCGTAGCCTGGTGCCCACGAGATCAGCCCATCACGCGGCGGAGGTGACGATGAACATCCCCGAGTTCCTGGAAGAGAAGGAGCCCTTCTACAAGTTCAACCGCGAGGAGCGGAACGTCGCAGCGATCCTTTACCACTTGCTGCTCGTTGACGGGAACCTCGCCCGATTCGCCGATCTTGTGAAGGCGAACATTACTACCGTCACTGATCAAGTCGAGGTCTACTACGAGTACTCCTACCTGAGAGATCTGTGGCATCGAACTCGGGACAAAGACAAGCAACAACAGAATGACAAGCGTCGCGAGTTGGTCCGCTCGTTCCTGACTCCCAGGATTCCAGCCCTACTCCAAGATGATTCTGTATTCCAGTTCAACGAAGCACTCGTAGGAGGCCGTGCATCTTCAACGGACATCCAGAGTCCCGGTCGTTGGTCCGTCATGAAGATCGCCGGACTCCTTCCGGACGATGGGTGCGAGGCGTCGTCAGACCGATGCGAGTTTCTCCGCACGTGTCGGTTCAAGTGGGCCTTCAACATCAAGCCCGACGTCGTGATCTTCGACGCCGAAAGGCGAGCAATCTGCGTTGAGTGCAAGCTTGATTCCGGCGAAAGCTCCTATCCCTCAGAGGCAGTCGAGCGACGGGAGTTCGATCGACGCAAGTTGGAGAGGGTCCATCAGACCGAGCTGCAGGAGTACCTCATGGACAGTCTGCTTGGATTTACGACGACCTTTGTGTACTTGACGCGAAAGACACCGACATCCGCACACGACAAGGTCAGCAGAGCGGTTGTAAAACCCGTTGGGGAGCAGCTTGCACCTCGGAAGACCGCCCTCTCTTGGAAGGGAACGTTCAAGGCACTGCCGCACGCCACATGCCCAACGTTCATTCGGGAGTGGATTGATTCCCTCTGAGACGTCGTCCGAGATGGACAGGATGCTGGAAGGTCTCACCGCTCCGTTGGGCTCGGTAGACCTGAGCTGGGACGACGACACCCTGCATTGGGTCCGGTGGCGCCTGGCTCACGACTTTCATCATCGCTTCCATGCGCCCATCGGCGTCGAGGTTCGCGCAGACTTCTTTGAGCCACTCGACGGCGACCTGTACTCCCTGCCGGTGTGGTCTCCAGCGTGTCGCCGACCCACGTACTTCGGCCGGTTGTCGCCTGGGGCCGTGCGAGTCTCAGACGAGGAAGACGCCGAGTTCCTCTCCCCAGGGTTCCGGGACGCGCGGCGAGGGACAAGGGACTTGAGCTTGGAAGGTAAGACCTGGCCGAACTGGAGGTCTCTGCTGGATGCGGCGGTCGTTCGCCTTCGCCTTCGCCGTGATCGTTTCGATCACGCGCTCTGTCAGCACCGCGTCGATCACTACCCCCTGGCGTGGGACGTCGCCCTCTTGGTCCGAACTGCCCATGACGTGCATGGCGGCCGAGTGATGGTGGCGCAGGAGGCGGCCTTTGCAGGCTGGCTTGGGCGCAACGCACCGCTGGTACTCCGACACGGGGAGAGACGGTCGATCACTCTTGGCAGGTACGGTCAGCCTGCTGTGGCCATCACGCCTGAGGTTGAACTCGTGACCCGGGCGACGGTGATCGATGGACTGAAGCAGGTCCCGTCCGGAGATCCCTTCGAGCTGGCCCAACTCGCCGAGGAGTTGATCGCCAGGGAGGAGTAGTCAGTACGCCGTGTGGCCGACGCCCCTGCGATGGATTGCCAGTTGCTTACGCTCTCAAAGTCCTTTTCCATTCCTCCCGACCCCCAAAGGGGGGGGTCGGAATGAAGAATCTGGAACGGTTCTCCGGAACTACGGAATCGATTCCGGAATCATGGAATCACTCCGCCCTACGATCGTTCCTCCCGAAAGGTGATTCCGGCCTCGTCGAGAGGCTCGATCACCCCATTGCGAATCGACGATGGGTCCATCCCGGATGGGCCGCCCGCGGCCGTCACCTCCAGGTGGATTGTCAGCGCCGCGGCCTGTTCGCGAAGGGATGCCAAGGCACGCTGTGCAGGGAACCACTGCTCACCCGTGACGTCGATGGTGAGATGGACCGTCGACAAGCGCTCACCGGGCCGTGGAGGAGGAGGGGGCGGAGGCAGTCGTGTTGTTCCGTCCGTGGAAACTGGATCAGTCCCGCCGGTTGGGGCCGGTTGCTCTGCGGGAGCACCCGCAGGACTCTGCACGAGGGACTCGGCCAGGGCGGGCGTGAGGATTGCACTCTGGTCACTCAAGTCGATGTCCGCTGCGGGAAGGAGAACTCCGATCCTGACGTTGGCGGGGCTTGCCACATGGACGCCATCTTCGGCAATGCTGACGCCCGACGCGTAGCCAAGACGGCGCTCCATGACGCCCCGCGAGACGACATCGGCAACGACATCGGCGCGGATCAGCTTCGTGAACTCGAAGTAGCTGTAAAAGGCGTCGACGACAGCGGAGAGCAGCACGGCGGGCGTCGCTGCCCCAAGGTCCATGAGGGACATGAGCTTGTCCACGGTCACGGTGCTGAAGACACGGTGAGACGTGGCGTCCAACACCCGGGCATGAAGTCCACGGCCTGCCCCCGTGAGCGTGCCCAGATCCATTGCCTCCATGATGAAGGGAGACCCGCCCGATGAGCGCACCGGAAGGACGACACGTCCATACGCGCGCCCAACCGCCGCCGCAAGGTCACGACGTGCGGAGGCGGCCTTCTCGCCCAGCTCCTCAGCTTGCTCTCTGGTAAGTCCGAGAGAAGTCCGTCTGCCCAGGAGACCTTCCGCGGCCTTGGCAATGCGCGCCGCCTGGCGCGCCCGGTCGAACTGGGCAACGTCGGGCAACACCAAGGCGATGCCGTTTCGGAAAGCTCTCCTGCCGCCGCGCGCTTGCTCGACAAACGACATGAGCGGTTGGCGCGCCTCCTGCCATTCGGGATGGAGGTAGGCGAAAATGAAAGCCGGCCGGTGATCTTCGACTTGTTCGGGACCCAACGGCCACAGGGCGACGTTCCGTTCGCCTGCGAGCTGGCGGTCCAACTCATCGCGGACTTCGGCCAGAACCTCAGCGGCGTCAAACTTGACCGCCTCGTCTCGAATCAGCTTCGTCAAGTTGGGCGTGGGCTCGAAGCGGTATCTGCGGTTCGTGAAGTGGAGGAACAGCTCCTCGTCGCGTAGATCGTGAAGTGCGGCCACCAGCAAGTTTCGATCGAGCCCGGGAGCGAGCGTCGTTGAAATCAGCTCGCGTTCGAGAACTCCGCGCTCGTCTCCTTCTGGCGTGCCGAAGGAGAAGAGCATGACTGCCGTAGCGGCGCGTGAGCCGACTTTCAGTCCGTCCAGCGCGGGCGAGTCAGCACCGATCCTGCGGTCGACAGTGCGGGCCCCGGAACCGTCAGCGAGCACGTCTGCCTCCAGTACCGAGGTGTACCGCTCTCGTTCCCCGACTTGGCTGAAGAACGCGCCTCTCGTCATCTCGTCGCCCAGGTCAACGTCCCCTGGTCCGAGCAGCGGAGCAGAAGATCGAGATACCCAGGCAGCGTGAGTGGCACAAGCCAAGAACTGCAGGGCACCGCGGGTCCGCTGGTAGCTCGGAAGACTTCCCCAGCGGTGGTACATGAGATCGAGAAGCGCCGGATGGAACGGGTAGGCAGCCTTGATGCGATCAGCCATCCGCGCAGCAGCCTGTCCCGCGTCTCGTCGGTCGTCGGCCGTTTCGGCTTCGGCGTCGAGTTGACGACGCAGGAGTTCGGCATACGCCGAGGCCACTGCGTCACGCACCTCCGTTGAGCCGGTGTCAGCGAAGAGACGGCGCTTCACGATGTGCATGGTCTCGTCGCCGCTCACCGGTTCTCTCTTCGCGTCCACACGCGAGACCAGGTGGTCGAGTTGGGTGAGCGTGCCTTCTGCTCCGACGGCCTCGCCCACGCTCGCCTGGAGGCTGTAGACCATGGCAGCGCGAGGATGCTGATTCACGGCCTCGGTCAGAGCCTGCACGAACAACATGGCTTGACGCCCGGCCGTCGATTCGCCGCGGACGATGGCGGAGGCCTTCTCGACGTAGACAAGAACCTCATCGAGGAGCACGAGCACCGGACCCTCGCCGAGAACCTGCCGGAGGAGGTCGCCACCCGGGGCCGACCCAGTCCGATCCTGCTCGGCGACCAGGTCGTACCGGCCGAGCTGCTTTGCCATCTCGCCCCAAAGAGTGTGGGTTTCCGTTCCGTCACCGTGGCGGAAAGGCGTCAGGGGATCCAGTTCTTCGCCGCTCAGAACTGCCAGCTCGACGACTCCGGGATCGGGGATGGACTCCAACTCCCTGAACACCCGCAGCGCGTCGCGAGAGCGAGCCAAGTGCAGGAGCGCTACCAGCGTGTGGGTCTTGCCGCCTCCGAAGGGAGTTCGAAGCTGCAGGACACGATCGCCGGGCTTGCCAGTGAGCACTCCCATCACGTCGCGGAGAAGCTTGGAAAGAGCTTCGGTGAGGTACGTGGTTGCGAAGAAGCGCTCGGGGTCGAGATAGACCTGATCGACTCCCTCGCGGCGACGGTAGACGGATGCCAGGTTGACGGCGTAGGTGCCCATGTCCAGGGCACCACCGACCACGTCGGCGTGCGGGCGCGCTGCATCGACCCAGGGGGTCAAGCGGAAAGCAGACTCACTCATCGGCCATCGCCTTGGAAAAGCCGGCCGTCGTCGGCGCGCGGCAAGGTGTCTTCGATCAATCGACGCCACGATCCCAGGGCTCGTTCGGCGGCCGCAGCCTCTGGAGGTTTGGCGTCAGCAGATCCAGTCCGGAGCGCCTTGCCTGCGAGAGCCTGGACAACCGACCGGAGGAGCCCAGGGTCGACGACAGCCTTCCCGAGGTATGAACCGACATCGGCCGGTCGATGTTCAGCGCGCCAGAGGAGACCCTGGGCCACGTCAATGATCGGGGCGGGGAGCCCCGTCTCAGAGGGCATTCCAAGGTACTGATCAGCTCCCCGCTCTTCATAGTCGCGAAGGCGAATGGTCGCGCCAGACTTCGCGAGTAGGGAGTGTGAGCCCGCCGTGAGACCCCGTGGTCCGTCAACCTCCACGCCCGTCATCCACCCGAGGTTGTTCACCTCCGCGAAGGGAACCGCCTGGTAGCCGTAGCTGAACTGCGCCGCGACGTAAAACCGCGTTGCTGGATCCGCCCCGATCAGCCCCCCAAAGATGGCGTCTAGCACCTTGTTCTGGACTATGGCCAGGAAGCGGTCGGACGGCAACGGCTCTCCATTGTCCTGTTCCACTCGGTCGTAGCGCGTGAGGGCTCGAAGTCCAGCACCCACGGTGGCGATGACGAGATCGGAGCCGGTGACGCCAGCGTCTACAAGGCGATCAAGGCGCTCGCGGATGATTTCGTCCAGCTCTTCCAGCACCTCGGCCTCGCCACCTACTCCAGCCTCGGCGGGTCGCTTTCGGGCGACGAGGAAGATTGACGAGGCCAGGGCGGCACTGTTTTGCCCGCGAGATCGCTCCGGCATTTCGGTGTCAAGCGGCCAGGCCTCAGTAATCATGAAACCAGCCGCTCGGAGGGCATCCACGAGCGTCGCCCAGCCGAGCGTGGTCTTGTGGGCGTAGATACAGACCAACGGTCCTTCGGGCTTGAGCACTCGATATGCCTCGGTGAAGGCCTGGGACATCCTCTGCTCGTAAAAGTCGCGAGCGTTCACCTTGTCGCCGTAATGTCGGTGCAATACAGACACGATCTCGCGGCGCTTCGGCGTCAGTTCGCCACTCAGATCATCGGGCCAAAGCACCCCTACCGAACGCTTGAGCCAGACGTAGAAAAAGTCGGCGAGATCAGCGTAAGAGATGTTGTCGTAGTACGGCGGATCGGTGATGACGGCGTCAAATGAGGCATCCGGCAGCGACATCTCCGTTGCTGAGCCCCGGATCACCGTGGCAGGGGGGACCGGCGCAAGCGTGTCGATGATGTCCGCAATGTTGCTAACGTGTTCTGCGACATCGCCCGCAGCGCCACCGAACGGTGCAGGTTCAACAAAGTCCCACACCATGGGGAGCGCTTGGCGAGCGAAGGTGTTCATCGCCGTCTCGTTCGACTGCTCCCATCGGCACAAGGTCGACGAACGATCGACGGTGCGATCAAGTGCCAAGCCGAGGCAGGTCGCGACCGCCTTTGCCCGGTCGGCATCCATGCCGTCGGTGACGATCGCGTCGTAGGTCGAACGGACGCCTGCGGCCAGCGTGCAGAGGGTAAGGAGCTGACGAGGCGTGAACAGGTCGCGGAATCGCGTGAGTCCGTAGAGAGGCACGAGAATCGCCTGGTTGTAGTTGGGGACCAAGTTCTCGTCCGGGGGGTCAATAGGCAAGTTGCTGAGTCGCTTCTCGCAATCCTCCTCGTTGGGCAACGCGTAGCTACCGACCGGTAAGTAGTCGCGCCCTCGCCCTGATGCCTTGACCACAACGGCCGCCAATGGCGCAATGCTGATCCTTCCCGCGAGGCCTTCCGCCTTGACATATGACGCGTCGACCGTCGCCCCGCAAATGGCGCACGTCGCCTCTCCCCGCCGGGAACCTGCAGCGGGATCGGAAACCCAGGCCGGCGGAGGTCGTTGCCTCGACCACTTCGTAAGAGATCGAGAGAGCCTCCTTGTCGATGACAGCTCGAAGGGCAATGTAGCGACCCGTCTTCCGAGCAAGCCACGTTTGGCGCAGGAGGTGGAGCCGGTGTTCGTCGAGAGCAGGGTTGGGGCAGCGGACAGTTCGGGTCCAGAGGTAAGCGATGGGTCGACGGCCCTTCGAGCAGCCCGGCCCTCCTGCCGTGCCTGCGAGCAGACCCTGGCTTGCCGGAGCGTCGACCGGCGGTATACAGATCGGCAAGGTCCTGCCAGGCGGTCTCTACCCACTTGCTGCCCCATTTCCTGATGTCATCCCCCAGCCCGGGGTGAGCCCGAGGGAACTCCAACATCACCTTCTCGATGAGATGGGCGACGGGGTTCAGTTCGACCGCGGTAGCCCGACAACCGAGCCGGGCTGCCTCCAAGGGGATCGCCCCTCCGCCTGCAAACATGTCGAGGACAGCAGGAGGGTCACCTCCATTTGCATCGAGTACTTCTCGACGCGCCTCCGCGATCGCCGATGCCGGACCGCCCCAGCGGCACAACGCGTCAAAGAACGCGGCAGCTTCGATTGGGTCGCGACGACCGTCCTTGGCTGGGACCATCGCCGCATACACCGCAGCTCGCGCAGCAGCCAACGGACGACGAGCCCACCAAAGGTGGAGCTTGCGCGGGTGAAGCTCAGCGTGGCCAATCTTCTCCCGCTGCGCGACGACGTTGATGGCGTCGATCGGGAGAAAGTCCTCGATTAGGCGGCGATCGGCGACGCCAAGCTCCGGGGCCGGTTCTTCAGTCACGGTCCCCCCCTGACAGTCTCGATGCTGGCAGCCGGAACCCGGTAGCCGGTCACTTGAGCAATCTCCTCAACGCCAAGCAGGCTCCCAAACGGATCTTGAATGCGGACCAGCTCGGCGTTCCCCGATCGCGCTCCGTAGACGACGTACAGCCAAAAACCTTCGCGGAACCGTTGCGCGGCGAACCACTCGGTCCGGTACAAGCCGACATCCCCGGTGCTGCCTGATCGACCCTTGACTTCGATGCGGCGGACCAGCAACTCGCCGGTCTCCGGATCGGTGAGCGTGGATCGAATGTCAAAGCCCGAGCCGTCACGAGCTGTTGACACGTCTTCGGGGTGCCAGCCGGCCTCTCGCTCGAAGTCCATCGCGACTGCCATTGCGGCAGCTTCGACCTCGGGGTCCGAGCGCATCGCCGTGACGTCTCGATCCTCAATGCTCTCGGGTGGCCGGACGCTCGCCGCGCCGAGGTAGCGGACGGGACCTGGTCGGACGATGCCGAGGCGCTCGAAGCCTTCGAGCTTGATGCGCAAGCGGCGGTCCATCTCGTCAATCCTGCGTCCGATCTCGTCGCGAGCAAACCGGAACTCGTCGTGGCCACCGTGGACCTTTTCATCAAGATCCGCCCATTGGGATTCGAGTCGTAGGTGTTGAGCGCGAACCGCCTCCTGCAGGTAGGTGGAGCGAAGCTCGGCCGCTGCAAGTCGGTCTGCTCGCTGAAGCTCCGTTTGGTGAAGCTGAACATCGGCGCGCACCCAGTTCTCGATCCTCCTTGCCTCATCGGGGTCTCCAGGCGATGCCGGCTCGGCATCCTGATCAGGGGTGAGGTCGTGGAGCACATGGGGCGCGAGCTGGATCAGCGTGCCACCTTCGCTCTCGGTGACTGCCACGACCTCGGAGAACACCAGCTCCGGCTTGCCGATCTGGGCCTGGCCCACCACCTCGTAGGTGAGGAAGTGGATCATGTATGGCCCTCTCGCTTGGGGGTCAACGAACGATCCCACTCCGCCAGGAACTCCAGCCAAGCCCAGCCGTTCGGCCAGGCGTTCCGCCACGGCGGCAAAGAGCGGGTGACCAGGTGAGCAAAGATCCGCATCCTCGTGCTCGGCCTCGAACCGGTCTTCCTTTCGGAACGTGAGCTTTCGGTACTCCATCTCCGGCACGACGCCTCGCCGAACACTGGCGAGGTCGTCACCGCGAAGAGTCCTCGGGACGTGTTCGACCCGGTACAGCCCATCAGAAGCCCGACGCTCGACCCGACAGCCGACGACCTGGGCGGCGTCGAGGAAGAAGCGCTCCACGTACTCTGGCATGAGGCGGCGCTCTTCAGAGATCACGTTTCGCCGGCGAACCCACGAAAGGTCAACCGTCCGGGTCGCTTGCGCGACGCCGATGTCCTCTTCGTAGCGACGAAGGACCTCGGGTGAGATGGAGGAGATTTGCTCCAAGGCGGCCCGCTCGCGCTGGGGATTGACGAGCGTGTCCTTCACTAGACGCTCGAAGTCCAATCCGTTTCGGTCAAGCAGCTCCCCGATCACGTCATAGACGCGTCCCTGGAGATCGGCACGCATCTCGTTGAGTTTCTCGTGGAGCCGTTCGAGCAGCCGTCCTTCGATCGTGTTGGTGGCGCAGAAGTTGATCACCACCACGTTGGAACGTTGACCGATGCGGTGGATCCGGCCCATCCGCTGTTCGAGGCGGACGGGGTTCCACGGCAGGTCGTAGTTGACCATCAGATGGCAGAACTGAAGATTGATCCCCTCGCCGGCTGCCTCGGTCGCTACGCAGACCTGGTAGCGGGTGCGGAACTCGTGCTGGATGCGCTTTCGGAGGACAGGGGAATGCCCGCCGTGAATGGAGCACGTTGAGTAGCCCCAGGTCTCCAAGTGCCGGACGAGGTACTCCAAGGTGTCGCGGTGCTCGGTGAAGATGAGGAGCTTCGCACGGCCATCCTTCAGCTCGGCCAGCTCGGCTCGTTGTAGACATGTTCTGAGGGCGATCAGCTTCTGCTCTTCGCCCTGACCCCGGGTTTGCTCCGCATGAGCCCGCAGACGGTTCAACTCGTCAATCTCTTGGCGCAAGTCGTCGAGTTGCTCAGCCACGCTCACGTCGGTAATCGCGCGCTCTTCGACGTCCTCGTCTGCGTCATCTTCACCCGTTTCGTCGTCGGTGCCAGGAAGGCGTTGCAACTCGGCCATGCGCCGGCGACGGTCAGCGGGGGACATTCGTTCCAACTCTTCGAGAAGCTTGGTGAGCTTCTCTGCCCGGCGGTCAAGCGATGAGCTGATGGCCCCCAGGCTCGACGCCAGGCGGCGCTGCAGCACCGTACGGGCCAGAGCGACGGCGTTGCCACGTCCACCGCTTCCGCCGGTCAAGAACCGATTGACGTAGTCGGTGACCGCCCTGTAAAGCTCCTCTTCTGGCCTGGAGAGGGTGAAGGGCTGGGTGCGTACCTCGCGGTCGACGAAGAGGCGCTGGCCGTGCTCGTCGATCAGGTCTTCTTTCGCGCGGCGCAAGAAATACGGGTTCCCATCGATGGCGATCTGGCGGCGGGTGAGGTCGTGGGTCGAGAACTGATCAGGGTCGAGTAGGCACATGAAGCGGGTGAAGCGGTCGGCGTCCCCCGAGTGCGGCGTGGCCGTGAGCAGGAGGAGGCGCTCGGTTCGCTTGGACAGCTCCTCGGCGAGGGCGTAGCGCTTGGTCCGGCGGATGTCGCCTCCCGGCTCAGTGACTGCCGAGCACTTGTGGGCTTCGTCGATCACCACGAAGTCCCAGTCGGCCCGGAGCAAGTCGGGCATCACGTCCTCCTGCTTGGCGAAGTCGAGTGAGGTCACGACTTGGGGGTGGCGGGTCCAGGTGTTGCCGCCCAACTGGCCGCGCACGGTGTTGCCGTCGATCGGCACGAACCACTCGTCGAACTTGTCGTGCAGCTCGTCCTGCCATTGGATGGTGAGCGGCGCTGGCGTCACGATGAGGGTGCGCTCGACGACGCCTCGAAGCTTCAGTTCCTTGAGGAGCAGCCCTGCCATGATCGTCTTACCTGCGCCCGGGTCGTCGGCCAGCACGCTGCGAAGGAGCGGCTGGGGGAGAAGCTGGCGGTAGACGGCCTCGATCTGGTGGGGGAGGCCCCGAACACCGGCCATGGAGACCGCGAAGTAGGGGTCGTGGGAGTACGCGAGGCGGATCCGCTCGCCCTCGATCAGCCGGAAGAGGTCCTCGGCCGCGACCCGGGCGTGGGCCTGGGCGGACTCAGCGAGAGCCTTCTCCAGCTCCTCCTGCCCGATCACGGTCTCTGTTGCAGCGCCACTCGCGAGACGGACGTCGGAGGTGGAACAAGTCGGGACCGACCTCGTCGAGGCCCTCGATCCGGACGGGCTCGGCGAAATGGCCCCGGAGCGTGACGGAGCGGTTCCGCGCCCGCTGGGCGAGGTCTGCTTGGGCCGGATTCTCCCCTCCGCTCACGCTCGGAGCGTAGAACGTTTCGGTGGCGCAAGTCTGCAGCCACGACGCACCGACCCGACTCCGTCCGGGACAGCGGCCCGTTTGGAGTACCGCCGCCTGTTGGACCCCCTTCGGCCGGAGCACGCCATGCGCCCGAGCGCTTGCCGATGGCGGGTAAGGAGGCGGTCGAACCGGAATCTGTGCGGGATGCACGTCAACGGCTATGGAACACACGGGGTGCGCGCCGTCTTACCATCGCCGCGATGACGACAACCTGGGAAGACGTGGCGCTTCCGGTTCTGCGCTGGGTGTCCGAGCACGAGGGTCCGGGTCCGTTTGGCGTCGGCCAAATCGCTGACGCGCTCGGCTTGCCACCCGTGACCGTTTACAGCGAGCTGGAGCGGGCTGACGACGAGCGGCTACATCGCCGGCCACGTAACGGTGCTTGGCTCTGGTGGCGACCCACGCCCATGGTTTGTAGCTCCGACCCGCCTTGGTGAAAGAGGAGCCCGTGCGCTCGGCTTGTGGCCTGCCGAGGACGTAGGCGCGGCGTTGCTCGAAGTGCTCCAGCAGGCAGAAGAGGAGGAACCGGACCCCGAACGGCGAAGCCGACTTGCTGCAGTCCGCAGCGCGCTCGGAGGACTGGCAAAGGATGTGCTGACGGACGTGGCTTCAAGGTTCATTCAGCACGCAGCGGGGATGTAGCAAGGCCCCACGCTGATTGGGTAACCCCCCAGAGGCGCGCGACTTCGTCTGACCATCCACCTGAGCCGGGCTCGCAGGCATTGTTGGAGGCTTCTGCGGAGGTGACCTTCGGAGCGGCAGGAACTTCGTCCGTCTGTGTCCGTCAGACGTCGGCAAACCCTGCAAAGCGACGGCAAGCGTCGAGCGGTGAAAATCCAGGTCAGACGGCAAATCGGCCGATTGGCGGAGTGAGTGAATCGCCTTCACACGGCTGAGGTCGGAGGTTCGAGTCCTCTAGCGCCCACCGAGAAAGGTCCTGGTCACAGCAGGTTTCGGCGTCGCGTGTTTCAGCCGCTTGGGCCGGGCCATACCTGGGCCATAGCAAGGTCGGAGGCGTGCTCTAAGGACGT
>Ga0209579_10001334_pt1 | contig 20616 bp, 14 predicted proteins | sample Coa_R1_2_FD_187152 | JGI IMG/M metagenome (GOLD analysis project Ga0209579, IMG submission 187152) | Surface soil microbial communities from Centralia Pennsylvania, which are recovering from an underground coalmine fire - Coalmine... | ecosystem: Environmental > Terrestrial > Soil >... | reverse complement strand
GTTGAACTCCAAGAACGCATCGAAAGGAGCGGCGGCACTCCTGCCGCCGTAAACGCAACCGCGAGCAAGGGGGGCAACAAGAGTGCCGCCCCTCCTAAAGTCGTGATCATCTCCAACGCCACCGGATTCGACCGCCCGGACGTGAAACAAGCCTTCGCCTTCCTCGACGAACACCACGGCGAAATCTGGGCCAAGCTCGACGCCGGCACGCCGGAGTATTTCAAACTCATCGACTCAACCGATTTTCCCTTCGAAAAAATGCTGTCGAATATTTTGGATTGCGCCCGCGCGCGCCCAACCGTAATCCAAAGCTGCTTCATGCGCGTCCACGGCATTGGCCCCAGCCCAGCCGAAATTACCGCCTTTGTAAATCGCTTGAAGAATCTCGCCGCCCAAGGCGCGCGCCTCGCGCGCGTGCAGGTCTACACCGTCGCGCGCAACCCAGCGCTCTCGATCGTCTCAAGCTTGAGCAACGCCGAAGTCGATGCCATCGCCTCGCGCGTGCGCAACGAAACAACCCTCATCGCCGAATCCTTCTACGGCGACGTCCCCGAAGGCCGCGGCCACGATCAACACGCGGACTAATCGCTCAGCACTCAGAAAGTGATTCTAAACTTCGCGAAGCGAAGTGCCGCCGTTCTCCCCTCTCCCCTTGGGGGAGAGGGGCCGGGGGTGAGGGGTGGCCGCGCTTGCGATTACGCTTTTGAAGCAGTCTCTCAGCACTCAGGACTTAGCACTCAGCACTTTTTTACGGCACCGGCACGCCCGGAATCTCCAGCTCAAACGTCCGCGTCTGCGCCTCGCCTGGCTTGCGGAAAACAATCGACTTCGGCTCGGCCCCCACATCCATCTCCACGCGGTAATTCCCGCCGCCGCCGCTCCCGCTGTAGCCGAAATGGTCCACGGCTTTGCCTTGCGCGTCGAGCAAGCTCATGCCGCCGGCGAATTCCGGATTCCCCGCCGCGCCGGCTTCCTCACCGTTGCGGTTGAAGCGCATGCCGCGGTTGTTCGACGCCAAATCCATCAGCCCGCCCGTCGTGTTGTACGCGATCTTCCAGCCGCGCGGCGAGGCTTCGCTCTTTTCCAGCGTGAACGTCCCGCCGAAAAATTCCTGCGGCTTCCCCACGATCTCGGCCAGGTTGTCGAAGCGCTTTTCACTGAGTTTCACCGGCACTTGGATTTTCGCCTCCATCTTCCAATCCAACTTCGCCGGCAAATCCGCCTGCGACTGCAAGTTCGTGCTCAAATTGTACGTCTGCATGCCCTTGCCCGACGTTTCGCCATAATAATTGTTGAGCGACACATGGCCGGCGGAAAGCGCCTCGAGGTTCCCGCCTTTGGCGCGCATGTTGGCAATGCTCACGCCGGAGAAGCGCAGTTCCGGCTCAACCAGCAGATAGCCGCTGATGCTGAAATTCTTCTGCGTGTCAGACGTCCGTTTGCCGCCATTGCCGAAATTGATCGAACGCGTCGCGTTGTAATTGATCGTTTCGAAGAAGACCAAGACCGGCCCTTTGGCCGCCGCCGGAATCAGACCCTCATCGCCATTTTCGCGCAGCACCAGCACCGCGTCGCCAACGTCAGCACGCCCAGCCCGCACGGGGTTTCGCGCCCGCGCGCGAAACATCATCTGCATGATCTCGTTTCGGTCGTAGGCCAGATTGGCCGCTTTGCGCACCGCGTCCACCGCTTCCAAAAACGTCGCGCCCTTCAACGACAGCGTAATCTTCTTCTTTCCCGCGTCGTCGCGCGCCACGACGCCAAATCCGAATTGCGTTTTGATCTTGTCCAGCGCCGTGGAAACCGGCTCATCCTTTAATTCGAGATCGATCCGCTTTGGATTGTCGAACGCTTTCAGCACGTCCGTATCCTTCAAATGCGACGCGATCGTCTTGAGCTGATCCTTGTAATCGGCGTCGAGGTCCTTCTTCTCCAATTCCTTCACGATCAGTTCACGCACCGCATCGCCGCGCTCCAACAATTTCTTCTTCGCGCCCTCGCGCGCATCGAAATCTTCCGAATGCAGCGCCTCCAGCAGCTTTTTGTCCGCATCGTCTTCAGCCGCAAATACCCCGCGCGGCGCACATACAAACGCAAGCGCGCAAAGCGTTGCGATGTTGATGAGTTTTGAATGCATGGTGTTAGCTCCGATGAACCTGTAGCGCAGGCATCAAGGCTACCTGAACCGCCGCGATTTCCAATGCCTATTATTTCGGCTCCAGTGGAACAACTCCCGGAAACCAATACGCCATCGCCAGCACCACAAATCCAACCAGAATCGCCAGCGCCAAACTGTGCCAAAACACGTAACGCAGTATCGCCCCTTCCCCGCCCTGCTGCCCCGTCGCGGCGCTGGCCACCACAATGCTCTGCGCGTCGATCATTTTTCCCATGACGCCGCCGGCGCTGTTGGCGGATGCGGCCAGAATCGGAGAAATGCCCAGTTGCTGCGCAGTCAGTTTCTGCAAATTTCCAAACAACACGTTCGACGAAGTGTCGCTCCCCGTCAGCGCTACACCCAACCATCCCAGCAGCGGCGAAAAAAATGGAAACGCCCATCCCGTCCGCGCAAAAGCCAGCCCCATCGTCGCATCAAGCCCCGCGTACTTTGTCGTAAATCCCAGTGCCAGCATCGTGGCGATGGTGAGCAGCGGCACGCGCAGCCGAAACAGCGTTCGACAAAAAATCTTCGCCGATTGAAGCGGCGTCAATCCCAGAAAAAGCCCGGACAGAATTCCCGCAAATAACAATCCCGTTCCGGTCGCCGAAAGCCAGTTGAATTTAAACACCGCCTCTTCCGGCGTCGCTTCCGCCACAACCGGCTTGTCGCGGATCACGGCGTTGTGCAAGAACGCCACTCGAAACTCCATCGAAGAAACGCCAGCCATGAAATTCCGTTTGTCTTTCGGCCCGCCCTCAAAGAAATCCTTGACCGGCTGAAAGCCCCATGCAAACACGCACACCGACAGAAGCACCCACGGCATCCACGCGCTCATTTTTTCGCGTGCGGAAATCGATCCTGCATCGACCGCGGCCGCCGTCGAGACTGGCACATCCGTCTTCTCGTGTTCAAATTGCCACGCCTTCTTCGGCTTCCAAAATTGCAGCAGAACCACCAGCATAAACATCGAAAAAATCGCGCCAACCACATCCACCAGCATCGGCCCCTGAAAGTTGCTCATGTAAAATTGCGCCGCCGCGAAACTCAATCCGCACGTCAAACACGCCGGCCAAATCTCCAGCGCGCCGCGGATTCCGGCCATCGTGCACACAATCCAAAATGGCACGATCATCGAAAAAATGGGCAGAATCCGCCCCGCGCAACTGCTCAGCGCATGCACATCCAGTCCCGTGATTTTCGCGAGCGTAATCAGCGGCGTTCCCAGTGCGCCATACGCCACCGGCGCCGTATTTCCGATCAGCGCCAATCCCGCCGCTTGCAGCGGGCGAAATCCAATCCCGATCAGCATCGCCGCTGAAATCGCCACCGGCGTGCCGAATCCCGCCGCGCCTTCGATGAACGCGCCAAAGCTGAACGCGATCAACAGCGCCTGAATGCGCCGGTCCTTCGACAGCGCCACGATGCTGTGTTTGCAGATCTCGAATTTGCCGGTCGCGACGGACATGTCGAAAATAAAGATCGCGCCGATCACAATCCACCCGATCGGAAACAAACCGAACGCCGCGCCATAGCCCGCCGCCGCAACCGCCATCCGCGCCGGCATTCCATACACAAGCAGCGCAATCGCCAGTGAACAGCCCAGCCCAATCAACGCCGCGATATGTGCGCGCACATGCATCAAGCCCAGCATCCCCAGCAGCGCGAACACCGGAATCGTCGCCACCAGCGCCGAAAGCCAAAGACTGCCCAGCGGCGTATAGGTCTGCGTCCACGTCTGCATCGGTGCTCGCCTTGAATTGAAGGAATATGCAAGAGTATACTCTCTGGTGCTCGAAAAAGTCCCAGATTTCAGCGCATGCGTTTTTAATGTGTGCATCTCCGAACTTACGATGCGCATCCCCTCTCCCACGGGGAGAGGGCCGACGAGCGTACTCGCTCGCGGGGTGAGGGGAAGCCCTACGCTCCCTCCCGCGTGCCGAAGCCCCTCACCCCGCGCATGCGTACATGCGTCGGCCCTCTCCCGGTGGGAGAGGGCAACTGCATGCAGCAATTTTTAACTTCCCGTGAAGAGATTGCTCAAAACCAACGCTGCGCTATAAATCTCCCATTCACTCCGTGAGACTCTCGCCATGACCTTCTCCCCGCGCTTCCGACTCGCCGTCGCATTCGCCTTTCTCTTCGTCCTCCACTCATTTGTTCAAGGCGTCGAAGCGCAACCCGTCCCGCCCACGCGCGAAGCGTTCCTCAAACTCATCGACCGCCCGCGCGTCGATCCCAAACCGGATATCGGCGACCCGGATGACGACGGCGACTTCAAGACCATTCGCTTTTCCTTTCTTTCTGAAGAGAACGTGCGCGTGCCAGGCGTCGTGATTCACCAGTCGCATCCAAACACAGGACGGCTGCCCTGCGTGATCGTGCTGCACGGCACCGGCGGCAGCAAGGAAGGCGAGATTCCGCTCATGAAAAAACTCGCCGCGCGCGGCTGCGTCGCGATGGCCATTGACGGGCGTTTTCACGGCGAACGCGTCAAGAATCTGCCCGGCAAAGATCACTACAATCAGGCGATCCTCAGCAAATTCAAAGGCGAAGCAAAAGGCTATCCGCTCTACTGGGACACCGTGTGGGATCTGATGCGCCTGATCGACATCGTCATGGTGCGCGAGGACATCGAGACCGACAACATCGGCGTGATTGGTTTTTCAAAGGGCGGCATCGAAGCATATTTCCTCGCCGCCGCCGATCCGCGCGTGCGCGTCGCCGTGCCGTGCATCGGCGTGCAGAGTTTCCAGTGGGGCCTCGAAAACGACGGCTGGCACGGCCGCGTCAACACAATCAAAAACGCATTCGAAAGCGCGGCCAAATCCTCGGGCGTCGAGAAACCCGACGCCGCCTTCGCGCGCACGTTCTTTGACAAAGTCGTACCCGGCATCTACGACAAATTCGACGGCCCCGAAATGCTGCCGCTCATCGCGCCCCGACCGTTGCTGATCATTAATGGAGACAAAGACCCCAACACACCCCTGCCCGGCGTAATGCTCGCCGCCGAAAAAGCGAAAGCCGCCTACGCAAAAGCCGGCGCCGAAGATAAATTCAAACAGATCGTCGAAAAAGACACCGCGCACAAAGTCACCGACGGCGCGCTCAAAGAGGCAATCGACTTCCTCGCCAAGAACCTCAATTTCGCCGAGTGACCCGTGGTGCAGGCGTCCCGCCTGCACGATCCTGCTTCATGTCCAAGAACTCCAAAATCTCGCGCAACAATTCCTCACGCCAAGCCTTCCCATAAAAATTGTGATTCGCGCCATTCACCGTGTGAAAGCGCACCCGCCCCGGCGCGCCCATCCCAACCGCATGCAGCTTTTCAAAATGCACACGCGCCGGCGGCGCCTCCTCGTCTCCCCCGCCCCACACGAACAGCGCCGCGCCCTTCCACACCGACAATTCATTCTCAATGTCGCGCGCGCTGTCTTTTAGATTGCGCCCTTCCGCCGGTTTCTCAGACGCCGCCACGTTTTTTGTGACGCGCGCCACGTTGACCTCGCCTCGAATCAGCCGCATCCACGTGGACGGCGAAAGCGCTTTGCGCGCGTATTGCTTGATGTTCTTCCAACGCCGCCGCCGGTCAAACGTCCTCGTCCGCGCGGGCTGAAATGGAAACGTGGAAATTGCGACGACGCGATCGAATGACGCGCACTCCTTCAGCGGCGCCGCGCCCAAAGCCACATTGCCCCCAGAGCATATCCCAATCAGCACGCGCACATCCCCCTCTCTCCTTGGGGGAGAGGGGTTAGGGGTGAGGGGTAGTTCGCTCACCGCCTTCGCCGCACTCGCAATCATCGCATCCAAATCAACCGCCGCCCCGCCTTCCGCATCGCCGCGACCAGGCAGATCGATCCGCACCGCCGTCCATCCATTCTCCGCCAACCGCGACGCCAGAAACACGAGAATATCCGCCGGCCCCGATCGCGGCCCGCTCCAACCCGGCAGCAGAATCACCTCACCTTTCGATGCGCTGTTCAAAGGGCGATGCAAAGTGAGCGGGCCCGCGACTGACACGAGCACTTCCCGCGATTCGAGCGCGGAGAATGGCTCGCATTGATTTAATTCGGTGGAGGGAGCTAACGCAGTGACCATCCGATTCTCAATCTCTTTGCGTTCTTTGCGAATCTTTGCGACTTTGCGTGAAAAGAATCACTCTTAGAAATCCAGCTTGAATTCATGCCCCAGATACCGCGAGCGCGCTTCTTCGTTCTCGACAATGTCGCGCGGGTGCCCGTGAATCCAGATTTTCCCTTCGTCCATGATGTACGTGCGGTCGGTGATCGTCAGCGTTTCGCGGACGTTGTGGTCGGTCAGCAGCACGCCGACGCCCTGCGCCTTCAAGTTGCGGATGATGCCCTGAATTTCGGTCACCGTGATCGGGTCGATGCCGGCGAACGGTTCGTCGAAGAGAATCACGCGCGGATGCAGGCTCATCGCGCGCGCGATTTCCAGACGCCGCCGCTCACCGCCGGAGAGCACTCCCGCCTGGCTTTTGCGCACCGTGGACAAGCCCAGGCTTTCGATCAATTCTTCCATGCGCGCCGCGCGAACTTTCTTCGACGATTCCTGCAGTTCCAACACCGCCATCAGATTTTGTTCGACGGTCAGTTTCTGGAAAATGCTCGGCTGCTGCGCGAGGTACCCGATGCCGCGGCTGGCGCGCGCGTACATTGGCAACCGCGTCACGTCGCGATTTTCGTAGGTCACCCGGCCGCCGTCCGGTTGAAGCAATCCCATGATCATGCGGAACGAAGTGGTTTTGCCCGCGCCGTTGCGCCCCAGCAGCCCGACGATTTCGCCCGCGCCGACTTCGACGTCCACGCTGCGCACCACCTGCCGCTTGCCAAACCATTTTACGAGTCCCGTGGCAACCAGCACCGGTTTCGGCGGCGCCATCGGCACGTCGTTCATCACCGAACGCCAATTCACCGCCGACGGCGCGGGCGCCCTCACCATCGTCATGCCAGGCTCCGCCGGTTCAGCAGCGGCGGGCGGCCCTGAACTATGATAACCCGGCCCAAACGGCGAATCCGGCGGCGGCGCCAACGGCGCACTCGGGCGGGGCTGGACGGGCACCGTCTCCGCTTTCAGCACCTGCACCACGACCGCCGACGAAAGCGGCGTGGGCAGCGTCGAAGGCAGCGGCGTCGGCGCGGGCACGACGGTCGTCCGCGCACTTCCGCCCGATGCCGGCGGCTGAATCAATGTCTTCGCGCTATCGTCGGACGACGGCGGCGGTTCTTGCTTCGCCTTCACGCTCGCACCCGACGTTGAAGTGGGCGGGATCAGCGTCTTCGCGCTATCATCCAAAGTTGCCGGCGGCGGTTCGTACATCGTCTTTGCGCTTGCGTCCGAAGGTGGAGCAGGCGGCGGTTCGTACATCGTTTTTGCATTGGTGCCGCTCGCCGGAATCGGATTCACCGCCAGCTCATTGAGCCGCGCGTTAAAACGTGAGTCCGTCGAAGGCGCAACGGAAGGCTTCGCCGCGCCGCCTTCGAACACCGGCGCCGGAAGTATCTGCGTTCTATCCGCTGAATTGAACGGCGGCGCCATCATCTGCGTCAGCGCGCCCGGCTCGTCGTTCCGATTCTGCTCGACATAATTCGGGTCGCCCGGCATCTGGCGCACGCCGCGGTACGCGTTCGAAAAATCCGGCGCCTGCAAACGCATCGTCCGCGCATTCGGATCAGGCTCGGCATCCGGCAGTTGCGCCGCGTCCGTCACCTCCTCCATGTGATCGGCCAGAGCGTCTCGGTCTTTGGGAATGCGCGCCTTTTGCGGGTCGTCGTTGGACATTATCAATCCTGAGTCCTGAGTGCCGAGTCCTGAGTCCTGAGTAAAAGCGCGCCAACGCCCGGCCGTTACTGAGCCACTCAGAGTGCGTGACGTTTTGGCTGCAGTTGCCCTCTCCCACCGGGAGAGGGCCGAGAGGCGCGGCTGTTTGCGCCTCCGGGGTGAGGGGAACTGCAACCGAACTGTCACACCCCCCAGCACTCAGGACTCAGCACTATTCACCTGATCACCTTGAAGCGCGAGAGCGGCCAGCCCACGATCCACGCGCGCCCCATTAACCGCTCGCGCGGCACAAAACCCCACACGCGCCCGTCGGAAGAAGACGGCGAATTGTCGCCCATCATCAAATATTCGCCTTCTTTGACGTTCATCACCAGGTTTCCCGTCTCCTCGTCGTAATGGTGGCCCTCATGCTTCGCGCGATCGTACATGCGGCTATCGTCGTACGCCTTGTCCGACGCCTGCAGTTTGCTCGTGTAAAACAAATCCCGCGACAAATTCAGCGATGGCACACGCCCTTTGACGCCGGTGAATGTGATCTTCGCCACAGTCGTGGATTTGTTGCTCGCCGTTTCCGTCACCGGCTGGACATCCAATTCGCGCCGCTCAATTTCCTCTCCGTCGAGAACCGCGATCACCGTCGCATCGACGTACGCCAGCGAGAGCGTGTGTTCTCCCGGAGCCAACGCGTCGGTTTTGCTCTGAACGTAATTCTCCATGCCGTTGCTGCCGTCGGCATCTTTCTCGCCGCCGCCGGGAATGTCCCACACGGCCCGGCGCAGGTTGTTGCCGCATTCGAGCCGCATCGAACCGAACGCTTCAACGTTGAGTTTCAAATCGATCTTCAAATCGCCGACACTGTGATTGCCTCCGTAAAAATATTTCGTCGCGCCTTCCTGAGCCAGCAGCGTCGTGCCGTCCGAATTGGGACCGACCATGAGCGGATAATAAATGCGCCGGCAGTTGGGACACTGAATGCCGTCCCACGTATTCGACACCATCGCGTCCATGTCTTCCTTCTCTGATTTCGGATTGCGCCAGAGAATCCCTCCGGATTCAACCGGCGGCAGATTCGCGGCGGGGCAGCCAAGATGCTTGAACGGCCAGCGCCCCTGTTTCAAATAAATGTTCTTCACGGGGAATTTGAATTCAAGCGTCACCGGCACGCTGCCGTCCAGCGCGAGCGCTTTGTCTTCGAGTTTCACTCCGGGCTTGCCGTCTTCCGCACCGCTCCACGGAAACACCAGATCGCGAATCTGCTGCTTGACGATGGCCTCGTCCTTTTCGTCCGGCAGATTCGGATCGTTGAAGCGCGGTTCAAACGCCTTCGACACTGGAAACCACAGATCGTTCTGCGTCCCATCGCCGTGCTCCTTCCATTTGCGAATAATCTGATAGCGGCTGGCTTTCTTGTCGTACAAAAACAAATCGCCGCCCGAAATCATGATCCGGTCGCCCGGCAAGCCCGTCAAACGCTTGATGTAATTGATGTCGCGATTCTTCGACGGTCCGTCCGCCCAGCCTTCGCTGTATTCGAAAACCACGACATCGAAACGCTTCGGCTCCGCCGCGACCGCGTCCCGGCTCCACGCGTAAAAAATGCCGCCCACGGTGAGCACCAGAAAAATCACCGCCCACTTGACTGGCCCTCTGTATTTAAACGATTCGCGAAAGTTACGCGCGAGCCAATAAACAGTATGCGCCGCCACTCCTGCAAACGCGGCCAGCCCAATCCAATCGAACGCAGGAATGTAATAATTAGAATGAAAACTTCGCCAAAAGCGCAGGCCCACAAGACAAAGGGTGGCGATAAACGGAATGCGGCTCGACGCCGATTCGCCGCGGTAATAATCGATCGCCCAAATCATCCCCTGCAAACAAAGGAACAAAAACGCCCCCGCCGCCAGCCACGCCGCTGCCGGCGACACATACGCCAGTTTGTTGGTGAGAATCCGGTCGCCGAAATCTTCGTGGCCGATCAGCGTCGGCTCCATCGAACCGGACGGAATTTTGAACGGTTCCAGCAACAGCGTGCGCATCAAAACAATGAACGCCACCCACAGCAGCAGCGACACGTACGAATCGCTGAATTTCTTTTTGGGCGGCTCTTTGTCGGACGATTCGGCCACGTAAAAATCCCCGGTTTGGTGACGCAAGAATCATAACCGGCGATGGGCGATTTACTATCGACGAATGACGTCCAAAGGGTCTTTAGCGCCTATATCAGCTTGGTTGCATTTGCCGTCAGCGCCAACGGCGCGAACTATGGTAGCCTAGGGCGGAGCGTACTCGCGCAGCCCTGGGTCTGCTCCGCCAGAGCGATCCAAAGCCCCAACGGGGCGAACTAATGGGCTTGCAACCAAACTGGCCAACCCTCTATTTGAACAGCAGCGGCAAGAACTCGGTCAAATAATGCCGCCAGACATACCAACGGTGCCCGCCGTCCGAAATCTTTGAGACGAATTTGATCTGCCGCTCTTCCAGCGCCGTGGTCAATTTTTTGAAGCGCGTGAGCAGAAAATCGTTCTCGCCAATCGCCAGCCACAGCAGTGCCAACCGCTCGTTGGCCACTTTGAGTCCCTCGTCGTGCGCTTTGAGATACTTGTCGTCGATGCCATTGCTGAACGCGCCCAGCCACGCGAACTGGTCGCTGTGCTTGATGCCCACGTCCAGCGTCTGCGCCGCGCCCATCGACAAACCCGCCATGGCCTGATTGCGCGCGTCTTTCTTCACGCGATAAGTGGCTTCGACAAACGGCTTGATGCAATCCATCACGTCTGTTTCAAAATCATGCTCGTGATCGACGCCGCGCGGATACATGCCGTTGGGCATGACGATGATCATCGGCTTGGCCTTCCCGCTGGCGATGAGATTATCGGCGATTAGATGCGCATGCCCGACCATGCACCAGCCCGTATCCGTGTCGCCCGAACCGTGCAACAGATAAAGCACCGGATACGACTCGCCCGGTTTCGAAGCATATTCCGCCGGCGTGTAGACGCGAAAAGTGCGAAACGTTTTAAGCGCTTTTGATTTGAACGTCTGAATCGTCACCCCGCCGTGCGGCACATCCTGCGCGTTCCACGGCGCGAGGTCGTCGCCCACAATTTCAAACATGCACGAACTCGGCCGCATGGATTCTTTGATCCATCCGTTCGCCGGGTCGAGCACGTTTATTCCGTCCACATTGAAACTGTACTCGTAAATCTCCGGCGCCATCGGATTGAGTTCAATCGACCAAACGCCATCCGCGCTCTTCGCCATCGGGATCGAATCTTTCAATCCTTCGAGACGCAATTTGACGACCTGCGCTTTGGGCGCGGACAAGCGGAACGTCGCCGAGCGCCCTTTGATCTCCGGCGAAACAAGCGGCGGCTTCTCCGGTTTCTTCGGCGTGGTCGCCGCATTCGGGTCCGGCGGTTTCGGCGGCGCGGGCGGCGGAGTCGGGGCGAGCGTGCTGGGATCGATGACTGGAGTGGTCGCACTAATTGGGACTGCGGGATTTGTTGCGGGCGCAGGCGTCTCAGGCGTCTCCGCGTACAACAATGCGCAAACGAACACGCTCAAAACCACAAAACACTTCGACGATGACATCGCATTTTCCTCTCAATTGAATTTCACGTTTCATCGGAATACACCGTTTTCAGGAGCGGCGGCACTCCTGCCGCCGTGAATCAACACTGCAATCATTCGGCGGCAAGAGTGCCGCCGCTCCTTACTTCGCGCTCTTCCCGAAATGCCGATCCGCAAAAGCGAGATATTGCTCCCAATCGTAATCCGTCACGTCGTGTTTCCCCGTGCGAATATGATAGCCGACTGTGTCGCCGACGGGATGATTGACCGACGGCCATTCCTCGACGCCGACGCCTTCCTTGCCGAATAATCTATAGACTGGCCCCGCATTTTTCGCGGAGAGAAATTCGCCTTTCGGATCGGCCCACTTGTCATCTTCGGCGCTGGCCACGTAAAGCGGCCGCGGCGCGGCCAGCGCCAGCAATTCGTGTTGATCCGTCGGCATGTTCGCTTCGTTGTCGCTGTATTGTTTGAAATTCGCGCAGAACCAATGCGGAAAACTCTTGTTGATCGCCGCCGTCGTTTCGCCGAACCAGCGCCGCGCCAGCGCCGCTCCGCCTTCGCCCGAATCGTTGGAGATTACAAGCGCAAAGCGCTCGTCCTGCGCGCCGGCCCACAGCGCCGTTTTGCCCATGCGCGAATGGCCGAACACAACCACGCGCTTGGCATCGATCGCGCTATCCGCTTCGAGGCAATCCAGCGCGCGGCTCAAGCCCCACGCCCACGCGCCAATCGCGCCCCAATCGTCAGCCGCGAATTCGCTCTTGCCCGATTGAGCGAGATAAAATCCGCGAATGCCGTGCTTCCAACCGTCGGCATAATCCGGCTCGATGTTCGCGCGCGCAATCGTCGCCACTGCGTAGCCGCGCTTGAGCAACATTTCCACCGCCCAACTGCCCGTGCTTTTTCCGCGCGTGGTTTCCGCAGGCTTAGCAAGCTTGTCCTTTTTCTCTTTGCTGTCCCACGTCCATTCGTCGCGAATCGTAATCCCCGGATCGGCGCAGATCGTGTGGTTGCCGTCAAAATTCACTCCAAGAATGGCCGGCACAGGCTTCGTCGCCGCATTTGGAATATAAAGCAGCAGATGTATCCGCGGCGCGCCTTTCACGTCCGAAATCACGATGTCTATTTCCTTGCGCGTCGCGAGCCCGTTCAGCGCCTTCACGTCAGTGGACGTAATCTCGCAACTCATTCCGTTCGGTCGATCCGGGCTGCGGCCATACATGTTCTTCCGAAACAACTCCAGCAGTTCCGGGCGCCGCTTCGTGCGCCACGTCTGAGCGTCGGTCACCTTCGTGCCATCGAGGCAGATCAGCGGATCAGGCAGCGTGTATGGCTTCACTTTCGATTCGTCACTGTTGGTTCCGGGACGGTCAGCGGCGTCACAATCGGTCAAACACATCAATGCCAGCGCGAACGCGCAAAGCAGCACGGCGAAAAAGTTGAACATGGGCGATGAGTTCCTCACGAGGATTATTCAAGAATACACTGCATATTTGAGGGGCGGCTTTCCAGCCGCCCTAAATTCCGCACTCGGTTAAGATGGGTGGCCCACCCCAGCGGGGTGGGCCACCCATTTCAAATCAACCACCTCCGCTGCCGCAACGACGAAATCAGCACCTTCTCGATCGGCGTGTCGCACGGCGCGAACAAATAACTTCCGCCGCGCCGACGAAAAATAGCTTCCACCGCCGCGCGATGCTTCTCCAGTTCCTCCGCGTACCGCGCGCTCATCGCTCCGCCAAACCACAGCGCCGTCTCCGCGCCGCTCTCCGTTGAACGCACCAGCAATTCCCCCTGCGCGTGCGGCTCGATCTCTTCCGGCGCCAGCGTCTGAATCGCCGACACATCGAACCCCGCTTGAGCCAAGCGCGCGACGCTTTCCGTGATTTCGTGCTCGTCCTGCCAGAAATCGCCGATCAGCAGCGCACCGCCGCGGCGCGGACTGTGCTTCAAAAAATCGGCAACGGCTTCGCGCAAAATCAACGCATCCGCGAGCTGCCGCGCAGGCTCATCGGCGCTTTCGTCCAATCTCGCCGCTTGCAGAAACGCGAGACAATCCTGCGTGTTCATTTTTGCGCGGCGAGCCGGAAAGCGTTCGACCTTTCCGCGCCCGAAAAGCAAAATCTGAATCGTATCTTTGCTCGAAAGAGCCACGTGCGCAAACAGCGCCGCCACGCGCCGCGCAAACGTAAACTTCGATGGCGCGCCCAATCCCATCGATGCCGTGGCATCCACGAAAATATGCAGCACGCCCGATTCTTCGCGCGCGAATTCTTTGATGTACGGCCGCCCCAGCCGCGCATACGAATTCCAATCCAAATAGCGCAGCTCATCGCCCGGCGAATAGTCGCGGTGGCCGTGAAATTCAAGCTGGCCGCCTTTATAAGCGCCGAGCCGATGCCCTTCGCGCAGTCCGCCGCCCAATGCTTTGAGCGCCGCCACGCGCAGCCGCTCCAATTGTGCCAGAAAATCCGGCTCGAACGTCACTTCGTCCCGCTTCGCCGGCGCGCCGCTCAAGGGGCGAAAGAGTCGTTCGAGGAATGACGGCGCTTTGGGCATGGTGTCTTTGCGGATTTGCGTCAATTGGGTTGCATTTGCCTTCAGCGCCACCGGCGCGAACTTTTAAAGCCGAGGGCGAAGCGTACCCGCGTAGCCCTGGGTATGCTGGCGTACGGAAAACCATAAGCCCCAAAGGGGCGAACTAATGCACACTCTGTCTTTGCGCGCGCGAAATGCGAGTGACGCAGATGTATGTTAGGTGTATTATCATCCAAGGCGAGAATTGGGCAAAGTTCATTTCGGCGAAGCGGAGAAAACCGATGTCACGACTTTCTATTATATCCGCGCTTGCTTGTGCGTTTGCGCTCTCTCTTGCCGCCGCCGATAACACCGACACGGCAGCGCCAGCGGACAAGACCAATCCGTTCGCCAAAGCCGCCGCGGCTGCGGATAAAGCCGCAGCCGGCGCCAACAAGCAAGCCGGCGCCGGAGGACGGCAGCGCCCGCAACGCCCCAACGCCGCTGCCGCAAAAGACGCGAAAGACGCAAAGGACGCGAAAGGAAAGGCGCTCGCGAAAGACGATTTCAAGGACGCCAAGGACGACAAGGCCGCGAAAAAAGACGCCGCGCCCAAAGAGCCGTCCAAAGACGACGATTACGTCGAAACCGTCCTCGGCGATTTGATCTACGGCAAAATCCACAAAGAACAAGATGATTGCGTGATCATGCTTTTGCACGACGATTCCGCACGCATCCGTGTGCCGCGCGAAAAAATCAAGACGCTCAACTACAGCATGAAAACGCGCCTCAACGCCTTGGAGAAAAACGATTACGTCGGCCAATACAAAGTCGGCTTGTGGGCGATGGACCGCAACATGTATCCCGAAGCAATCAGCCTCTTCGAGAAATTGAAAGGCATCCGCGCCAAGGCCGGAACGCCCGCTAAAGAGGAGGACGAAGACGACGACATTGACCGCGACGCAGCCGAAAAGATTCCCGACGACATCGGCAAGCAGTTGGGCAAAGCCTACAACGAACGCAGCCAATTCGATAAAGCGCTGGAAAATTACAACGAATACTTAAAGGGGCATCCTGAAGACACCGAAATTGCCGCCGTGGCCAAAGCGCTCGACGAAAAAGTCAACCCGAAGAAAGACGATCCGGCCGCCGCCGCCAACGACCAAGTCAAGCCGAAGCATGTCGATGGCCTCGAAGCGGACGGCCAGTGGCTGGCCGAAGTCAAAGGCTGGGACAACGCCAATCCGTGCACGGCGCAATTCACGCAGGACAAAGACGGCAACAAGATGATGGTGATTCAGTCCGACGGCGGCCCGAAAGACAAGATCGCCTTCAGCCGTTACGGCCAGCCGCTCAACCTCACCGATTGCACCGACATGGTTTTCAAAGCGTTCAACGACGGCGACAAACCTGTCAACATGTCGATTGCGTTCGTCAATGCCGAAGGCGATTTCCACGAAACCAAACAGACGCGCATCATGCCCAAGCAGTGGATCAACATGTCGTATAAAATCGAGGGCAAAGTCTTCAAATCGAACCGCAACGATTTCAAGGCCTACGATCAGGAATTGAAGGGCAAGGAACACGTCAGCCGCATCACCTTCATGGTCTACGACCAGCGGCCGGTCAAATTGTTTGTGGACAGCCTTTTCTTTAAATAATCGCGGATTGGGCAATCCGCGCGCCCAGTCTCCTGCACAAATGATTGCGCAGCGGATCGTGATAACTTGAAGCTTGAACCCTTGAATCTAAAATCCTTCCAAACTCCGAGAGCAACCGTGAAGGCGTTTGCACTCGGATTATTTTTTGCCGCACTCGCCTTCTCCTACGCGCTGGCCACGCACACCGATTCGGTCCCGCGTTCTTCCAAAGTCCAGCCGCGTTCCGTGGACCAGACCCTGCGCTTTACCAACCCGTTCCTGCAGCCCGGCCAGGACCCCGGCTTTCCGCTCGGCGGACAGCTTGCCGAGCCACAGGGCTTCGATCTGGGCGACGCGCTGCTCAACAAGCAGTTCACGCGCTACGTCACCGCCACGGGCGGATATATTCCGTACACGTTTGAAGCGCGCCCGAATTTCGATTTTGTCGGCACAAACCAAAGCCCGCCGCTGCCAAAGATTTTTCAGAACGGACGGATCACCGACACCTTCGGCACCTCGATTCTGGGCGCGGCGCGTTTCAACGTCGTCGTCAACGATTTTCTCGGCACGCAGCGCACCGGGACCTTCCGCATGAATCTCTTTTCCTCGCCCACGTCCTTTCGTTTCGCGCAAAATTCCCTGCCGGCCGCCCAGTTGGGCAACACGTATTTCACGAATCTCGAAACGCTCTCCGCCAGCGGCGCAGTCACCTTCAGCGTCTCGAACATCATCGCCAACGGAGCAGCCGTTGGGCGGCTTGAAGACGTCGGACTTACTCTAACGAAGGATGGCATTATTTACGGGCGTCCTGCGATCATGACCTCGACTGCCGTGTCGGTCACATTCACCGCCCACGCCGTGGACGCCGGCGGCAAAGTCGCCCTCTCGCGCGACGGCTCGAAGCAGGATCAGGATTTCACGCTGCTGGTCGAAACGAATTCGTTCACGATTTCCGAAATCCTGGCGCTGACTACGAAGCTCAACATCAACACCGATCCCAGCAAACCCAATCAGGATTCGTTTTCGTACATCGGCTTTTACGATCCGAAAGGGCTGAACACCGCCGCGCTGACTGGCACGACGTTTACGCTGCGCATCGGCAGTTCGCTTTTCACCGGAAATTTCGATGCGAATGGCAAAGTCACCGTTCCGTTTTCAGGCAAACGCAGCGGCTTAAAAGTCACCGTCAATCCGGCAAAATCGCTTATTCAAGTTTCGCTGGCCGGCGCCAATCTTTCCGCCGCGCTGAATACAACGGGCCTCTCCGGCAAAGTGAATCAGAACATTGTCGTGTTGATGGAATTCACGCACTACCGCGCGTGCGATCCCATACCGCTGAAAGGTCTCGCCGGCAACAACCGCGTCTCGCTGCAATACACTCTGGGTCCGGCCGGCCATCCGCTCGCCGGCGGTTTCCAAGTCGTCAACGTCATCGGCGCCGACTTGAAATTGTTCGATGGCATCAAAGGCGACCCCGGTGCGCCGGGCGACAAATGGTTTGTGCATTGGATGGGCGTGCCGCGCTTCGGCATCGACACGGGCGCCGCCACCGCGCTTCCCGTTCACGATTTCAAGGTTTCGCCGCAAACCGGGTCCGTCGATGCGACGATTCGCATTGGCGACGGCTTCTCGCAGCAGCTCACGGCCGACCTGAGAAGTACGCGGCTGATTTTTAAAGCCACGAACAAAGATCCGGGCATTTACAAATGCGTGCTCGACGGCAATCGCTTCTCGCACACGCTCACCACCAACGTCCTCGTCGAAGGCGACACCTCGATTCCGCAGGCGATCAATGTCAAGAACGCGACGATCTTCCGTTTCGGCATGGACGTGACCGGCTTCAGCGGCCAGACCGGCCGCGTGATGATCCCGAACGGCTTCTCGTGGCTCGCGCACTGAAGTTGTACCGCCGGCGTTCCGCCCGGCCGGTTTATTTTTTTGAATCACTCTCTCCAAAACGGACGCGCAACGCGCGTCGCCGCAGTTCAGCCCCAACGGGGCGAAACGTGATAGCCCTGGGTCTGCTCGGCCCGAACAATCCAAAGTCCTGAAGGGGCGACACATCGGACCCGGTGTTGCACATGATTTGTCTGTGCATTTCGCAATCGCGTTGAACAAGAGTGGTTTTGAATTTGAATTTCACTTGTAATCGCCTTTCTCGCCAGCAAACTCGAATTTGCATTCGTTGCGCTTTTCACGGCCTCATTTTCCGGAGAACATCATGGAACTTGCCACACTTCCAGCGCGCCTTCCCCGCGTTAAATCAGTTCCCCCATCCATCCTCACGCAGGACTACCTTGTTTCGCAATTCACTCTGAGCGAAGCGCCGGCCGCGTTTCAATCAATCCGGTGGGAAGCGGAATTTTCTCCGCGCGGCTTGCGGCGCCTGACGCTGCTGTCCGGAGTCTCCGGCGAAAAATTCGATTTCAACGGCGACACGCGCTCGCTTGGCGCGTCCGAAGACCGCCGCGTGAAAGCGCTCAAGCGCATGTTGCTCGACCGCTTGAAAGGCGGCCGTTCCGATTTCGCATGGGAAGAATTCGATCTCGCCGACGCCGGCCCGTTTCACCGCCGCGTCTGGCAGGCAATGCGCAAAATTCCTTTCGGCGAAACCGCCACGTACGCGGAAATCGCGCGCGACGCCGGTTCGCCGATGGCCTTCCGCGCGTGCGGCCAGGCCTGCGGCGCCAACCGCATCATCCTCTTCATTCCCTGCCATCGCGTGGTGAGTTCGAGCGGCTTGGGCGGCTTCGGCTGCGGGCTGGAGTGGAAGAGGAAATTTTTGGCGATGGAGTCGATGGGGTCGAACCGCTGACGATCGCGCGTTCGCGCGCCTTCAGTTCCTCCAATTCTTCAAGCGTGCGCGGCCAGTCGCCGCGCATCAGTCGCGAAAGCGCGCGGTCAGCAAGCAGTTTCGCGCCGGTCTGGCACGTGGGACAATAATTCGCCTCGTTCTCCGCGTAAACGATGCGCTGAATCGGCGTGCAGCAGACGGGGCACGGCTTCCCGAATTTTCCGTGCGCCGCCATCTCCGGCCGGAACGCCGTCAGGCGCTCAGGAAATTCATCGCCGGCTTGATCGATAAGCCGCGCGCACCATTCTGTAAGCACGCGGCGCGACGCATCGTACAGCGCGGCAATTTCCTCATCGCTCAGTGACGTCGTGAATTTCATCGGCGACAATTTCGCGTACAGCAGGATTTCATCCGAGTATGCGTTGCCAATTCCGCTGAACAAATTCGGCGAAGTCAATGCGCGCTTGAGTGTGTGCCTTTCGCTTTGCAGCGTTTCTTTGAATTGCGCGAGCGTGGCGTCGAGCACTTCCAATCCGCCCGGGTCGAGTTCGCGCAGCGCATCTTCGCCGCGCACAACATAAATCGCCGCGCGTCTTTTGCTCGCGGCTTCCGTCAGCAGCAATGTTCCGTTTTCAAAATCAAACGCGGCCAGGCCAATCTTGCCGATGATTTTCGCGCCGGGTTCGCGCCATTGCAATCGTCCCGCAATCATCAGATGTATGATGAGGAACAAATCGTTTTCGCAGTCGAAAACGATGCGCTTGCCCAGCCGCCGCAGATTGACGACGCGTTTGCCGCTCAACGCGCTGATCGGCGGATCGACGCTGCGCAGCACAAACGGACTCGCGACGCGGCAGCGCTTCAGAATTCGCCCCACGACGCGCGGGCGCAGCGCGTGAAGATAAAGCTTGATGTCGGGCAACTCAGGCATCGCCGCTCACTTCTTCTCAACAACCTTTTCCGCGCGCGTCATCTTAAACGTGCCGCGCTCGTCCGGCCCGTCGTAGCCGCCGCTGAACGAATCTTCGGTGACGCAGCCTTTAAAATTGTACACGCCGTAAAACGAACCGAGATTCACCGCGGTATCGAAAACAATCTTTCCATTCTCACGGCGGCCAGCGAGATCGACTTTGAACATCTTCTGTTTTCCAACATAAAACGTGCCGCTCCACACGCCCTCTTTTTTCTCAATGACGCTGCCGCTGAATTCACCTCCCGAGCTGCTGTAATCCTTGCGCGAATCCGTCCACGTGCCTTTCCATTCGCCGGCAAGCGTAATGGCCTGCGGCTCAGCGCCACCCACTCCTTTGAGGAGGAGCAGCAGCAGCAGCAGCGCGGCGAGTTTAAATGCGGCCATGGTTCGATTATTTTTCAGGCGGCAGATCTGAATAAAACGGCGTCACCGTTTCGATGTTGGGCGTGATGTCGGCGTCCGCGCGGCCTAGCGCCCACGACACGCCGCCGGTCAGGATTTTCTGAAAAACCGGATTCGTCCACACGTCTTCGCGATGCCCCAGCGACGTGACGAAGACCCGCCCCTTGCCGAACATGCGCGCCCATGTCGCCGGATACGGCTGCCGCACGTACAGATTGCCGGTCATGCCTTTGGATTCCTGCACGAGGATCACGTGCAGGTCCTTCGCGAAATTCTTGATCGAATACCATTCTTCGAAAAGCTCAAGCCCGTCCTTCAAATCTTCGAAGCCCGGGAATTTTGGATCGACGCAAGAGTTGCGCGCCTTCTGCTGCGCGTTATGGCTGATCCCTTCGGCGCCCAGCATCTCCAAATATGGATCGATCTTCCCCGGTTTGCGGTTGAACGTCGTCAGCGCGGTATGAACGGCGATCAACGGCAAGCCGTTGCGCACCGCCTCGATCAGCGCGGCCTTTCCGGCTTCAGTCATCGGCGGCGATCCGTCGATGCCCGGTTCCGTCAGCGTGCCATTCGAGTAAAAAAGCAGTGCGTCGAATTTTGCGAGATTCTCCGGAGTAAAAATCGTGCCGTCTTTCGACGTGACGATTTCCCATTTGTTCTTCGCCGCCATTTCACCAAGAACTTTTTCAGCAAAGCTCGGCGTGTCGCCCTCGCGTTTGATCACCGAATGCTCGCTACGCTGCGACTTCGTGAA
>Ga0209579_10001332_pt1 | contig 20685 bp, 14 predicted proteins | sample Coa_R1_2_FD_187152 | JGI IMG/M metagenome (GOLD analysis project Ga0209579, IMG submission 187152) | Surface soil microbial communities from Centralia Pennsylvania, which are recovering from an underground coalmine fire - Coalmine... | ecosystem: Environmental > Terrestrial > Soil >... | reverse complement strand
CGCTTGTCAACGACCAGGATAAACGGAATCCCCTGTATATTATAGTAAGAAAAGATTGGATGGTTAATACCTAGCCCAGATGTATACAGATTATTGAATTCCCGTCTGGTATATCTTTCAGAATATAAACTTTTCAGCCATCTTTTTTTATCTTTATCACAACAAATACTGACTATTTTAAAAGAAGTATCGTCCTTGTACTTAGGAAGAACCAAGCTGTCAAACATTTCAGAAAATTCTGCGCAACCACTGCAGCCCGTCCCCCAAATATCTAGCAAATAAACTTTTCCCAGCAATGATTTAGCAGAGACCAATTTGCCGGAAGTATCCGGAAGAGAAAAATTAAAAACAGCAGAGCCCCTGGTCAATCTATTCATTTTTCTAATCACTTTTACAATATAAGGCGTTTTGATCGTGTGACAGGCATCGGCGATGCAAGCTGCTGTCGCATCACTATCATTAATAAGTTGATATTTCACTTCGTCGTGTTCAAGCAGGCAATACGTTAGTAATTTATCCCGAAAGGGTCCGCGATAATCGGATTTTAGTTTATTATATAGTAATCTTATCCCGTATTTCTGTCCTTTGCTTTTGATATAAAGTTCGGTCTGTGCCTTCGCAACAGTATACCGGATATATTTCTCAGAAAGAGCGAGTACGGATCCGTTTGTGTTAGCCAAGGCAGGCTTATAGGTACTTAATAGATGCGTTGCCCAATTTTTATCGTGCTCATTTGAAGCTTCAATGTATTTGGTTCTCAGAGTCTCTTGCCAGTTCATTTGTAACTGCCCTATCAGATCAGCACCCATAAGCTGATAAGCTTCCGGGCTTATATTTTTTTTATCCTTTTTCAGGATCTGCATAATGCGGCCCGCGCCCTTCTGAAAATCTTGAAATGCATTGGCAGCATTTCCCAGGCTATTATACAAGTCAAAATTGGTAACTGAATCAACCCGGTGATAGACCCACCACCTCACTGCAACTTCTGTCTTTCTTCTGACAGCATATTTTATACTCCTTTTTCCGCTAAAAGCATACACATTATCCCCTGCACTTTTGGTTAGCGTAATATATATGTTGTCCCCAGGTTCAGCAACATAATCTTCCAGGTTTTCTTTAGGCGAGACATAAAAAAGGAAAGTCAATTTTGCCGGGTGGTCGATAGTTGGAAATGTAAAACTAAAATACCCATTAGAGTCTGTTTGCTTTTGAACTATTGTTGCACCCAGGTTGTGCAATAGAAAGTCTTTTGTAAAAATAATGGCAACAGTATCCATTCCGGATCTGCCCCCGATGATCCTCCCGCTAATTCTTACTTCCCCGCGTCTGGAATGCATCATATTTATTTTAGCGGGTTGCGCGTAATCCAGGAGAGGCAAAAAGCTAATGATCATCAAGAAAAATTTGTTTGACATTTTTTTTGAATTAAAATTTCTTAAAAAATTATGTATCGGCTATTTCAATACCCTGCATTTTGTGAGAAATGTGGATCATTCTGCAGCTGAATATTTGGTATAGGATACAATGTATCCGTCGACTTCCAGTTGGGTGATTTAAGAGGACCCAAAACAGCATCTGCACGACCTGTTCTTTTGAGATCGAGCCAGCGGTGCCCCCATTCCGTAAACAATTCAGCCTGTCTTTCCTGTTCGACAGCAAGTAAAAGCGAGGGTTGATCGTTTGCGGTCGTATTGGGCAGACCAGCACGATTGCGGATGGCGTTTAAATCTGACTGAGCGCCACTAAAATTATTCTGATATGTTCTTGCTTCAGCGCGGATCAGGTATTGCTCAGCCAAACGCAAAACCATCGAGTACTCTGTTAAACTGGTGCCTGAAGCAATCTTGTATTTATAAGGATAATAGTATGTCTGACCGGATACCGTAATACTGTCTATCCAGTTCATCCTTCGCAGATCATTTTGTTCGAATGAACTAACTAAATCGGGAGTTAGAGATACCAAAGAAGGAATACCATTTAGAATAAAAAAGAGCCCCTCTTCGGTATCGTATCCCGGCTGATTTGGTATAAGTTGCCAGATTGCCTCACTGCTGTTTGCCAGGAAAATTGTATTGATATCAGTGGATAAACTAAAGGAGGTATTATTGATCAGGATGGAAGATTGTTCTTCAGCTCGCTGCCAATCATCGGTATATAGATAGACGCGTGCAAGCAGCGCTGTCGCAGCCCACTTGTCCGGTCTTACCTTTTCACCATTTGAAAAAGAATAATCACTGTCCAGGAGATTTTGTGCATCAGAAAGATCAGCAATGATCTGATTATAAATATACATAGTTGAAGCGCGTGAAATGGTATCGTTGACGCGGTAATCAGTGGAAGTCACATTGGGAATAGGTCCAAAAAGATTGACCAGATAAAAATTGCAAAATGCCCGCATAAATTTCGCTTCGCCGGTCAGTTGTTTTTTTACTGGGCTGCTCAGTGATGATGAGGCAGCAACATTTCCAATAACAGCATTTGACGTGTATATATAAGAATAACACTCACTCCACAGGCTGGTATTAATTCCATTTCCTGGCTCAATCGTATTGTCAGAGAACTGGAGCAAGTCACCCGAAGCATAATTGGTTAGTTCATCAGCGGACATTCCCGCCAAAAAGGTTACGCTGAACTCTCCCCCACTGGCAAAACCATAACTGCTCATCATTTCGCTATACATCCCGGTCATCACTGCGGTAGCGGTCGCATCATTATTATACACAGAAGATTCAACGATCTGAGTCCTTGAAGGGCTGATCTCCACAAATTTTTTGCAGCCACAAATAAGAACAAAAATGAGCAGAAAGAAAATGGTGAAATTATTTTTTATGTTGGTAGTCATAGTAGAAGTTTAAAAAGTCATTTGAATTCCGGTAGTAAGCACTCGCAATGGTGGTAATGATGTTACATTCTGATTTTCCGGGTCCATACCCTTGAATTTTGTAATCGTACAAAGATTCTGTGCGAGACAATAAATCCGTATCATTTGAATGCCGGACTTCTTCAATAAACCCGATGGAATAGAATAAGAAAGAGACAAGTTTTTCAGCCTGATAAATGATGCATCTGTTATCCGGCTATCACCACTCTGCGAATAAAAATAAGTATTCTGTGCAGCCCCGGATTGCGAAAATTTCTGAATTTCCGTAACGTCTCCGGGTTTTTGCCATCGGTCTAATACAAGTACTGGTTGGTTTCCAATTGTACCTGGCGTGTTGAATCCTTGTATATAATTTATTCCCGTCTGTTTTACGAACTGGAACAAAAAGTCCAGTTGGAGGTTTTGAAAACTTATGGTATTGGATAAGCCACCATAATATTGCCGCCCTAGATTTTTTAATCCTTTCAGGTCTTCTGGATATGAAGGCAGACCATTTGCGTCTTTTGTATCAAATTGGTACAAGCCTGTTGAAGGATCTACTCCCGTAACATGGTATAATTTCTGGATAGTGAGCGGTTGCCCGATAACATAGGTATTTGCATACCCGGACGACTCAAGATCAGGATAGGCGATCAGTTTATTTCGCGGAACGCTGATATTAAAAGAAGAAGTCCAATTAAACCGTGTAGTTTTAATATTGATACTGGTCAGCTCCATTTCCCATCCGGTATTTTGCACGATCGCGGGCAAATTATATTGAACACTTCTAAAACCGGTTGTGGGCGCTAAAGAATAACCCACTAGTTGGTTACCGGATCGGTCGCGATAAAAATCAACACTTAATAAGATTCTATTTCCCCATGCTCCTATTTCTGCGGCCAATTCTAGTTTTTTATTCTGTTCCCAGGCATAATCCGGGTTCAATAAACTGGTTGGATATAAGCCGCCGTTATTCTGGTAAGGATAGGAAGTCGGTGTATACGTACTCAGGTATTGGTAGTCACCAATTTGATCATTGCCACTTGTACCGTAGCTGCCTTTCAACTTGGCAAAACTTAAGAAAGCAACGGATCTTTTATACCAGTTCTCTTTGGAAATGATCCAGGCAGCTCCTAGAGCTCCGAAATTGGCAAATTGTTTTCCCGGTCCAAAGCGGCTTGATCCATCTCTTCTCGCTGTAAAATTGAGTATATATTTTTCTTCGAGATTATAATTGATACGCCCAAAACCCGCATTATACCTATATTGCGTGTAACTAGCACCTAAAACATTTACGGATGATGCTGCACCCATATCTTCTAAGAGCGCGTCATTGTTGAATCCTGTAGCATTCAGCGACTGACCCTGAAAAATATCCTCCTGAAATGTGGCGCCAATTAAAATGTCTAACCTGGCTTTTCTGTAGTTTTTATGCCAGTTTGCCTGTGGCTCAATGATCCAAGTCTTTAAGCTGCTATTTGCAAAATTGGTATACGTATCTGCTGCTGTATAGCCAAAAGCCGGATTAAATGAACTTAAGGGGTGCGTTTGTATTTCGTTCATTTCCATTTGAGAGTATCCCAAGGAAATCCTGAACTGGAGAGTGGGTAACATCTGATAGCTTAAAAGTCCATTGGAAACAAGGTTGTCCGTATTGACGAGATATTTTTGTTTTAAATATTTATAAGGGTTATTGGATCCAAAAGGCCACAAAAGATTACCTAAAGAATCAATTAATGAGGGCGTATTAGGCGGAAGATAGATCGCAGTGCCGGTAGGATCGCCACCCATAAGTTTATTATTATCATTGGTAAAAAAAGCAGTCACAGATGTTTTAAACTTCTGATCGGTTGAACTGGAAGTCAAATTAACGTGCACGGAAGCTTTCTGGTCTCCGAAATTTCCTGGGAAAACAGTTGCTTCACTATTATATCCACCAGCTATAAGGAATTGGGTATTTGCATTACCCCCCGAGATCGTAACCTGTGCATTGCCTACTGCCGATTTTCCTCCCAAGAGCTCCTTTTGCCAATTTGTATACCTAGTAGTATCCCACAAAATAAGATCCCTTGCATTAGAGGCTGTTGGTTGAACATTATCATTTGCAAATGCTTCCCTGCGCATTTCATTATGCTGCGAGGTATTTAGCAGTTTCATTGTTCGAGTAACTTCTCCAAATCCAGAGTATGCGTTGATGTCAATAGACAATTTTCCTGATTTACCTTTTTTGGTTGTTATGAGTATGACTCCGTTAGCGCCCTGTGATCCATAAATAGCAGTAGCATCTGCGTCTTTAAGAATTTCAATGCTTTCTATATCGGCGGGGTTAATACTATTAAAAGGGCTGGAGGAGGGGATGGTTATATTGTTAATAAATGGTGATGAAATAGAAGAAATAGTAAAAGGAACCCCATCTATAATATAAAAAGGCGCATTGCCGCTGGCAATGCTGTTCTGTCCACGGATAAGAATATTTAAAGTGGTGCCGGGTAAACCACTGGCTTGCTGGATATATATTCCTGATGCACGTCCCTCCAAAGCCAACATTGGATTGGAAACAGGCTGTTGTTCTATCGCATCATTTTTGATCACACTTATAGCTCCTGTATTCAGTTGCCTGGTAACCGTTCCATAAGCGATCACCTGCACCTCATCTAGCTTACTAATGGATACGAGTAACCGAATAATAACTTCTGATCTTCCCTCCAGTTTAATGAGCTGACTTTCGTAACCAATATGACTTATCAAAAGGGTAGCATTATGGTTCATTCCATGCAGAACAAATTCACCCGTATTATCCGACTCAGTGGAAATATTTGTTCCTCTAACAGCGATGGTTACCCCATAAATCGGATTACCTGCACTGTCGGTTACCTTGCCATGAACATCGCCCACGGGAACTTTTACTTTCAGCGGCGAAGTCTCTTCTTTTTTGGTAACCAGGATGGTTTTCCCTTCAATTACATATTTCAACATAGCATCCTTAAAACACAGCGCTAAAAATTCTTCCAGTGGCATTTTTTTTGTCCGGAGGGTGATCGGTTTACTTTCCTGTATGGTGGCGTAATTGTAAAACACCACGTAGCCGGTTTGTTTTTCGATCACGCTGAACACTTTTTCGAGCGGCACATTTTTCCCGGAAAATGTAATTTGTTGCGAAAAGCTATTTGCGCTTGTTTGCAGAAAAAACACGGTTAAAAAAAATGCAGTTAATCTCATAGCGAGCCAAATTCCTTTGCTGAAGGTACAATTGGATCGCAGCCGGATTGTACCAACTTTTTTTGATAAATGCATATCTTGCACTTGTTTTGGGTTTTGAAATAAATAGCCTAGCAGTTATTATCGAAAAGCTCCATTACGCCACCGTCATGACTACCATCATGACGGTTTTGTTTTTGATCAGCGAACCTTTCTGGTGGGAAAGACCGATGAAAAAATATCTATGGCTATCCCGACATAAAAAAATTATTATTTTTTTATTATTATTTTTCAAACAACGAAAAAACGAGCAGGAGGAACATTGTTGATTTTCCCTTGTGTTGATCAAGCAAGTATTTGCGGAGTTGTGCAAGGGCTGCAACAAGATGGTGGTTGGCGGTACTGACAGAGACATGCAACTCTTTGGCGATTTCCGGAAGTTTTAGTCCCTGGTTCCGGGAGAGTTCAAAAACTTTACGCCGTTGCGGGGACAGGGATTCCACCGCTTTTGCTAAAAGCGCTTTGGCTTCTACTAAATCCATATGGTTTTCGACACTATTGTCCTGAAGAGCGAGCCTGTTTTTTATTTCCCTTGTGACGCGTTCGTTCAGGGCAAGTTTTCCGAACCAGGTCATACAGGCATTATGCGCCATGCGGTAGATATACTGATCCATATTTTGGATCTCGTGATATTGATCTCTCTTCACCCAAAGTTTGATGAATAATTCCTGCGTGATCTCTTCTGCAATATGGGGATTTTGCGTGATCTTGTACACATAGGCATAAACCGGCGTTTTGTAAGTATTAAAAAGCTGGTGAAAAAAATCTTCCGGTGTCTGGGATGTCTGGCGCATTTGTGCAAAGATTAATTAAAAAATAAATAAATATCCCCAGATCAAAAAAGCTTTTGAAAAAAATGACGGCCGTATTGGCTAAATGTAATCGTCCATTTGTCTTTATGCATATGGAAGCAATCGAACGCATTGATTTTTTATTCAACAAGTATATCGGTAATACCATTACACGATTCGAGTTAGAAGAATTGATCGCCTGGATGCATGCGGTGGACGACGAGCAATTGACCGCTTTGTCTGAAGCCCAAAATGATCTCTGGGAAAAGGCCAAGCGGGGGGATTTCGCGGTGACAGAACCAGACTGGACAAGGATGCTGGAGAACATAAAGAATACTAAATACAAAGAATCGCCTGTCAGATCGATTCGGCGCATATGGTGGAGCGCAGCCGCAGCAGTTATACTGATCGCTGGCGCCGGCGTGTTTTATTTCACGCAGAATAAAAAAACAGAGCCCATTTTAAGCGACAATTCACGGTCACGTATACCCGAAAAGATATTTCCAAACTGCAATAAAACGATACTGCGCTCAGCCAATGGCAAAGAGATCATTTTGGACAGTGCACTCAATGGGGATCTCGCTGACCAGGGAATTGCTGCAGCCAAAAAAATAGAAAATGGCAAAATCGCTTACGAAAAAACAAATGCAGTTGTCGAATACCACACCCTCACGGTGCCCCGGGGGGGAAGACCATACCAGGTCACGCTTTCAGACGGATCAAAAATTTGGGTCAATGTTTCCTCTTCCCTTCGATATCCTACTGATTTTATAGGAAATACCAGAGAAGTTGAACTCACAGGTGAAGGCTATTTTGAAATCGCAAAAGATCCCAAAAGACCATTTCATGTAAAAAATAATTCCGGGGCTGTCGAAGTGTTGGGAACACATTTTAATGTGATGGCATATGATGATGAAAAAAATATGGAGACAACCTTGTTAGAAGGATCGGTTGAATTCATTGCATCTGATGGCAATAGTATATTGATCAAGCCCGGCGAAAAATCGGTATTAGCAAGAGCCAGCAATCATTTAACCGTAACAATCGCAAATACAGAACTGGCAACAGCATGGATCAAAGGGTATTTCCAGTTTGACAAAACTTCTGTACCGGATATTCTGCGCGAGGTTGGTCGCTGGTATGACCTGGATATCGAATATTGGGGCAATATACCCCGGGATCTTTATTCTGGTAAGATTGAACGCAACCTGCCATTGAGTGGCGTTCTTAAATTATTTGAACAGGAAAAAATCAACATGAAAATAGAAGGTAAAAAATTGATCATATTCTGAGTGTTCCAATTTTTCGGTTATTTATAGCCGTTATACTGCAAAGTAAGATCAGATCGTTGATTTCAGAGCCGCTCTGCAGATCACCATACGCTGCACCTCACTGGTGCCTTCATAGATCTGCGTGACCTTGGCGTCGCGCATCAGGCGTTCCACGTGGTATTCTTTTACGTAACCGTATCCTCCATGTATCTGAACCGCTTCGGTCGTGACCCACATGGCTGTTTCTGATGCAAAAACTTTTGCCATCGAAGAACTTAAGGAATAATCCTGCCCGGAATCTTTTTCATAGGCTGCTTTCAGGCACAACATCCTCGCCGCTTCGATGCGCGTACACATATCTGCGAGCTTGAACTGAATTGCCTGGTACTGGGCGATCGGTTTTCCAAATGCGATTCTGGATTGTGCATATTTCAGGGAAAGCTCATAAGCACCCTCTGCAATACCTAGGGCCTGCGCCGCGATGCCAATGCGCCCCGCCGCCAACACCTGCATGGCAATCGTAAACCCAGAACCTGCTGCTCCCAGGCGGTTTTGTTTGGGAACGATGACATTGTTGAAACTTACGCTATGAGTATCGGAGGCGCGGATACCCATTTTATTTTCTTTCGCGCCGACCGCAATGCCAGGCGTGTTGCGGGGGACAATAAAAGCGGAAATGCCGGAGCTCCCTTTGGAGAAATCAGATTGCGCAAATACAACATACACCGATGCCGAGTTTCCGCTGGTGATCCAATTCTTAACGCCATTGAGGAGATAATAGTCGCCTTCATTTTCTGCTATCGTGCGCTGCGCGCTCGCATCGCTGCCGGCTTCCGGTTCGCTGAGCAAAAATGCGCCCGTATAAAGTTCCTCATTTTTCGACCCCTGGGCCAGGGGCTTTAGGAAGATTTCTTTTTGAATCGTCGTTCCGTATTTCTGCAGCGCCTGGCAAACAAGGCTGTTGTTCACGCTCATGATTACTGAAACGCTCGCGTCTATTTTGCTGATCTCTTCCATCGCCAGCATATAGCTCACGGTATCCATGCCCGCGCCTCCGTATGCAGGGTCAACCATCATTCCCAAAAAACCGAGCCGGGCCAGAGATTCCATCTGTGCTTTGGGAAATGCCTGCTTTTCATCGCGCCCGATCACCCCGGGCAGGCATTCCTGCATCGCAAATGTTCTTGCTGCCGTACGGATCATCGCCTGCTCTTCGCTGAATTCAAAGTTCATATATGTACTTTATAAAGCCTGTCATTTTTCCGGTAGCAGCACAAAGGCAATCCGGTTTTTTCCGTTCAAATATTTTTTTGCCGCGTCCTGGACCTGTTTTGCAGTAACCGATTCCAGGCGATTGCTATAATTCATTACGTTCAACGGTTCTTCTCCATTTTCATATTGAAAGGTGAGATAACTAAGCCAGTAACCGTTGTCGCGTATTTGCGTTTCATGGGTTCTTTTGTATTCTGCCTTGAACTTTTCCAGGTCCTCTGGCACGGGACCGTGATCGCGGACAGCCGCGATTTCCTTATCAATATCTTCCATCAGGTGCTCCGCATTTTTTGGGGCACATCCAAAAGAAACCGTAAAAGAATAATTGGCATCAGGATATTTGTGAGCATCAAAACTTACCGACGGGGAATAGACCTCGCTTTCATCTTCCCGCAGGTGCTGGATGATTTTTATCTGCAATACTTCCTTTAGGGCGTTGAATTGCATGTTGGTCACCGGATCAAAATGATAATCGCCGCTGAATACCATCCGGACGCTGGCCTTATTTTCCGTTCCCTTGAATACTTTTTTCATGTAGACTCCCTGCGGTGTATGGATGTGCAGGTTCTTCGCCTGGGTATGCCGGTTTAGTGATGGCAGGTTCGCCAGGTATTTTTCCAGCAGGGGTCGGAGGCTGTCGATAGAAAAACTACCCACGAAAATAAAGCTGAAGCCGGAAGCATCCGCAAACCGATCCCGGTAAATACTATACACTTTATCCAGGTTCACTTCGTCCAATGTTTTTACAGTAGACGGCTTGCTGCGAAAATTATAATTATGCAAAAAATAATTGATGGTATCGCCAAAGACCGCATTGGGGTTGTTGCTGCGGTTGGCAATAAAATCTTTTGAGTTACTGATAATATTGTCAAAAACTGTCTTGTCTTTCCGTGGTGCGGTAAAATAGAGATGAACAAGCTGGAGGGCGGTTTCCAGGTCCTGGGGGGAAGAAAATCCATTGAACCCTTCGGAGCGATCCGCTATAAATGGCTGCACAAAAATATTTTTTCCGCTCAGTTTTTTATTGAGCGCCGGGGCATCAAAATCACCTATGCCAAAAGCGTTCATAATGTTACTGGCGTTAGCCGCACTCTGGAATTCTTTATCGGGATAGAGGGAAGTACCACCTGCGCTAAAAGCCCCAAAAAGAATCTCGTCATTTTTAAAATCGGTCGGTTTACATAGAACCCGGATGCCATTGCTTAAGGTCAGTTCCGTGACTCCGATCTCAGGAATCCTCTGTTCCTTTAAGATCTTCCCGGGGTTTAGTGCTTGGGCGATAAGGGGCTTATCGACCGTGAGATCTTTGTATACCGTCAGGTTCTCCGCGTTTATTTCCGAAAGCCAGGACTGCAGGGCTGCAGAATCCGGCAATTCATTTTTTTGTTTATCGGGTGCAAGTACGAGGATATCCCGGTTACTCTCCTTGATATATTCCGCGGCGAGTTTATTGATGTCAACGATACCAATGGCCGGCAGTTTATCTTTGGCAAAGTTATATTCCCAGGCGATCCCCGGAGAGGCTTCATGATTCAAAAAAAGACTTACGTATTCACGGACCAGACTATTGGAATTGGTTTTGTCCTTTTCTTTATACGAGGTTTCCATTCTGCGCAAATAATTTTGTTTTGCGCGATCCAGTTCGCCGGCTGTGAATCCAAAACGTCTAATTCTTTCGATTTCCCGCCATCCTTTTTGAAACCCTTCTTTAAATTTACCCTCTTTGGCAGTTATCGAAAAAGAAAAGACATCCAGGTTACTCAAAAAATCGCCAATATACGCTCCCGCGCTAATGTAAGGGATCCCCGGTTGCTGGCTGAGTTCCTCAAAACGCTGATCGGTCATTTGGTTAAAGAGTTCCTGCCTGATGGATTGGATATAATCCGCTTCCGTTACCAGCTCGTTTTTATCGTGTTTGATCATCAATTGTATTTGCGCATACGGCATTTCTTTATCGGTCACAGCGATAAAATGATTGTCCCCCTGCAGGGGAACGCTATATTTTGTTCTTGTTTTCTCGCCCGGCGGGTTGACCAGGTCGCCAAAAAGTTTTTTCACGAGCTCTTCTGTTTTAACCGGGTCGATGTCCCCCACGACGACAAGCGCCTGCAGATCGGGGCGGTACCAGTCATGGAAGAACCGGCTGATCGTCTGCGGGGTAAAATGCACTAAAATATCTTCCTGTCCGATAGGAAGGCGTTCTGCATAGCGGGAATGATTTAACAGGACAGGCCAATATTGTCTTTGCATTCTTTCCTGCGCCCCACGTCCCAGTCTTTTTTCTTCCAGGACCACGCCGCGTTCCTTATCAATTTCGACAGGGTCAAGCAGTGCTTCAGCAGCCCAGTCCCGCATAATCTGGAACCCGTTTGAAAGTATGGAACTATCATCTGTTGGAATCGGGAGCTGGTACACCGTCTCATCAAAACTCGTATAGGCATTGAGGTCCGCCCCAAAGCGAACGCCGGATTTCTGCAGGTAATTCACCAATTCATTTTTTGGAAAATGTTTGGTGCCGTTAAAATTCATGTGCTCCATAAAATGCGCGAGACCCTGCTGGTCCTCATCCTCAAGCGTCGAACCGACATTATTGACCAGGTACAGGATCACCCTATTTTTGGGCTCCTCATTGTGGCGGATATAATAGGTAAAACCGTTGGATAATTTTCCGGTATGGACCGCCGTGTCCAGGGGAATGGGCTGGGCATATGCCAGGTGAAAGCATAGGGCTACGAGAACTAAAAGGACGTTTTTTTTGAATGTCATGATATTATTGTTTGATGGCTATTTTCATTTTTGTTTCAGCCTGGTAAATTGCTTTCACGGTTTTGATCACCGAGTCGGGGGTCACGGAAATACTGTCGATCCCTTCTTCGACCAGGAAGCTCGCGAATTCAGGGAAATCAGAGGGACCCTGACCACAGATACCGACTTTGACCCCGCATTTTTTGGCTGTCCGGATCAGCATGCGCAGCAATATTTTCACCGCTTCGTTTCTCTCATCATAGATATGGGCTACCAGGGAAGAATCCCTGTCCAGACCGAGGGTGAGTTGGGTGAGGTCATTGGATCCGATCGAAAATCCGTCGATGTGCTTAGCAAATTCTTCAGCAAGCAAAATATTGCTGGGAACTTCAGCCATAAGAAAAAGTTCCAGTCCTTCTTTTCCCTGCCAGAGTCCAAATTCTGCCATGGTCTCTTTCACTTTCAGGAGTTCGGTTACTGTCCGGCAAAAGGGGATCATCACCGAAACATTAGTAAGACCCATCCTTTCCCGGACAAGCTGGATCGCCTTACATTCCAGTCCGAATGCTGCCTTGTATTCCGGTGAATAGTACCGCGACGCGCCCCTCCAGCCGATCATCGGGTTCTCTTCCTCGGGCTCAAAATATTTGCCCCCGAGTAGATTTTTATATTCATTGCTTTTGAAATCAGAGAAGCGGACGATCACTTTTTCAGGGTAGAAAGCCGCAGCAATCTTCGCGATACCAAATGATAATTTCTGGATGAAGAATTGCTCTTCGTTCTCAAATCCGCTGATCTTTGCTTTTATCGCCGCAGATAGGGGTTCATCCTTCAGTGCTCTGTGTGTCAGGAGCGCCAACGGGTGGACACCGATGTAATTATTGATAATAAATTCTTCCCTGGCGAGCCCTACACCGGAATGCGGCAGGTGGGAATACCCGAATGCCATTCCCGGCGAACCGACATTGAGCATCAGGGCAGTGCTGATGGGCGGGAGTTCATCCAGCCTCGTTTCAACAGTCGTAAAATTGATCTCTCCTTCATAGATCATGCCCTCATCGCCTTCCGCGCAACAGGCGGTGACCAGTTGATCATCGCTTAAGGTCTCGGTGGCATGCACACAACCCACGATTGCGGGTACCCCCATTTCTCTTGCAACGATCGCCGCGTGACAGGTCCTGCCTCCCTTATTGGTAATGATGGCAGCAGCTTTTTTCATGATGGGTTCCCAATCGGGGTCGGTCATATCGGTCACCAGGATATCTCCCGACATAAATTCATGGGCGTCCGTGACGCGCTTATCGAGCGAATGCATGATGCTCACTTTGCCCGCAGCGATCTTATCTCCTACCGCAATTCCTTTGAGCAATAATTTTGCGGGTTTTTTATTAACAGCGATAACATATTCTGTAATGGTATTTTCTTTTTTTCGCGAATGGATGGTCTCGGGTCGCGCCTGGACGATAAAGAGTTCCTGCGTGAGCCCGTCCAGCGCCCATTCCACATCCATGGGACACCAACCGCTCTTAATTTTGGTATAATAGTTCTCGATCTGGCAAACCCATGATGCCAGCTGCAATATCTTCTCATCGGATAAGCAGAATTTGGTCAGTGCTGACCTTTCTGTCGGGATGATCTTTACGCGCTCATCGGGGTCATCCCCGTAAACCATCATTTTATCCTTGATCCCCAGTTTCTTTTCGATGATGGCGGCAAAGCCGTCTTTTAGGGTGGGTTTAAAGATGATGAATTCGTCCGGTGAAACTGAACCCTGCACGATCATTTCGCCCAGACCATAGGAAGCGTTGATGATCACGGCATCCCGAAAGCCCGATTCGGTATCGAGCGAAAAAGCAACTCCTGAGACCCCCAGATCGGAACGCACCATCTTTTGGATGCATACCGAAAGCCCGGTCGAGAGGTGGTCAAAAGAAAAGTTGTCGCGGTAGCTGATCGCCCTGTCGGTAAACAGCGAAGCAAAACAATTTCTTACCGAATCAATAAGAGCGGCGGGTCCGCGCACATTCAGGTAAGTCTCCTGTTGCCCCGCAAAAGAGGCATCCGGCAGATCTTCCGCAGTGGCGGAAGACCGAACAGCCACATCGGTGGTGAGCTGGTGGTACTGGTCTGAAAGCTTATAATAGGCTTCAATGATCTCTTCGGCAAGTTCATGCGGGAAACGGGCATTGCGGATAAGGTTTCTTATCTGCAGTCCCGCGCGGCGGAGCGACTCCACGCTCTGGTGGTCTATTTCACTCAAAAGCCCTTTGATCTTTTCTTCGAGCCGATTAGAGTCCATAAAATGCCGGTAGGCTGCCACGGTAATGATAAAACCGTCCGGGATATTTATTCCCACGGCGCTTAGGTGCTGGATCATTTCCCCCAGGGAAGCGTTCTTGCCGCCAACTTCTGCAATATCGGTAAGCCCTGCTGCACGCAGGGGAAGAATAAATTTGCTGCTGTTCATTTGGATTAATTTTTTAAAAATGGATGGATTCGTTACATAGCAGCAGCAGGAATCATCGCCAGGGAATGAAGCAAAAGCACATAGTTTATGCGCTTGTCATAAAATATCTTGGTTGGATAATCCGGGATCATGTCTGTTTGTAAAGACAAAGCAGCGCAAAAAAAGTACTGTAACCCGAAAATAGAATATGATTCGTCGTGACATAATGGACCATTGCGGCAGCATTGGGTAAATGCAATTTTTTCAAAATGTTGTGCCGGTGAACCTCGACTGTCCGAAAAGACAGCGATATTTTTTGAGCGATTTCGCGGGAGGAATCTCCCTGGCAGACCATTTGCATGACCTGCAGTTCCCGAAAAGTCAGGGAGTTGATTTCAGGATTTTTTACATCGCCGAGCTCTTCTGCCGCAATCATATCGCGCACGTCATAGCTGACAAGGAGCTCTCCGGCATGCACCTTTCGGATCCCTTCTTCTATCTCCTCGCGGGAAGAATTTTTGGACATATATCCGCGTGCACCGGCTTTAAGCATTTTCCGGACATATACCGGTTCGCTGTGCATGGATAACCCGATCACTTTCACTTCCGGCAAAAGCTTCCAGATCTTTTCTGTCACTTCTATCCCGGAAACCGGCATCATGGAAATATCCATGAGTACGATATTGGGTAATAGATCATTGGCAAGTGTAATGGCTTCTTCACCATTCCCTGTTGCGGCTACAACCAGGAATCCCGGCGTTTCATTTAAAATCAGAGTCCAGATCTCCCGGACCATCTGATGGTCTTCCACGATCATGATGCGTATGGATGACATAGAACGGCATTTACAAAATGATTGATCTTGTATTCTCTTGTGCAGGAAAGAAATGCAGCAAAAATGATTGAATGATCTTAATTCCAGGGAAAGTCCCGTTAACCTTTCCGTATTCCTTTTGTAAATATAATGCGAAATTTAAAATATAAATAAAATTGATTTGACTTAGTTATCACCGTTAGCGGTTCGAATAACAAATAGAATTCCCAGAAACCATAATCTTTGCAAAAATTAAATGATCTAAATTTATTTAATTAAAAAAATCTTATGAAATTTTCAAAACTGCTATTCGGAAAAGATTTACATGATTTGTCCATTACGGATATCGAATCATTTTTTTCGGAAGCCAAAGAAGAAAGCAACATCCTCGAATTTAAATCAGGTCGTGTTCGTGAAAATGGGAATATTGCAGAAAATGAAAAAGCTGTTTTGCGAACGATCTGCGGTTTTCTGAATTCGGAGGGAGGATTATTGATCTGGGGTTCGCCGGTTTCATCAAATGAAGATGGGAAAGATATTTGCGTGGGTAGCCTGGAAGCAGTCGCTGTACATTATCAAAAGGATCAGATCATGGCTATGATAGCCAACCGGGTCATTCCTTCTCCACAGGGAATTTCATTTTGTGCTTTACCATCAGCAGATAAATTTGTTTATCTTTTTGATGTACCGCGAAGCGAATATTCACCCCACCAATTCCAGGATAAATATTTTATGAGGATGGATGGTCAGACGAAAGCCGCCCCGCATCACTATGTTGAGGCTTTGTTCAAGAAATTATCCTTTCCCAATCTGGAGGCCTATTTAAAACTCGAAAATTATTATCATGAATATAATGATCGGGCAATTCTCGATTGTTCAGTGGTTTTCAGAAATCAGACTCCCTATCAAAATGATTTTAATCTTCATTACCGTGTCTTTAGTTCACATGGAACTATCGTTCGATCCGCTGATGATTACGAAGAAGCTGCTATACAGGAAAATCCTAAAAACCCCGGGGATTATATTAAAGCAAAAGTTGCAGATGTCATTTATTACGGCAACTGGATCGATGACTGGTTTACGATCGTACTGTCAAGAACCATGCTGCATCAGGCAAATTATCACCTGCATGTCAGGCTTCAGTTTGGCGCAAAATATTCCCCCATGAAAATATGCCATTATGATATCGTCATCGGCGAAACGATGATGGATAACTTGCAGCAGCATATCATTCTAATGGAAGAAAACAGGTTTTTCAACATTCACGAAGAGTCAATGGGGACGACTGATGCAGAAAGATTAAAAAAGACACTTGGGCGATAAAGAAGTATTCATACAGACTGCATATAACGTTCATATATAACCGGACAAATATTTTTCTTTTGCGTGATACATATTTACACTTAGTTTTTTTAAGAATTTATCTGTACGTGAAGCGCTGCACGAAATTTTATTTTATATTACACCAAACTACTTTTATTCCTACCTCTGTAGCATTCCAATAGCAATATTTGGTTATCAAATTAACTTTCATGGAACCTGATTTGGATTCAGCGGGGATCGTGCGGTTTAGCGTAACCCATGCATTTTCTTCTATCTATTCCGGACCGGTATTGCGGGGAGGAAAGGTGATGACACTATCCGGCAACGTTGGCGCCATTACGCACCAGCAATTGCAGGCCGAAGGATTTTCGCTTTCATTAAACATGTATCATTTTGTGCAGCCGCAAACCATTGCGGGAAAATCCGAAGAAGGTTTGATGATCTCTTTTGTCGCACTGAAAAATAATATCCGTTATGTTATTGAAGGCATCGGTGCGTTATATCTCAAGGCGGGTCAGTTCGCTATTTTTCGCGGAGGAAAAAAAGAAATTCTGGCGACCGTAGAAAAAGAAACGCAGGGTTTTGAAATATCCTGGTCATCAGAGATCATCCGGCATACCATTCCCTTTTTTCCATTTCTCAAACCCTTTATTGAAAAGCCGTTGAGCCCCGGGTTATTCTATCTCGGCAAACCTGCGACAGAAGCCAGTTACCGGACACTCCATATTATTCATGAACTGTTGCACAATCCTTATGATGAGGAAGTGTCGATTCTTTTTTATGAACATAAAGCGCGGGAATTACTCATGAGCCTGCTTGTTGATAAAAAAAAGAAACCCGCACGCAAACAAAAACTCACCCGCGAGGAAGAAGAAAAAATAAAAGCTATCGGGGAGTTAATCGCCAAACAGATCAACAATAAGTTCCCCATAGCAGTACTTGCACGTAAGGCCGGAATGAATGAAATGAAATTGAAAACAGCGTTCAAGGAAATTTTTGGCATGGCCATTTTTGAATACCAGCTTGCAGCCAGAATGGAAGAAGCGCACCGGTTGATCCTGGAAACAGATATGACGACCAAAGCCATCGCGATAAAAGTCGGTTACCGCCATACCACCAGTTTTATTTCCAAGTTCAGCGAACATTTTGGATATCCTCCCGGGAAAATCCAACCCTGATTTTTACCAATTGCCAATATCCTTTTTCCGCTTGCCAATAGGTTTGATTTGGAATCCGTATATAGCATATCCCAACTTTGCCATTCAACTCCCGGATCATGCAAGTGCTTTTCATCAAGAAGAATATTTCTCTTATTTCATCCCTATTACTCATTTTACTTTTTGTGTATGCGGCCACGAGTAAACTGCTCGATTACCAGAAGTTTCGGGTGGAAATTGGTCAGTCTCCGATTCTTACCGCAATTGCCAGCTGGATCGCGTGGTTGGTGCCCGCGACAGAGATAGGAATTTCGGTCTTGCTTGCATACTCACGGTCACGCCTGGCCGCATTGTATGCTTCCTTTAGTTTGATGGTCATGTTCACGACTTATATCATAGCCATATTAAAATTCAGTGACTATATACCCTGCTCCTGCGGAGGAATTTTGCAAAACATGCAATGGCCGGAACACCTAATATTCAATATTGTTTTCGTGTTGATCGCTTTTGCAGGAATTATGTTGTACGACAAACCAGTCAATCGTAAAAATATTTTATTGCAATAAAACAGGAGAAGCTGAAAACCTGTAAAAGAGTAAGCGCCATTTTCAAAACTTTTAAAAATAGAATTATGAAAAAAACAAAATTGCTCATTATTGCCGCATTTGTGCTGGCGATAGGAAGCGCCTTCACTACCAAAAATATCCATCCCGCTTTTACCGCGGTGCTTAAGGCCAATCCATCTTCGCATTTACCCTGTACCTCGGCTACAGCTACCTGTGGCTCAGGTTCTGCAGTTTGTTCGGATGGTTCGGGAAACGATTTTTATGATACGAATGACACTGGTTGTATTACACCACTCCAACATTCCTGATGTTATGACTGGCAGGTGGAATCACTTGCCAGCCTTTTTAAAAGGATAATTTATATTTTATATCCGACTGGCTGGAATTTTTATGAAATACAAGTTGCTTCAAAATATTAAAGTGTAATGCGAAAAAAATTAATTACTAGTCTGATATGTTTTGCCGGCAGCATTTTGCTGGTTGTCGCCTTGTATTTTTCGTCCGATAAACTGAATCATCGTCCCAATGGTTTTGTCCGGTTGTTTCCCCCGCACAAAATTTATCCACTTCATATTTTTGATTTAGGCTATAACTCCTATTATATTGCCGGAGCAACGATAGATAAAATTTACTTCGGGAATTATACCACGTTCAATTATATTTTAACAGCGGGCTATTCCTTAACAGACACCAGTTCGGTATACCTTAGTTTTCCACCTGACGCAAAAATGGTAAGGGGCTCCTCCAGGATAAAAATAGATTCCCCGGCAATTTATGTAAGCGACGGGAGAATTCCTGTTCTCTATGGCGCTGCGTTCTCCGATCTTCATCTAAAAAAATTAGCACACGACACAACGGTTTATTTTCTTGATGCAAAACCAATCTCGGGTTCATCGATGATACTTCGGGTTTTTGATCGCCACCTCCACGAATCAATTTTAGCGAAAGAAAATTTTGAAGGGGACAGACTATTTTACGGGCCAGGCATTTTAAAAAAGCAAACTGAAGGACTTTTTTCAACAGATGGAATTTTGAATTCACTGTATAAAAATAATCATGTGCTGTATACTTATTTTTACCGCAATCAATTTATTTGCATGGACACAAACCTGAACATAATTTATTATGGCAGATCCATTGATACCGTAAGCACAGCTCAGCTCCATGTATCAAAAGTAACATCCACAGGAATCACCACACTTGCCTCACCACCCATCACCGTTAACAAGCATTGCTGCCTGAATGAAAAATGGATTCTGATCCATTCCTTATTAAAAGCAAATAATGAAGATGGAAAAGAATTTGATAAGTGCTCTGTCATTGATGCGTACACCTTAGCAGATGGAAAATATCGTTTTAGTTTTTATTTACCAGATTTTAAAGGTAATAAAATCACTGATTTTAGGATAGCCAAAAACATACTTATCGTTCTGTATAGTAATTACGTATATACATGGCTCATCAATTTCTGATGGCAGGTTCATTTTTTGGATCGCTGATCACAATAACCTGCATTTCTTTTTCACCATTCTCCAGGTACAATCCGTTTTTTTTTAATTCCCGTTTCAGGTCCTCAAAATCTGTGAATACGCAATTTAGGGTTAGATCGATATTACCCCTTATTCCTGTTTCATCAACAAATAAAGGTTCATGCTGATGCATATTCCAGATAAATTCAATGACGGTCGAAACTGGCTGATTCTTAAGAATCATCGCGACTTCAGAACCATCCCTGACCGGTCTTTCTCCCTTAGTTCGCAAGGATACCCGGGCTTTTTCAGTTGTAACAAGACGCCAGTAGGGCATCAGTCTTCTTTCTATGCGGACATCATATCCAAAATAATCTTTGAGTTCAGCCCGCATGATCTCCTGCATCTTATTTTTGTTTGCCTTTGAGGAAGGAACTACCAGATTAAAACAAAAAAGATTTTTTCCGTTGTCGTAGTCGAATGCGAACAAGGAAGTATCCTCCACTTCCAGAATTGGCCCGCTGGTCCACCATTTGCCGTAGTCGGGGTTCCAGGGGCAAAACCATGCGATCGTATCGCCGTATGCTGTTTCGTAAAGGCGGCCGAGCGAAGAGTTAGTGGCAAGGATACTATTGGGTTTAAAAAACCCGAGTGGTTCTGTACCTTCAATCGCTCCACCGTTTGTAATAGCTCCTTTTTGCCTCCTGGTTAAT
>Ga0209579_10001331_pt1 | contig 20698 bp, 15 predicted proteins | sample Coa_R1_2_FD_187152 | JGI IMG/M metagenome (GOLD analysis project Ga0209579, IMG submission 187152) | Surface soil microbial communities from Centralia Pennsylvania, which are recovering from an underground coalmine fire - Coalmine... | ecosystem: Environmental > Terrestrial > Soil >... | reverse complement strand
TCCCAAGCCTTCCGCCCCTTCCGGACCTCTCTCCGGTCGCTGGACCGTTACCGCTGATGTTTACGGCACCCCCCTCTACTTCAACCTCGAACTCGATCAGCAGGGCGACAAGCTGACTGGGAACCTTGACGGCGACAAGCTGGAAGGCTCCGTCAGCGGATCTTCAGTTCAGTTCCAGACCAAAGACGACCACGGTGGCACCGGAGACGCCAAGGCCTCCATCAAAGACGGCGTCATTTCCGGCTCCTTCGTCTTCACTGACGGAGAGGATCCAACCCACAAGGAAACGCACACCTTCGCCGCCGTCCGTGCCGCCGCACGCAGGGCCGGACCGCCTAAGCGCCACGACTTCACTCCCACCGTTTTCTACCGCCGCTTTTCACCGGAAAACAAACCCGTCCTCACCGTCGCCCCCGGTGACACCATCCACACCACTACCGTGGATGCCGGCGGCACCGATGGCAGTGGCGTCACTCGTGTTCTCGGCGGCAATCCCGAAACCGGTCCCTTCTACATCGAAACTGCCGCGCCCGGCGATACTCTGGTCATTCACATTGTTCGACTCAAACTCAACCGCGACTACGCCATCAGCGATGACGGCATCGTCGGCCGCGCCACCGACAGCGACCTTGCCGCCAAGAACAAAGACCTCTGGAAAGACGTCCGCTGGCACCTGGACATCGCCAAAGGTACCGCCTCTCCGGAAAAACCCGCCGAACACCTGAAGAATTATTCCGTTCCCCTCAAGCCCATGTTGGGTTGCGTCGCCACCGCTCCCCGCCCAGCGCAGGCTCCTCCGGGTACCGGCGATTCTGGCGGCTTCGGCGGCAATATGGACTTCAACGAAATCGTCGAAGGCGCAACTCTCTACTTACCGGTGCATAATCCCGGCGCCTTGCTCTATTTCGGGGACGGTCACGCCGCCCAGGGCGACGGCGAACTCAACGGCAACGCCCTCGAGACTTCCCTGGACGTCGAACTCACCGTGGACGTCATACCAAACAAGCGCATCGGCGCTCCGCGTGTGGAATCCCAGACCCACGTCATGACCGTCGGCCTCGGCGGCTCTCTCGAAGACGCCATGCGCGAAGCTACCTCCGCCATGGCTGACTGGCTCAACCAGGACTACAAGCTCACGCCTTCCGAAGTGGCCCAGGTCCTCGGCTCCTCCGCCGAATACAAAATCAGCGAAGTCGCCGACCGCAATGCTGGCGTTGTCCTCAAAATCAACAAAGACCGCCTGAAGGGACTTGCGGCCACGACAGCAAAGTAGGGTCGCCGCCAGAATTCTCACTAATAAATGTAGCGTTTCCCCCGGAGGAGGGGGCCCTTCCCTTTTCTGCCGTGCGATAGCCATCACACTACGCACACCACGCCGCCCCGTTTCCCACCGCCGCTCCCCTTGAGGTACACTCGGACTCTTGGGTTGACGCCCGCGCGCTTTCCTGTTCGCACGCGCTCCCAAATCTCATGAGCCGAATCACTGCCATACTTCCCGCCGCTGGTATGGGCACCCGCATGGGCGGCGAAACGCCGAAGCAGTTCCTCGAACTCGACGGGGCTCCCGTCCTTCTGCATACCCTGCGCCGCCTATCCTCCTGCGAAGGCATCACCGACATTATTCTGGCCACCCGCGCCGAAGAGATTCCCAGACTCGAGGAACGCTGCCGCCAGGAAAACCTCCGCCAGCCCATCCGCGTGGTCAAAGGCGGAGGCACCCGCCAGGAGTCCGTCGCCGCCGCCCTCGAGCATGTCACCGACGATACCGAACTGGTCGCGGTGCATGACGCCGTCCGGCCCCTCGTCACCCGCGAACAGGTCGCCCGCGTCATCGCGGAAGCTCGCAAATGCGGGGCCGCCATCCTCGGCATTCCGGCCATGGACACTGTCAAGGAAGTGAAGCGCGCCAGCCTGCCCGAAGATGTCGCCCTGATTACCGCCACCATCCCCCGCGAACGTATCGTCCTCGCGCAGACTCCCCAGGTCTTCCGCACCGGCTTGCTCAAGGAAGCTTTCGCGCGAGCCATCGCAGATCAGGTCAACGCTTCCGATGAAGCCGGCCTGGTCGAGCGTCTCGGCCACAATGTCCACGTGGTTCACGGCTCCGAGCGCAACATCAAGATCACCAAGCCAGCCGACATGGAACTCGCCCGTTTCTACCTGGACCTGGAACGCGGCAAGGCCCACAAGGCATGAGCGTCATCGTTATATGAGTAAGGTTCGCTGCGGCATCGGCTACGACCTGCACCGCCTCGCCGAAGGACGCCCGCTCGTCGTCGGCGGCATCATACTTCCTTTTGACAAGGGGCCCGTGGGCCACTCCGACGGCGACGTTCTGGCGCATGCGCTGTGCGACGCGCTGCTTGGCGCGGCGGGACTGGGCGACATCGGCTCGCACTTTCCCGACACCGATCCCAAGTGGAAGGGCGCCAACAGCCTGCTGTTCCTAGAACACGCCGCCAAACTTCTCAACGACAAGTGCATGACGGTCGAGCATGTGGACGCCGTGGTCATCACCGAAAAGCCCAAGCTTGGCCCGCACTTCCCGAAAATGCGCGAGGCCTTAGCTAAATCTTTGCGCGTCGCTCCCGAAGTGATTCACTTGAAAGCCAAAACCAACGAAGGCGTGGACGCCATTGGCCGCGGCGAAGCTATCGCCGCCCATGTCGTCGCCACGGTCTCCGCTGACGAGTAAGCCGGACAACTCTCTCTGCGCGGGATGCCGAACTTGTCAAACGCTGATCCACCGATGACTTTCGATCCCAACCCCACGGCAACCAGTACCGGACCCGCAACGCCTGCGCGCGAAAACAAATTCTCTCCCGCCGACGTCGCACAGATCCTTCGCGACCACCACTGGCTCACTGCGGATCCCAGTCCTGAACAATCCGCCTGGTGCGAACGTGCGGCCGCACTGCTGGGCCCGCAATCGCCGGATCGCGTTGAACTGGAAGGTCTGCTGTCGTTGATTTTCCGCTACGATGCGCGCGAAGTCCTCGCCACCCTCGATGCGCAAGTCGTCATGTCTCGCTATGCCGCGCGAGATGGTCTGCGCCTGCTCGCCAATCTGCTGCTCGATCCCGCCCCGCTGACCACCGATCGCTTCCGCGAAATTGTTGACGCGCTGAAGTCACAACTGGATATCCGCGGCCGCGAACTCTTCCACCCTCTGCGGCTCGCCCTGGCAGGCCGAGCGGGTGAAGGTGATCTTGATCGCGTGGCGCTCCTACTTGACGATGCGGCTGCGGCCAGCTTTCCTGTTTGCGTCAAAAGCGCCCGCTCCCGCATCATCGAATTCTGCTCAGCACTCGACTAAGCACACTACGACAGCATCATTTCGGCCGGGCGGATTTTTCAGCTGCGATCAGTCGGCGGTGCCTTCCGGATACAAGGGACGTGGAGCGCGCTCCGAACGGCCGCCAACGGCCTGGCGCATCGCGGAATCGTTACGCTCGTCAACGCGGCCGAAAATCATCTTGCCCGCCGGTGTCTGGTGAACCGACGTCACCAGGATATCGACCGTCTTGTTGATGAGGCGACGGGCACCATCAACGACCACCATGGTGCCGTCTTCGAGATACGCCACACCCTGATTGACTTCCTTGCCTTCGCGCAGGATGAAGACGCGCATGCCTTCGCCGGGGAGCACCGCGGGCCGCAGCGCGTTGGCCAGAAGATTGACGTTGAGAATAGACACGCCCTGCACGCTCGCCACTTTGTTGAGGTTGAAATCGTTGGTAACGATTTTGGCTTGAAAGCGCAACGCGAGTTCGACGAGCTTGCGGTCCACTTCGCCGACTTGCCCCGGAACGTCTTCGATGATTCGTACTTCCAGGTTTTGCAGTTTCTGGATACGCTGCAAAACCTCCAGGCCGCGGCGGCCGCGCTGGCGGCGCAGGCTATCGGGCGAATCCGCAATGGACTGCAGTTCGTGCAGCACGAACTGGGGAACCAGCAGCGGCCCATCAAGGAAATGGGCTTCACAGATTTCGGCGATGCGGCCGTCAATCAGGACGCTAGTGTCGAGCAGCTTGCCATCGGCGTGAATAGAAGCCGCACCCGGGCGAAGACCGAACAGCGAGTTCAGCGCGCCGGCCTTAAGCGAACCGAATTTGCGAGAACCCAGCATCACGCCGACATAGCCAAAGCCGAGCAGCAACGAATACTCCAAAAAAGACTTGGTTGGTTCAGGTTCGGTGGTGCGGGCAATCACGCCGGTAACTAGGAGCGCGGCAAGGGCGCCAAGGATGCCGCCAATCGCTCCGCCGAGGAGACCGGGTGAATCGGATCGCTTGAGACGGTACTCCAGCAGAAAGATAGCAAAAGCCAGCGCAAAACCCAGCGACGCCGCGGCCCATCCATGCAAACCAAAGGGCGAGAGACTCCAGGTGACAGCGGCGGCGGCTCCCGCCAGGCAACTTCGAAAAAGCCAAAGGTTCCAGTCCTGGGAAAAACCGGAGGGATCGGACTTCATAGCAAGATTACGCGCAGGCAGGCTGGTGTCGGGGGCTTCCGACACAGGCAGTTCGGGCAAAGTCCGGCTCATGCGACCTCACAGGACGCGACATCACTGCAAAATCGGTGCTGCGATCCGGCCGGGACCGTGGACCGGCAAGCCCCAGGAGGACCTTCAGAACTGACATGCCCCTTCTTTCCTATATACGCTTGCCGTCTGCGGGCGTCAATGGCGGGCTGGCGGGTCAACGGGAGGTCAAGAAGACACCCCGCAGTGACGTAATTCACAGAACGACTGAGAATTTGGTAGCTCTTTATTTCAGGTAGAGACGGGGGACGCGGGCGCTGACAGCGCAGAGGAGATCGGAAGTGACGGTGCCGATGCTGCGGGCGACCAGATTGGCGGGGAGGACGTTGCTGCTGTCCTGTCCGTCCGGGCCGTAGATGGTGGCGATGTCGCCAAGGACCACATCGGGAACGCTGGTGACGTCCACCATGGTGACATCCATCGAGATGATGCCAACGATGGGAGCGAGGACGCCGCGGATGAGGACGTTGCCCTTGTTGCCGAGCGACCGGTGGATGCCGTCGCCGTATCCGGCGGCGAGAACGGCGATCTTGGAGGGGCGTTCGGCGACGAACTTAGCGTTATAGCCGACGCCGGACCCGGCAGGCACCCGGCGGATATTAATGATGCGCGTGCGCAGGCTCATGACTGGGCGGAGAGGAAGCTGTTTTTCGGCCTCGGCTCGGCGTTCGATGGGGTCGTAACCGGGGTGGTAGCCGTAGAGAATGGCGCCGGGACGAACCATATCCGCCCAGGTTTCCGGACGGGTGGCGATGGCGGCGCTATTGGCCAAATGGATCAGGCCTGGATCAATGCTCAGAGTGCGCAGGCGGGCGACGGCGCGATGGAAGTTTTCTTCTTGTTCGCGGGTTTGTGAAGCGACGGGCCCCTGGAAGACTTCAGAAGATGCGAAGTGGGTGAAGACGCCCTCGAGCTTGAGGTGCTGGCATTTTTCATACTGGCGGGCGAAGCAGTCTATATCGGTAGGGGCGATTCCCAGCCGGTTCATGCCGGTGTCAATCTTGAGGTGGAAGGCGACGGAGCGTTGAGTAAGCTTGCGGCGCGCGGCGGCGGATTCGAGGGCGGCAAGCTGTTCGCAGCGGATGACGGCCGGCGCGATTTTGTGCTTGAGAAGCTGCGCTTCTTCGCCAGGCCAGAAACTGGTGAGCGCGAGGATAGGCTTGCGCACGCCGGCCTTGCGGAGCTGTTCGCCTTCGGCGGCGCTGGTGACGCCGAACCAGTCAGAGCCAGCCTTTTCCAGGGCTTTGGCGACTTGAGGGCCGCCGTGACCGTAGCCATTGCCCTTAACGATAGCGAGAACCTTGCGAGGCGCAGCGCGCTTCTCGGACTTGGGATTCACGAAGTCGCGGATAGCGTGGAGATTATGGGTAAGCGCGGAGAGAGAGATTTCCGCCCAGACGGGACGGCCGTTTACTGCGGCGGAATTTTTTTCAGCGGTCATGGAACATCCCGGCAGCGTTGCTGCAAGAATTTCTATTTTACGACATTCGCGCAGCTGCGCCGGAAGGGAGCAAGCCTGGAGCGCGAGAAAGACAACAGGAGAGAAGCACGGCAAGAGCCAGAGGACGACGTACGGGTGTAAGGTGGCATCCTATTGAGAAGAAAAGGGTTGCGCGATTAGAGAAGGCTGGCGGGGTAAGCGGGGATTGTGGGTATTGTGCCGCAGTGTGCCTGGTAGAAACGTACTGACAGAAGAGCCTGGGGTAGAATGCGCGGATGGCGAAGCTGGACGAGTATCGGAAGAAGAGGAAATTTAACAAGACGCCGGAGCCATCCGGCGATGCGCCGCAGGCGCAATTCGAGAAAACGCAGCCGCGGAAGAAGATTCTGGGGGAAGCGCCGACTTCCGGCGAAGAAGACGCGCGGTGGAAGGCGTATGTTGCTAGCAATGCCGGGAAGAAAAAGACCGGAGGCACGGCGGAGGAAAGGCAAAGCGGCGCCGAGCCGCCGCACTCCAAAGAACACGGGGACACGTTTGTGGTGCAAAAGCATTCGGCGTCGCGGCTGCATTACGACTTCCGGCTGGCGTTGGACGGAGTGCTGAAGTCCTGGGCGGTGCCGAAGGGGCCTTCGCTGAATCCCGAGGACAAGCGGCTGGCGGTGATGACGGAAGATCATCCGCTGGACTACGCGGGGTTTGAAGGAAAAATTCCCGAGAAAAACTATGGCGCGGGAACGGTGATGGTGTGGGACCGCGGAACGTTCAGCCCCATTGGCGATGCGAACGCGCTGAAGCAAATTGAGCGCGGAGAGATCAAATTTCATCTGAATGGAGAGAAGCTGCGCGGAAGTTTTGTGCTGGTGAAGCTGAAGCATGGCGAAAAGAAAAATGAATGGCTGATGATCAAGCACAAAGACGCGGACGTGGATCCGAAATGGAATGTGGACGAGCACGACGGATCGGTATTGACCGGGCGGACGCTGGAAGAGATCGCCGAAGAGCTGCCGCCGAAACGGGAGCCAACCGTGCTGCGACCCGCGGAACTGGAGGGTGCGCGGAAAACGACAATGCCGGGAAAAACCGGGCTGATGCTGGCGAGCACAGTGGAAAAATCGTTTTCCGATCCGAACTGGCTGTTTGAGATCAAGTGGGACGGCGTGCGCACGCTGGCGCGGATTGAGGATGGCGCGTTGAGGCTGACTTCGCGGAACGGAAATGACGTGACCGGGCAGTATCCCGAGTTAAGCGAGTTGCCGCGGGTGATCAGCGCGCGGGAAGCGATTGTGGATGGGGAGATTGTGGCGCTGGACGAAACAGGACACAGCGGATTTGCGCGGCTGCAACAGCGGATGCACGTAAGGGCGCCGGCTCCGACGCTGGTGGCACAGGTTCCGGTGACGTACTACGTGTTTGATCTGCTGTATTGCGACGGATATGACCTGCGGCACGTGCCGCTCGTGGAACGGAAAGAGTTTTTGCGGCGGTTGCTGCATCCTGGGAATGCGGTGCGGTTCTCGGATCACCAGTTGGAGCGGGGGAAAGAGTTGTACGAACTGGCGGGGGCGAACGGCCTGGAAGGAATTATCGGGAAGCGCGTAGATAGTCTGTATGCGGAGGGACGCAGCAATGCGTGGGTGAAGATCAAGCAGACCACGACGCTGGATGCGGTGATTGGCGGGTGGACGGAGGCGCGGAGTCCGGGGCTGCGGTTTGGCGCGCTGCTGCTGGGATTGTATGAAGGTAAGATGCTGCGATTTATCGGGCACGTTGGCACGGGATTCGACGGAAAAACACAAGAGGCGATCGGAAAACTATTGAAGGCGCGGGAGATCGAGACTTGCCCGTTCGAAAAGCGGCCGGAAGCGAATGAGCCGGAACATTGGGTGAAGCCGGAACTGGTGGCGCGGGTACGCTACGTGGAATGGACGCCGGAAAAGCGGCTGAGGCATCCGGCGTTTTTGGGTTTGCGGAATGACGCGAAGCCGGAAGAGTTGCAGTGGGAGACCGAGGGCGAGCCGGCGCGCGCGGCCAAGCTCAAGGTGCTGGAGCTGAAAGCCGCGGCTCCGGCGGCAGGACCGAGCTTGGTGCGAGCGCCGGAAGTGGTGGGAAAAGTCTTGACCGCGAGAGCGCAGATTGAAGCGGAACTGTTCAAAGGAAAAGCGGAGAGCGCGGTGGTGGAGATTGACGGCAAGCGGATGCGCTGGTCGAACCTGAACAAGATTTACTGGCCGGAATCGGGATACACCAAGCGGGAGTTGCTGGCGTACTACTACCGCATGGCGGAGTATGTGTTGCCGTTTTTGCGCAACCGGCCGCTGGTGCTGCGGCGGTATCCGGATGGAATTACGGGGCAATCGTTCTTTCAAAAAGACGTGCGCGAAGGGATTCCGGACTGGCTGGAGACGGTGCCGATCGAGTCGGAGGAAAAAGGAGAGACGCATTATGTGGTCGGGAGAGATCTGGCGACCTTGCTGTTTCTGACCAGCCTGGGATGCATTGATCACAATCCGTGGAGCAGCCAGATCGGTGACCTGGAGCATCCGGATTATTTTTTCTTCGATTTGGACCCTTCCGACGAGACGGAGTTTTCGGTGGTGCTGACCATTGCGCGGGCGCTGCACAAAAAACTGGAAGAGATCGGAGTGACGGCGTTTTTGAAGACGTCGGGCGCGACAGGATTTCACATGTACATTCCGGTGGAACCGGTTTATACGTACGCGCAGCTGCGGACGTTTGGAGAGGTGATCGCGCGGATGGTTTCGGCGGAGCATGCGAACCTGGTGACGCATGAGCGGATTGTGGCGAAGCGGCCGAAGGGGCGCGTGTTGATTGACGTGCAGCAGAATTCGATGGGCAAGCCGCTGGCGGCGCCGTATGTGGCGCGGGCGTTTCCGAAAGCGCCAGTATCGGCGCCGGTTTCGGCAAAAGAGTTAAAGGCCGCTCTGGTGGCGGAGAAATTCAATATCAAGACCATGCCAGCGCGGGTGGAGAAGATCGGGGATTTGTGGGCGGAATTCTGGGACAGGCGGTTGAGAATTGAGGATGTAATGGACAAGCTGAGCGCAACGGTCGAGGGCGGGAAGAGGAAATGAGAAGCGCCGCCCAGAAGGCGGCCGCTACATGAGGAAAATGATGGGCGGAACATTGCGGGTGGGGACTTCGGGGTACGCGTATAAACCGTGGAAAGGGAGCTTTTATCCGGAACAACTGCCGGACAAAGAGATGTTGAGGTTCTATGCGACGCAACTTGCGACGGTGGAAATTAACTATTCATTTTACCAGATGCCGAAAGAAAGCACGTTGCAGGGCTGGGCAGCGAACGTGCCGGAGGGATTTCAATTCGCGCTCAAGGCAAACCAGAGGATTACCCATATACAGCGGCTGCGAAACTGCGAAAGCACGCTGAAGCGATTTCTGGAAGTAGCGAGCGTTCTGCAGGAGGGAAACAAGCTGGGGCCAATATTGGTGCAATTGCCGCCGAATTTCAAGTTTGATGCGGCGCTGCTGGCAGAATTTCTGGCATTGCGGCCGACGGCGTTCCGGTTTGCATTCGAAGCTCGGCACGCGTCGTGGTACACCGACGAAACGTACGCGTTGCTGCGCAAGTTTGACACGGCGCTGTGCCTGGCCGAGACCGATGATTTCACGCCCCCGGAACTAGTAACGGCGGGATTTGTGTACGTGCGACTGCGGAAAGAAGAATATGCGGTGAAGGAACTTGCGGCGTGGCGGAAAGCATTTGATGGTTGGACGAAGAAGGGCTTGGACGTTTACGCGTTTGTGAAGCACGAAGATGCGGGCAAGGGGCCAAAGTACGCGCGGGCCTTGCTAGGGAAGCCCACCTAGTGAAATTTGCAGAATTATGCGGCGGCGAATCGTTGTGGTGTCTGCGCGCGCTGCCAGATGGATGAATGAAGCAACCCGCCCAGCGCGCGCTGCTCCCGGAGTTCGCGAAATCCGCTGTAGGTGAGCGCGTTGCAATAGGGGGGTAAGCGCTTGACGTGAAGCCCGGTGGTGAAACGGAATATGGCGTACAGCGCACCGGTCACCGCACGGGTATAAAGTGCGGAGGCGATGCCCGGCGCTTGCGCGAAATCGGCAAGCATCCAATAGGATGCGGGCGCGGTCCAGGATGTGATTCGAGAGACCACGGCTTCGATCTGCGCGGCCGGGAAACAGTCCAGAAAGAAATTGGTGACGACGAGATCGTAAGAGGCGAGTCGTGGTGTGAATTGCCGGAGATCTTCGACGTGAAAAGTTACCCGGCGTCGAAATGGCGCACCCATAGCGGCGATACGGTGCTCTGAAAGTTCGGCCATCCTGAAACTGAGATCGACGAAATCGACGTGGACGCGGGCATTGTAGCGAAGCAGGCGGGCCAGGAAGCGGCCATCACCTCCACCGCAAATCAAGGCGCGGCGCGCGCCAGCGGTCTCCGCAAAGAAAGCGAAACGCGCTTTTTCCAGTTGCTTGCCAAAGGAAGCGTACTCCAGAAACTGATAGTAGGGAGCGATGGCGTTGCAGTTCATGCTGGGCGTCGCGATTTGAAACGCGTCTTTCATTTTTTGCAGAGCGCCAGGGTTAGCGCGGCGGGAAGTAACAAGGCGACATCTGCGAGAACACTCACTGCGGCGGCCGAGACGGCGCTCTTGAGACTGTTGACCAGAAGCAGCAGGGCTGCCGCAAAAGATGCGACCAGGAAAGTCAGAGCGCAGCGCTGGCGCAAACCGCCGATCAGAAGGGCGGACAAGGCGGCTAGCGACAGAATGACGGCGAAATGGCTGAGGTGCGCGTTGCACCGTGGAGGCACCGACGTAATTGCGGGCCGCGCGAGGTGAAGGGCTTCACAGGATTCGATGATCAGGCAATTGAGCGTGCACAGCAGCGCCAGGAAAATGAATGGAAAAACAAATGAAGGGGAGCCTGTGCGGGACCAACAGGGCAACATCACCCCGGCGGCAAAAGTGAAACCCACGGCGACCTCTTTGATCACAGATGTCTTGGCAAACATTCGCAGAACATGCACGCAAATGAAATAGACGAGCACTACCGTGGCAACCTTCAGTCCGGATTTGATTTCGACCACGGAGAGGAAAACTATGGAAAGGCCCGCAACCGCCACGGCAACCAGAAACATCAATAAGATGATGGTGTGGCGATGACGGAAACAAAACAGATGCCGTTGTTGCAAGACACAGGACGAAATACTAGGCGGCCAGGCGTCCAGGAGATGATCCGCGACGTAGATCAGCCAGACCGTAAGCGCGAGGACGGCGGACTCGATCATAGAGGGAGGGACGCCGCTCTGGCGGCCCAAAAGAATCTGCCAAATGACGGCCACCATTGGCGCGTCGAGGCTGAGAATGTTCCACCACAACCACCAGGGCACGGCCTGGTGGTCGGACGGCTTTGTGATCGGAAGTGCTCCTGACGACGGGAGTCCGGAAAGCGTATGCGAACCCGCAGGCAGCGGCAAGGAGTAAGGGGGAGAGCCGGAAGTTTCAACGGAAGAGTTCATGATGACAGGTTGTTGCAATGAGAGCTTGAGCGCGCGGGTCTATTCCTTGGCACGGACATTTATATCGTAGCACGATGTATGGAAATGTGCTGGTTGAGCCAGGCGCCGGCCAAGCGCGCACTCGCGGTAAATCAGGCGTAGCTGGCGGAGGCTCCCTGATTTTTTGAGGAGCGCTCGCAGGTGATTCGTTCGAGGTAGCCGCTGGAGCGAAAAGCGTCGAGCGGATGCTCGGGAAGATTGCGGGTCTTGCGCCATTCGCGGATGGCAGGGCGGACATCCTGCCAAAATGCGCCGCGGAGGGTTTCTTCGGCGTCGATTAAAGAACAATCCTGCTGAAACTGGGCGAGCCGTTCGTGATCGACCAGCGCGGCGCGGGCATAGAGTTCCTGCGCAGTGCACACGGTCTGGATCATGGCTTCGATTTTGCCTTTGAGGTTGTGCGACTGATCGACCATGTAGGCGATGTCGGCGGTAGAGCGCGTTTGCCACTCGAAGAAACGGATTTCGTGGAAGATGCGGAAGACCTGGTAAGGATCGATGGAGCCGAGCGTGAGATCGTCGTCAGCGTAGCGGCGATCGTTGAAATGAAACCCACCCATCATATTGTGATGCAGGAGCCAGGCCACAATCTGTTCGATATTTTGCGATTGGTAGTGATGCCCGGTGTCCACAAGGACCGCGGCTTGCGGGCCGGCGCCTTTGGCGAGAAGCAAAGCCATACCCCAGTCGGCGATGTCAGTGTGGTAGAAGGCTGGTTCGAACGGTTTGTATTCGATGAGCAGGCGCTGGCCGGGTTTGAGGGCGGAGTGAACTTCGCGGAGCGCTTCCTCAAAGAACGCGATGCGCGCGCGGATGCTTTGCGTGCCGGGATAGTTGGAGCCGTCGGCAAACCACGGGGAGATGTCGCGCGAACCGAGAGCGTCGGCAATAGCGACACAATCGAGAATATGCCGGACGGCGCGGCGGCGAATGGCGGAATCAGGGTTGCCCACGGAACCGTATTTGTATTCCTGGTCCTGAAAAATATTGGGATTGATGGAGCCGGGGCGGATGGCGAATGTTTCCGTGAGGCTTTTTACTTTGGCGACATCGCTAAGACCGTTGGGCAGATCCCACTGAACATGCAGGGCAAGCGTTTTGCAGGCGCCGGTAAACGCGTGGACCTGGGCGGCATCGCTGAATTTTTCTTCGATGGAAGTGGCGGCGGCGGGCTGTATGAACTTGCCGAAGCGGGTGCCGGTGTTGGCGAAGCCCCAAGAGGGAAGCTCAACGTTAAGGCGATCCAGGGCGCTGAAAATGATTTCGAGGGACTTATCGTTCATCGCGGAGTCTCCGGTTGCGGGCGTAGGTGACGGTGGTGAGACATTAATTGGTTTCGCCGCTAGAGGAAAGGGCGAAGGAGCCGGCGGCGAGCTGTGCAGCGTAGTGCGCGACGGACTCGACGGAGACGCCGTTCGCGGAATTCCAGTGGCCATCGAACGCCGCCAGTTGGATGGCGAAATTGCCGATAGTCGTGCCTTCCGTGGCTCCGAGAACGACTTGCAGCCCGGTGCGTTCCGCGGTGAGCTGATTGAGGTAGTGGTTCTGGCTGCCGCCGCCGACGATGAAGAGGCGACGAAGCTTTTTTCCGGTGGCCTGCTGGATCGACGAGAGGACTTCGGCATAGCGCGCGGCGAGACTGTGGAAGATGAGATTAGCGACGTGCGGGATTTCGGCGGGACCGCACCCCAACTCGTCATGGCCCGCGCGGGCAAGCTGTGCGTTGATTTTTTTCAAGGTGTCGCCTGGAAGCATCAAGAGGGGATCGTCCACATTGATCAAAGCGGATGGCGCGGGTAGATCGGCGCAAGCGGAGATCAGTTGCGGAATAGTGACTGGACGGCCGGCTCTTTCCCACTCATCCATGCACTGGCCAAGAAGCCACATGCCGTTGACGTTTTTGAGGAATCCAGTTTTGCCGCCGGCAACGCCAAGGTTGGTGAAATTCAGATCGCGCGCCGCGTCGTTGACGCAGGGCCAATTCACGACCGTGCCTACCAGAGACCAGGTGCCGGAGCTGATGAAGGCCCAGTCGTCACCGTTGGCGGGAATGGCGGCGATCGCGGCGGCGGTGTCGTGCGTGGCGGCAGCGATGAGTTTTGTTTCGCGGAAGGCGGGGAGCTGGGCCAGCTCGCCCTGCAGCGAGCCGACGAAGGTGCCGCTGGAAACGATTTCGGGCGCCGCGGCCGGGTCGAGACCCAGTTCGTTGAAGATTTCCGCGCACCAGTGGTGTGTTCCGAGCTGCACCAGCCCGGTATGCGTGGCATTGGTGTATTCAGCCACGGGGCGACCGCCAAGACGATACGTAATGTACTCGGGCAGCAGCAGCCATGGGGCGTGGATGTCAGCTCCGGCGAGTTTGTCGGCGTAAAGCTGGTAGAGCGTGTTGATGCGAAGTATTTGGATTCCGGTCAGGGCATAGAGTTGCGGCGGCGCGAGGATGGCGTGGACTTTTTCCTCGGCAAGTTCAGTGCGGCGGTCGCGGTAGCAGAAGGGATTTTCCGGCGCCTGCCGATGCTGGCTGAGGCGGACGTAGTCCACGGCCCAGCCGTCCACGGCAATGGAGGCGATGCCTTCGGGAGCGAGTGACGCGCAGCTACGGAGACCATCGACAACGCCATCGAAGATTTTCCCGATGTCCCAGCGCAGGCCGTGGTCCGAAGTTATAGGGCTGTTGGGAAACCGGCGCACCACATGAATGTTGGCCTTTCCGTTGTCCCAGCGAAGCAGCGAGACTCGGCAACTCTGCGCTCCGAGATCCACAGCGACTAAAGCTTTTTGATTAAGCATCCGTGCTGCTCGCTCAGGGCAGCGTCACTTCAAATTTGTAACTGCCGGCTGGCAGTTCGAAAACAGCGTGCGCCCCGCCACCTTCCGTCGAATGCAATCTGGAGTTCTGCTCCAGCGGTTTTCCGTCGAGGCGGTACATCTCTTTCTGCGCAGTGGCGAGCGGCAGCTCGCCTTTGGCATTGGCGGGAATCGTGACATCCCACACCGCCTTTTTGCCGGAAACGCTCCACGCCGAGTGCACCATGCCATAAACCGAATCATAGGAAAAGTCGAGGCTGCCCAAGCGCGGATCAAAATTAGGATGAAGCCGAATGGCATGAAAACCGGGATCAGTTTCGAGCGTGTCCACACCGGCGGCATAGCGGTAGATCCAATCGGCGACTGCGCCATAAGCATAATGATTGTAGGAATTCATGCTGGGATCGTCGCGCATCTGGTCGCCGTTCCAGCGCTCCCACATGGTGGTGGCGCCATGTTCGACCAGATAGCCCCAGCTTGGGTACTCCGTGTTGAGCAGAACACGGTACGCGACATCGGCGTGGCCGGTGTCGGTCAAAGCGCCGAGCAGATAGGGCGTGCCCAGAAAGCCGGTGCCAAGCAGCCAGTGGTTGGCCTGAAGACGATCAACAAGGCGGTGTGCCGCGAGCGCACGCACCGCGTCCGGCAAAAGATTCATCTGCAGAGCAAGCACGTAGCCGGTCTGCGTTTCCACCGGCTCGTCACTGAGTTTGCGTTCCGTAGCTGAAGCGAAAACCGGAGGCGGTGGGACGCCACCGACGTAACCATCCGCATGAACATAGGCCCGGTTAAACGCGGTTTTGATTTTCTCAAACAGTTCCGAATATTTCTGCTCATCGGCGGTTTTGCCCGTGGCGTGCGCCATCTGGCGCATCAAGTCCACATCATAAGCCCAATAAGCTGTGGCGATCAGGTCCACCGGAGTGACGCCTTCGGGTGACAGCCAGTCGGCAAATGGAATCCCGTAATTCTTTTGCCACAGGTAATCGGGATTGGCGGCGGCGATGGCAGCGAGATATTTCTCCATCCCACTCCAGTTTTCTTCGACGATTTTGCTGTCGCCGGTCTGGATCCAGGAAGTCCACGGGATGATAACGCCGGCATCGCTCCAGCCCGTACCGTAGCCGGGATTCGGGGCATTGGTCCCAGGAGCGAAAATCCCGTACATGGCGGTGCCGGCCTGTGTGCCGCGCAAATCCGTCGAGAATTTTCGCGAAAAGGCCGTAAGGTCCATGTTGTAACTGGCCGTACGCCAGAACACCTGCGCATCCGCCGACCAGCCGAGACGTTCGTCGCGTTGCGGGCAATCGGTGGGAACGCCGACAAAATTCGAGCGCTGCCCCCACACGATGTTGCTCCACAGCTGGTTCAGCATGGCACTGCCAGTCTTGAGTGTGGCGGTAAATGGCGCATCGGTGTGAAAAACGACGGCCTTCACGTCGCCGGGTTCGGGCTTGCCTGGCAAGCCGGTGATTTCCGCGTAGCGGAATCCGTGAAACGTGAATGCGGGCTCGAACTCTTCGCTGCCCTTGCCGGACAGAATGAAATGGTCCGTGGCCTTGGCGGTGCGAAGGTTGTCGGTGTACAGCGTCCCATCCGGATTGAGCACCTCGGCGAAGCGTAGCTGGACGTTAGTGCCGGCTGGGCCTTGCGCCCGGACGCGTTCCACGCCGGAAAGATTCTGTCCAAAATCAAAAATGTAAACGCCCGGCTTGGGGTTAGTGACAGACTTCGCGGCAAGCACCTGATGGCGGCGAATGGGCTGAAAATATTGCCAGCGAATTTCCGGTTCCTGCGGATGAACCAGCTGCGCGGATTTCCAGTTCGAATCGTCGAAGTCCGCGTTGTCCCAGCCGGCCTGATCGCGCCGCGCATCGTAGGTCTCGCCATCGTAGATTTCCGCGCTCAGGATCGGCGATACCTCCGCCTTCCAGTCTTCGTCGCTGATGACCCAGGACGTTGAGCCGTCGGCGTAGTCCAGGCGCAGCTGTGCGCGAAGTGCGGTTGGTGTTTTTCCATAATTGTAGCCCTGGCGATACCACTGCAGCGGAGTCGTGTACCAGCCCGGCGCCAGCCGCGCGGCGATAGCGTTCTTGCCGGACCTCAGCAGCGAGGTCACGTCGTAAGCCTGATAGATTACGCGCTGGCGGTAGTCGGTCCAGCCTGGCGCCAGTACCTGGTCGCTGACCTGCTGGCCGTTGATGGATATTTGATACGAGCCCAACGCTGTCGCGTATAGCCGCGCCGCAACCACCGTTCTCGAAACGTCAAACGTGTGGCGCAGCGATTTCACCGGGCCGGTGGGCCAGGGATTACCGGAGTCCGATTGATCAAAGTTGGACGCAGGCGGGTGGTAGACAATCGCTTCTTGCCACTGGGCATCGTCAAAACCGGGCGCATGCCAATTTTCGCCGGCGTCCAGCGTAGCGCGCCAGCCATGCGGTTCACTTTTGAGCAGGCTCACGCTGTCGTCCGCCGCTTCCAGATACAACACCGCATTCATCGGAGTCTGCGCGGCGGCTTCCTGGCGGCGCCCTACATAATGAACGATCTCGATCGCCAGGATATTCTTCCCGGCCTGCACTTGCGCGGTGACGTCTCGACTGGTGTACGTCTTCCACGGCATTTGCTTCCACGGCGGCAGCGGCTGCGCTTGCAGCACCTGCGGCCCGTTCAGCCAGGCGGCGGGTGAATCTTGTCCCGCGACGTAGAGAACCGCCCTGCGTGGCTGCTGGGAGACGTCGAAGGCCAACCGGAAATCGTGTCGCGTCTTTTCTGTGTCCGCAGGTTTTTCGGTCTCAGCGTTGCTGATCCACAATGCGCCTGACTCGCGAATTTTCTGCAATTCGGGTTCTTCGTAGCCAATCCACTTCGCCTTCCACGCGGCCTGATCCATCAGGCCCGTTTCCCACCAGTTGGTTTCGCTGGGCGTATACGCTTTTCCGTTCATGTCCCAGGCCATGACTCGCCAGAAATAGCGGGTGCCGGCCTTCAACTCCGCTCCGGCATACTTAACGTTACGTGATTGGTCGGAGGCAACGCGACCGCTGTCCCATACATCGGCATCTCCTTTCGCCAACTTTGCAGCGGTGAACGCAACCTGTACTTGATATGCCGTTTGCCGCGCGCCGGGCCGCGAATCTTGCAACTGCCAGGAGAACGCCGGGTGGCGAGTGTCCATTCCCAAGGGATTTACCAGCGATTCGCATTGCAGCTTTACTGGACCACTGCGTTGCGCAGCAGCAATGCCGCAGCTCATGAGCGCACAGACCGCCATCCCCGTCGCACGCAGCCACCTTGACTTCGTTCGTTTTTTTTGCGGACTTGCTCGCATCAATTCACCTCGGCCCATCGCAGGGCCGCATCCCAAACCCACTCGCCAGACCCAAATGCAGTTGGACTTCGGCACTCTAACGAGACACTTCCGCGGCTGTCAATCGCGTTACGAGCAGTCCGCGATGCACCGTCACCTTGACACACCGCTTTGGCTGCAATACTAATTCGGCAGACGCCGCGGTTGCGAATCTTGATTGAGGGAGACTTTGCATGGCCAAATGCGCTCGGAACATCGCTCTGGTGGCCGGTTCCCTTTTTTGGGCGTTTGGCGGCGTGGCCCGGGCACAAGTCGCCAAGCTGACCGTAAGCTCGAAAGCGGGCGACCGGCTCACCGCCAAGCCGGACCTGAAATTCAGCGACCCTGGGCCAGATGCCAAACCGGGCCACGCTGCCACTTTCCAAATCGACGACGCCGTTAAGTTCCAAAAAATAGACGGCTTCGGCGCTTCCCTGATGGAAGCGGGCATCATCACGCTGAACACCTTGCCTCCCGATCAGCAGGAAGCGGTGTTGCGCGCCCTATTTGACGCCAAATCTGGCGCGGGTTTTACAGCCATGAAGACGCCACTGGCCGGAACCGATTTCCAGTCCGCGGGCCCGTGGTTTACGTACGACGACACGCCAGGCGACGTCGAGCTGAAAAACTTTTCCGTGGACCGTGATTTTGCTCCCAATGGCGTTGGCACTTACATTCTCCGCGCTCGCCAGTACGGGAATTTCGCGCTGCAGGCTCCCATGGACTACCCGCCGGACTGGATGCTCTACGACGTCAGGAAGCATCAGGACATTCCACCAAAGTATTACCCCGTGCTCGCCAGATATTTCGTGAAATATCTCGAAGAATACAAAAAGCGCGGCATCACCGTGGATTACCTGAGCATCTTCAACGAGCCGGAAGAGGTTTACACCAAAATCAAATACGACGAGATCCGCGTGCTGTTACGCGATTTCGTCGGACCGGCGCTGCAACAATCCGGACTCCCCACAAAGATGATGATCAGCGAGTCGCCGGAGCGTCTTGTGGCTTACAAGCGCTACCCGGTCGTGCTCGACGATCCCGGCGTGCGCAAATTCGTCTCTGCGGTCGGATATCACGGCTACGACTTCAAACATTTCGACAAAATCGCCCGATTGGAAAAGAAATACGCCGATCTTCCCTTCTGGATGGACGAGCTGTGCTACGCCTACGAAGCGGGCTACCCCAAGAACAAGAAACTCCCGATTTACGAATTCGAGGACGGGGACGTCTGGGGCAATATTATTTTCAACGACCTGGAAGCAGGCACATCAGCATGGCTCTACTGGAACGCGATCCTCGACGAAACGGGTGGCCCCTGGGCGGTTTCGCCAGTTCACGGAAATCCTGATCCCAACATTCAGCATCCAGTCGTGATCATTAACAAAACCACACACCAGATTACCTACACTGGCACCTTCTATTACCTCGCGCATTTCAGCAAGTTCGTGCGGCCAGGCGCAGTCCGCGTGCACACCACCGGCAATGGCGCGGGAATACGTGTGATGTCCTTCCGGACCACTGAAGGCGGAATCGTCGCGCAAGTGCTCAACAGCCATTCCGCTGACGCGACAATCCGTCTGATCTACAAAGGCCGCGTGCTGGAGGTTAACGCGCCGGGGCTGTCCATCAGCACCATCCAATGGTAGGAAACAAGCGACGATAGGAACGGCATCGCGTTCATCTCGCAGCCTGTACGGAGCTTACAGGCTCTCAGCTCTCCGGTCCTGCGGGAATACACCAATTCTAATCGCCGAATACCTCGTTGGCCCGATAGGTGTCTCTGCCACATAGGAGAACACTCAAACCTCACGCGCCGTGCGTCGCGCACATCTCGTAGGACTTCATGCGCCAGCCACCACGCCAAAGGAGATTCAAATGGATGACTTCAACGACAAACCACAGCAGCCGCCTTATTGGCAACCGGACAACCGAGGAGCCGGCGGTTCAAGTTCCAGCTCCAGCAGTTCGAGTGGCGGCACCGGAAGCGCCGCAGCACCCGCTCGCAAGCTTGCGGAAACAGCGGCGGATCTTAAAGACAAAGTGACCGACAAAGTTACGGACCTCGGACGCCGCGCCATGCACGGCATAGATGATTCCCGCGAGACTGCCGCCCAGGCCATGGACAAAACAGCGACCTCGCTGCATTCGGGCGCGGATCAGTTTTCCGGCGCAGCTCATTCCGCTGCGAACCGAATTCAGTCCACGGCGGATTATGTACGGCAAACTGATCTCAAGGGAATGGTCTCGGACGTTCAGGACATCATCAAGCGCTACCCCGGACAATCTCTCGCCGCCGCCGCGATTTTGGGATTTCTACTTGCCCGCGGCCTGCGTAGTGGCGACTAACCCCGCAAACTCCTGGAGGCACCATGGCTTCGCCACAATTGCAGCGTACTTTTCCAGAAGTCCTGCAGGACATCATCGGCAACTTCGAACAGATCATCCGTTCTGAGTTTCGCCTTGCCAAAACCGAACTGCGCGAAGAGGCGGCGAAAGCCGTCAAACCGGGCACTACGGCAGCATTAGGCTTGTTGATTGGCCTTTATGGCGCCGCATTCCTTTTGCTGGCCGCGGTTTACGGGCTGGCAACCCTGATGGCCACCTGGCTCGCCGCGCTGTTCGTCGGAGCGATTCTGGCCATCATCGGGCTTATCTTACTGGCCTCCGGTGTGGCCGGACTTAAGCATCTCGATCCTACACCTGACAAAACCATCCGAAGTCTTGAGGAGAATGCGCAATGGGCGAAAGATCAGATCAAATAGAACAGGAAATCCGGGAAAAAAGGGACCAGTTGAGTGACAATTTCGGCGAACTGGAGCAAAAACTCAAACGGGCCGTGGATTGGCGCGCTCAATTCCAGCAACGCCCCGGCACACTGTTGGCGGTCGCGTTTGGCGGCGGCGCGTTGCTTTCAACATTGTTCGCCCCTCGTCATACTCAGCGCAAATCCACCGAGCCGAGCCACAGTTCCTACACACCCAGCCGTCAGTATGC
>Ga0209579_10001330_pt1 | contig 20711 bp, 19 predicted proteins | sample Coa_R1_2_FD_187152 | JGI IMG/M metagenome (GOLD analysis project Ga0209579, IMG submission 187152) | Surface soil microbial communities from Centralia Pennsylvania, which are recovering from an underground coalmine fire - Coalmine... | ecosystem: Environmental > Terrestrial > Soil >... | reverse complement strand
GGCTGGGGATTACGTGTACGCGACGAAAATCCCTTTGAGTACAGTAGTGCGAAGCACGAGTCAAATCAAGTGGTTGCAAAGATGTTGAGGAGTTCCAAGCACCCTCAAATCCGGCTAAAGGCTGTCAGCCCAGGCAGCCGTGGTTTGCGCGAGTTCAGTTAGAACGCCACCGTCTGTTTTTCCGGAGCGCTTCAGCACGTGGAAGCTGTGATCCGCGGACTCAACGATATGCAAAGTGGCGCGTGTGCTCAGCTTTTTGATGATGGGACGCAGGAGAACAAGATCGGCGAGTGTGTCGCGCGTGCCCTGGAGGAAGAGCATGGGCACGGGAACCTCTGCAAGGTGGTCGGCGCGCTTGGTGGCGGGCGCGTTAGGCGGGTGGAGTGGAAAGCCAAAGAACACCAGGCCACGCACGCCCGGAAGCAGGGACTTTGCTGCCGCTTGCGAGGTCATGCGGCCGCCCATGGATTTGCCACCGGCGATAATAGGAAGCCCGGGTGCAACTTTCTGAGCGGTGTGAAGAGCAGCAACGACCGTGGCAGTGAGGATCACAGACGAGTCAGGACGGTTGCGGCGCAGCTCCATATAAGGGAACTGATAGCGGAGGGTAGCGATTCTTGCCGCGGCCAGTTCGCAGGCAAGGCTTTCCATAAAAGGATGCCTCATACCCGCTCCGGCACCGTGGGCCAGCAGCAACAGCCAGCGGGCATTGTCCGGGCCCAGGAGCAGTGCGGACACTTCCCCCGCGTTTTCGACGGCAAACGTAAGCGGTTGATTTTCGGGCATTGGCGTGATTCTAGCAGACAGAGGAATCCCAACAGCCAATTTGAGCCGCAAAGGCCATTCGCTCGCCATGCTTGGCAGATTCGGCTAGAGTATCGGCCCATGAAACTGAGGCTTATTGCGTGCTTAAGCGCTCTGTTCGCGGCGACGAGTGGCGCTGCCGCCGAACACGAGCCAAGCCAATTCGACGTCAAGACCGCGGAGCGATTTGCGAACCTCGCATTGGCGTGCGTACACAAGGAATATCCCAACAAGATCAGCCATTCGCTGAATAGCGACGCCGATGTTGCGCCGCCTCACAAGCTGACACCCTCATTTTACGGTTGCTTTGACTGGCATTCTTCCGTGCATGGGCACTGGCTGCTGGTTCGGATGGTCCGCACATTCCCCGATGGCAGTTTTGTGCCTGCGGCGCGCGAGGCATTGCGCCAAAGCTTGACGCAAGAGCACATCGCACAAGAGACGGCTTACCTGCGGGCAGAAGGCCGCGCCAGCTTTGAGCGCCCCTACGGGCTTGCGTGGCTGCTGCAATTGGTAGCGGAACTGCGGGAGTGGGACGACCCTCAGGGCAAGGAGATGTCCAGCACCCTGGAACCACTGGAACGCGCCGCCATCGAACGGCTGAGTAATTGGTTGCCGAAGCTGTCCAACCCGGTGCGCATCGGCGAGCATGACCAAAGCGCGTTTGCGATGGGCCTGATGCTGGACTATGCGCAGGGCAGCCGCGAGCAGCAATTTGCGAAGCTGATTGAGTCTCGGGCACGCCAGTTCTATGCGAACGACACCAATTGCCCTCTGTCCTATGAGCCTTCGGGCGAGGACTTTCTGTCACCGTGCCTTGGAGAGGCAGACTTGATGCGGCGAGTTCTGCCCAATCGGGAATTTGCTCGCTGGCTGAGTGCGTTCTTGCCCCAGATCGGCGCGACAGGTACATCGGCTTGGCTGGTGCCGGTGGTTTCGCCAGACCCCGGCGACCCCAAGTTGGCGCATCTCGATGGGCTTAACCTTAGTCGGGCCTGGATGCTGGAAGGCATCGCCTCCGCCCTCTCGAAGGACGACAAACGAACAGAGGCCATCCTTGCAGCAGCCGAAGCACATCAGCGGGCAGGCTTGGCGGCAGTCACAGGAGAACACTACGAAGGCGGACATTGGCTGGGAAGCTTCGCGGTGTACTTGGTCACGCATCGCGGCATACGCAAGAACTGAAACGCGAGCACAGCTGCGATCAGCGCCAATTCCTTCTAGTCGGCTGAGTAGTAGCCGTCACGCGCCTGCACGATCACATCCTTCTGTTTCGCCACAAGCTCAATCTTGTGATAACCGGCGCCGGTATTCTTGTCGGGCGTGTACGCGATGCTGTACTGGTTCCGCAGTTCCTCTTCAATTTCCGCGTAAATTTGGTCCACGGTGTCTTTTTTGGAGACTTCGAACAGGCGCCCGCCCGTGGCCTTGGAGATCTGTTCGAATATTTTCTTTCCGTCGGGACGTTCCTGCCCCCGCGGGTAACCTCCCCCGCGGCGGCCCCCGTGCTGCCCCATCCCACCGAAGCTGCCAAAGTTGCTACGCTCTTCGTCATCCTTAAACAGGATGGAATAGATGACTGTGTCAGCGCGTTGAGCGGTGGCGATCGCGGAAGTGAGCGTTTCCTTGCTGCCGTGATCCACGCCGTCGGAAAGAATGATGAGGGCTTTGCGGCCGTGCTGTTTGCCCATCATTTCGTCCGCGGAAAGGTAGATAGCGTCATACAGCAGCGTACCGGCGCCGCCCCTGCCACGAGAGCCGCGGCCGCCTCCACCACCTCCCCGCCCTCCGCCGTACCCGCCGTTGGGATTGCTACCGCCGCCGTTGCTCCCGCCGCCGTTACTTTCATCGTATTGCGGAGTCTGGAGGGACTGGAGCGCGGCCTGCAACTTCGGCCGGGCGTTGGTGAAATCCTGCAGCAGTTCTACTTCGCGGTCGAAATGAATGATGAAGTCGAGGTCTTTGTCCGGCCTCAGCATGTGATCGAGAAAGCTATAGCTGGCGGTGCGTTCCTGTTCGAGCACCTTGCGCTGGCTCAGACTGGTGTCCACCAGCAGACCGAGGCGGAGCGGCAGATCAGTTTCGCGAGCGAAATAGTTGATGGTTTGCTGGCGACCATCCTCCTGCAGCGAGAAATCCTCTTTGTTGAGATTAGGGATGATTCTGCCGTGTTTGTCACGGACCGTGGCCAAGACACTTACCGTTTTTACTTCCACGGCGATCTTGCCGGGAGCCTGAACCGGCTGAGTCTGTGTTGATGACTGAGTTTGCTGGGAAGGCTCTGCCGGGCGCTGTCGAGCACCCAAGTCTCCGGCCTGACTGCAAAGAATCAGCAGGCAGCAGGCCCTGAAAAAACTTAAGACCAGGCGCGCGTCAATATGCCTGCGCGCCGGGAGAAGCGTCGTCACGGTTACAATTCCTTAGAGGCAATGGCTTTGATGCGCAAATCGCGGATCCTGTTTTCCGCAGGAGCCAGCCAAAGGCGGCGCCGCGCCAGTCATCTTGGCTTCCCGGTGAGGCGGGAAATAGTTCCAGGCTATGCAAAGCATGTAAAGAGCTGACCGACCGCATGGGCCGGGTCGCACTAGGTAGAGAAAGGCGGATGAGGAGAGCTGTCGTTAACTGCGGGGCCGAAGCTCGACGGACTCCCGGTCAAAATGGCCGCCGGCGCGAATCAGGTCCACTGCCTCCTGGCGGCTGTCCGCCTCGACCTGCTTCATGATTCGATAGACGTGGTTCTTAACGGTGTACTCGGAGAGATTGAGTGCCGAGGCAATCTCCTTGTTGCTCATGCCCTTGGCGACCAGCGCAACCAGTTCCCGTTGTCGGAAGGTAAGGCCGAGTTTCGAGCAGGCCGCTTCGTCGGCCGCGCCTGAACGGCGCCAGAATTCCTCGGAAATCTGCCTGAAGAGCAGTCTGCAGAGCGTGGGAGGACAGATCGCTTCACCCTTCACGACGCGGCGCACCGCTGAGATTACCTCTTCGGAAGACGCGTCGTTGAAAAGATAGGCCGAGATACCGAGGCGAACCGCGTTGAGGAAGCACTGGGAATCCTCTTCCATGCCAAACAGGATGACATTGATGGGAGAACGCGCGGCAGCAAGTTCGGCGAGTACATTCTTGCTGCAGGTCGCAGCGAGGAAGTCCAGAAGCAGAACATCGCAGGCACTGGCGGTGACGCCCGACGCAGTGATCTCGCGCGGCTGTTGCTGCCCGGCTATGCTTATATCCGATTGCTTGCGGAAGAGGCGAACCAGAGCCTCGCGGAGCAACCGGTTTTCAACCACAAGAAATACCCGAATCTGACGACTCGGCCTCCCGGAGAAACCAATATCCATGGGGACCTCAGCAAACTAGTTTGGGCCAGACCCACACTAGAGGTTGTGTGGTCCGAACTGTTCCTCAACATCTAAAACAGGCGCAGAGGGCCAGCGCTTTTCGGATCGAGCCGCTGGATACAAGGGCACCTAGCTAAGTCACGTGAAAGACCAGCGGATCGATTCGTATTGGCGTAACTGTAGCACGGGTATAACTGCTGTCAATACCTTTTCATGTTAAAAAGCGGCTTTACAGGTGAGCGACTTCTAACCGACTAGAATTTTACTAAAAGGTGGGATGAGTGACAGAGCGGGGCGGGTTGCCCTCGTACAGGATAAATGGATGCCTAGAAGAGACTGTGGGTGGGAGCCTTCAAAAATTAAAGAACCGGGCTGCAGCCGAGCCGATTAGGTCGGGGCTCGATCAGAGCGGCTCAGCCTCAGTAGCTTCTCCAATATCCGGATAGTACAAGGACCCAGATCTGGCGACGTTCGGCCAAACGCCGAAGCCGCCGCATTGAAACACTGGTGCCCGGGGTGGGAGTCGAACCCACATGAGGAAAAATCCCCGGAGGATTTTAAGTCCTCAGCGTCTGCCATTCCGCCACCCGGGCGACAGGCACTACAAATCTAGCGAACAGGCGCGGTATGGCGCAAGGGCGGTAATCCGGCTAAGCGGGTTGCAGGAGGCAGTGCTCGCTGGTTCCCACGTCAGGAAACACTGGCCCGCCAGTGCTCTTGCGCTTTGCGAGACGACCCTGTATATAACCATTACTCTTGCAGCATATCGTAGCGGGCGGGTCTGTCCCTAATGAGCACTTGTAAAGGCGTGTCAAACAGCCGGAGACCGGATGGATAAGATTGTCATCAGCCCTAATGAAATCACAGAGATAAAAGAGGTCCCGGACCAGCCCTCGCGCATTGAACCCAAACTGCCGCCAGCCATTCCCTGGTGGGCTCGTACTTCCGTCGGCGTTCTCGCGCTTTGCCTGCCGCTGTTGTGCCTGATCGCCATCATATTGAGGGTAGCTTTTCGCGGTCAGGCGCCGCGCATCCGTCATGCCTGGACTAGTTTTCTTTCCACCCTGCTGATCATCAGCGGATTCCTGACATCCGCCGCCGCGGTAGTGGCGCTTTCGCTGGGCCCGGTTCCCGCAATCGTCGCTACGGGACTTTCCGAACTCGACGAGCGGACCGACTTCCCGACTTTGCCCGCAGTGAAAGACCTGAGCGGCGCGGACGCGTCCAGCGAACTGAAGCCGTTAGTGGCAGTCATTTCCCCGATTGCGCAGTCCTTTTTCAGCAAGCGTGAAGTGCTTTCCAACAGTTTTGGAGCGGGTATGCTCCTGGAGGCCAATCAGCAGGGATACCTGTTCGCAACCGCGCGGCACGTCGTTGGGATGGGCGCCTGGACGTTACACGACCGTCACCGGGCGATGCTTTCTCTTTCGTCCGGAGTCTGGGCAGGCGCCGAGGTAGTGGCGCGGCACACCAATCTGGATCTGGTGCTGCTGTGGATACCCCGGCATGCAGGCAGCGCGGATTTCACCCAGCCCATTGCCGCGCCAAAAGAGGGCGAACCCATCTTTGTCATCGGGCATCCGGAAGGACTGAAATACACGCTGAGCACTGGAATCATTTCGCGGATGGAAAACAGCACGCTGCAAATATCCGCTCCGGTGAGCCCGGGGAATAGCGGCGGTCCAGTGTACGACTCGCAAGGAAACTTGCTGGGCGTGGTCAGCTCAACGCTCGACAAGAGCTATCAGCCTAACGCGGAAAATCTGAACTTCGCGGTATCGGCGCAAGCCTTCCTGAAAGAGAGCGGCTGGGAATTTTCCAAGAACGGCAGGGAACGGCTCGAGGAGTATCTGAATAAGCTGACGCAACCAAACGGCAAGACGAAGTGAGCGTGGTGCGCGCATTCCGCCGTGCGCGATGACGGAAATCGCATCACGCAATTTCAAAACGGGAACAGGACCGGCCAACGATGGCGACGATTAATGTGACGGTGTACGATTCGACGGAAAACAAGCGAGTACCGGTGGAATTGCCGGACGATGCGCCTTGCAACAAAATCATCGTGGTGCTGGTACAGAAGCTGCGGCTGCCGACCAACGGGCCGGACGGCGCGCCGCTCAGCTATAAATTCCATCACAAGAATTCGGGACGCCAGATCCAGGACTCGCAAACGCTCGCGGAGGCGGCGGTGAAGGATGGCGACATCCTGCGCCTGCAGCCGGAAATCACGGCGGGCTGAGGATGACTCCGCCGGGCCCACTGCGCATCGGCGAGGAAGACGTGCATGAGGATCGCTTCAGCCGGTTCCGGCTGATTCCCTGGTGGGACCAGAAGAAATTGCGGGCAGCGCGAGTGTTGGTGATTGGCGCAGGCGCGCTGGGCAACGAGATCCTGAAAAATCTGGCGCTCCTGGGATTCGAACAGATGGTGGTGGTGGACTTGGACCGCATCGAGGAGTCGAATCTTTCCCGGACCATTCTGTTCAACAGCAGCCACGTAGGCGCGTTCAAGGCCAACGTTGCGGCCCAGAGCGTGAAGAGGCTTGCTCCCCAAGCACGCGTGAAACCGATCGTCGCCAACGTTTTGCATGACTGCGGATTGGGGCTCTTTGCGTGGAGCGACGTGGTGCTGGCGGGGCTGGACAACCGCGAGGCGCGGCTCTGGATCAACCGATGTGCCTGGAAAATGAATCGGCCATGGATTGATGGCGCGATTGAAGGCATCAATGGAGTGGTACGCGCTTTTGTGGCAGGCTCGGCGCCGTGTTACGAGTGCACGCTGGGTGAAACCGATTGGAAGCTGCTCGAGCAGCGCATGTCGTGCAATCTGCTGTTGCGGGAAGCCGATACCGAAGGCAAGGTGGCGACCACCCCAACCATTTCTTCGGTGATCGCCGGAATCGAAGTGCAGGAAGCGGTCAAGCTGCTGCACGGCCTGCCGACGCTGGCGGGCAGCGGTTTTGTGTTCGAGGGCCTGAACCATACGTCGTACAAGGTGGAGTACACGGCAAATCCGGATTGCCTGAGTCACTTCACGTTCGACAACGTGACGGAGCTCCCGCAGAAATCGAGCGAGCTGACGCTCGAAGATTTACGCCAGCGCGGCGCGGCGGATTTGCGCAGCAGCGACGTGATCGTCGAATTCAGCCGCGATATCGTCCGTGAGCTGGAATGCCCGTACTGCGGCACGGCCGAAGAGCGCTTCGTTCCGGTGGGCAGCATTCGTTACGAAGAAGGCCGTTGTCCCGGCGACGGGCAAATGCGCGCCGTCAGGACCATCCACGGCTATTCCGGCAACGAGAGCTTTGGCAAACGCAGTTTGGATCAGCTCGGCTTGCCGTTGTTCGACGTGTTCAGCGTCCGTTCGGCGGAATCGGAAAGAGCATACCTGATTGCCGGAGACAAGGCCGCGGTGCTGGGAGAAGAGCTTACTAGCTGAGCAGCCATGGGTAAACGCAAACAAGATCAGCGGCAACCGCGGGTGACGATAGAAGGCGAAGTGCTTCGCCAGATCCGGCAGCACGCGCGCTCCAACAGCAAGACCGAAGTCTGCGGCGTGCTGATCGGTTCGGAAAATGGCTCCGGCCTGAACATCACCGCCCGCATCGCCGGCCTGAATGCGGCGCAAGCCGGAACCTACGTCACCTTCACCCAGGACACCTGGGAACACATCTACAAAATCAAGGACAAGGAATATCCCGAAGAAAGGATCATGGGCTGGTATCACTCTCATCCAGGCTTTGGCGTTTTTCTGTCTGATCATGACACCTTCATTCACAAGAATTTTTTCTCGGCGCCGCTCCAGGTAGCCTGGGTCTATGACCCGCACAGCGACGAAGAAGGCTGCTTCGGATGGTCCGGCGAACGTCTGGAACGACTCGAGGAGATTCACATAAAGGACGACAAGGGCGGCGAAGAGGCCGGCGAAACCGGCAAGCCCGAACCGGTGGGTGGAATCGAAGATGACGAAGATATCGTCGAAGACAAAAAGCAAAATACCGAGGGCGGACCACCGGCATGGCTCGGCTGGGTGCTCACCATCTGTTCGCATCTTCTGCTGATGGCACTGGCTTTCGTCGCGGCGTGGTTGTTTTTCCCGCGATCCGTTTACTTTTTCGTGGACCCCTCTCGCGGGATAGTGTTTCAAGCCCCACCGGGCACCCACTTGAACCCCGACGGAACTTTGGCCGTCCCTCGCGATTCGTCGCTGCCCGATCGCGTTCTGCAGCCGGTACAGACACCTCCGCCCGCCAATCCCGCGGAGCCGGCGCCCAAGGCCAGCGGGACGACCAATGCGCCGGACCAGAAGCCGAAGGATCAAAATGTCCCCAGAAAATAACGACAAGACCATCAAGATCACTCTCGATGATCTGGCGAATGTGGCCGCGCCGGACGCGAGCGCGCCACTCGCTGTCGGTCCAACGCCGGGCGGCGCCAAAGTCTATGGATCCATCAATGAGCCGGCCGACCCGCAAACAAAAGTGGCCGAAGAACAGGGCAGCATCGTTCTGCAGGCCTGGTTTTATCTGGGAGTCGCAGGGCTGCTAGGAGCACTAATTGGGTGGGGTTTATGCGAACCGTGGTTTGTTGACGCCGCGGGCGGCAGGTGGTGGCAGACCTTTGTGCTCATCGGGTTGGTCGTGACCTTGCAGTGCGTAGCGTTCGGCGTGGCCGAAAGCGTCGTGGAGCGTTCGCCTAAGAAGGCATTGCTGCGCGGCGGCCTGGCTGTTCCCCTCGGTGTGGTCATCAGCGCCTTAATCAGTATCGTCGCGGGATTCGTCTTTGTGATTGGCACCAGCATTGTCGTCAGTATGGGCGTGCAGACGGCACGCAACCCTGCCTTCTGGATTGCTCGCGGCATCGCCTGGATGATCTTGGGAGTGGCCGCGGGAGCCGTTTATGGAATCGTCGGCATGTCCGGGAAAAAGGCATATTACGGAATCCTGGGCGGTATCATCGGCGCGGGACTCGGCGGAATGCTCTTTGATCCCATCGCCCTGCTCACCAAAGGCGGCGCACCCAGCCGCGGGGTCGGATTCGGTCTGCTGGGACTCGCCACGGGCGTCGCCATGGGGCTGGTCGAAAGCGCGCTCAAAGATCGCTGGCTCTACGTCACTGCCGGCCCCCTTGCTGGCAAACAGTTCATCCTTTATAAGCCCCGCACGGTCATGGGCAGCGACCAGAGCTGCGACATTTACCTGTTCAAAGACACCAATGTCCTGAAGGAACACGCGCTCGTCGAACTGGCAGGTTCGCGCATCATGCTCCGCGCCATTGGGCAAACCTATGTTAACGGTCAGCCCGTGCGCCAGCAGGTGCTCATGAGCGGCGCCGTCGTGCAGATCGGCCGCTATGCGTTCCGCTACCAGGAGAGGCATCGCAATTGAATCCCGTTTGCCCCTATTGCCGTACCGCGATCGGCGAAACGGAAGGCGAGCGGAAAGACTGCCCCGGTTGCGCCACTCCGCATCACGCCGATTGCTATGCGGAAAATGGCGGGTGCACGGTGTTCGGTTGCTCGCACGCACCTACCGACGAGGCCAAGGTCACCGTCAGCGGCACCGAATTGGCAGCTAATCCCGTTCCCGTTGGAGCTCCGGTGACTCCAGTTGCTCCACGGCCTGGGATTTCGCTGGGAGCAGGATTTACAACGTTTCGCGCCCCGGTCATTGAAACCGCTCCAGCCGCGCCCCAGCCTGCAGCCGGCCCAAACGCCGGCTCCGTGCCGCCGCCACCGCCTCCGGTCGCGGGTACCGGTGTCGCGCCGCCCCCGCTATTGGGACCGCCACCGCAGGCCTCCGCGTACCCGCCATCGCAGCTCGTCAACTACTATCGGCCGCCACAACCGAAAACACGCGTCCTCTTCGTACTCCTCGGCATCTTCCTGGGCGTTTTTGGAGTTCACAATTTTTACGCCGGCTATGTGAAAAAAGGAACCATCCAGCTCTGCCTTACCGTGCTGACCTGCTTTTACGGCGGTCTGCTGAGCTGGCTCTGGGCCATCGTCGAAATCTGCACGGTAAACAAGGACTCGGAAGGCACGCAGTTTGTGTGACACTCTTCTGGACGGAGGTCGGTGCGAATGAATTATTTTATTAAGCGCGAGTTGAACGAGTACGGTCCTTATTCTTTGGCGGATTTGCAGAAGTACGTGGCGTCCGGAAATATTCTGCTGACCGACCTCTGCCGGAGCGAGGGACTTAACGACTGGGTGCCGGTTTCTCAGGTCATTGGCAACATTCCCGTACCCGCGGCGCCGCAACCCGTTGCTCCGGCCGTTCCGGGAGGTTATCTGGCTCCTGGGGTTTCAGCGTACCCGCCCCCGCCCAACCTCCACTGGGGCGTCTGCTTGTTGCTCGGTGTCGTGTCCTGTGGAATTTTTGCCCTGGTTTGGCTGATGGTTCAAGCGGTGTGGATCCGGAAAGTTCAGCCCGCCAGCAAAGCCGTAATCTACGTGGGCGTGGTGATCGGTTTATGGGCGCTCTCCTTCTTTTTCGCATTTTTTCAGACCTTTTCCGCAGCCAGCACGGGCCACAACGATCCTGCGATTCAAGGAATGGTCGTTCTCATCAATCTGAGCTTTGCAGTCTTGTGGATCGTGGCTGCCTTCAGCATGCGCAACTCCATTGAAGAGCATTTCAACTCCGCTGAACCCATCGGTTTAAGCTTAAGCGGCGTCATGACGTTCTTTTTCAATGTGTACTACTTTCAGTACCACTTCACTCAAATTAATGAGATGAAGCGTCGGCAAATGGGGTACGCCGCATGAATTCGCCTCGCCCCATGGCGAACTGGCTCGCCACCGCGGCAATCGCCGCAGCGGCCACGCTGTACCGGTTTCCGCCCCACGACTATCCGTTCTATCCGCGTTGTCCCTTTTTCGCGCTGACTCATCACTACTGCCCGGGCTGCGGCGCCACACGGGCGCTCTCTGCACTGCTTCACGGTCATTTATCAGACGCGCTCCATTTCAACGCAGCCGTCACGCTGCTTTTCCCGCTGGCCCTCGCTTGCTTCGCAGCAATATATTGGACTGCACTCCGCCATAATCGCCTCGAGTGGCCGCGGCTGCCCGCTTGGACGTGGAAATTCGCTCTCGCATCCACCGCCGTTTTTGGCATCGCCCGGCTTTTCGTGCAATCGAATCTGTAGGAATTTCCACGGACCAACCATGCTCTCGCCGCGCATCCGCCGCCTCAAACTCGACCACGACCAGCTCCTGCAGCGCTTTGCCGGTTGGCCGCTCATCCAGATCACCGGCACTGCCGGTCTGCCGCCCGAGGTCTATCGCTTCGTGTACCACGTCAAGGGTTTGTTCGTCGCCGCTAACGGTGAAATTCAGGAGCGTCCGCAGCACCATTTGGAAGTGAATCTCTCGCTGGGCTACCCACGGCGCGCTCCGCAATGCCGCATGCTCACTCCAGTCTTTCATCCCAACTTCGACGAGTCTACTGTCTGCATCGGCGATTTCTGGGCCGCTTCCGAAGGCCTGGACGACCTGATTGTCCGCATCGGCCGCATGATCACTTTTCAGGAGTACAACACCAAGAGCCCGCTGAACGGCCTTGCCGCAAAATGGGCCGAGCAGCATGCCCATCTTTTTCCGGTGGACACCCGCGACCTCGCTCCGCCACTGGATAAGCCGCGGCCAGTTCCGGCCGAAACGCCATCGCCACCCGCACCGGCAACACAGCCAGCGTCCGAGGGTAGCGCCTCTCCGCCTGCATCCGATTCAGCTGAGCCCGCTGCCCATCCCTGGAACCAGCGCATTTCCATCGAATAGAACGCATCCGCCCGGATCCTTGCTTGCTCCCGGCGCTTCTCGGCATTCTCAGCCCACTTGGCGTAGAATCTCCTATCCGGTGAGCGACCCCGGTGCATCTAAATCCTGACTTTCCTGCGGGAGTCCTCCTGCCCGCACAGGAGTTTTTGTGAGCCAGCAGAATATCGACCAGCTGTCGATCAACACCATTCGGACTCTCTCCATCGATGCCGTGCAGCAGGCCAACTCCGGGCATCCCGGCGCGCCCATGGGCCTGGCTCCCGTCGTGTACCAGCTCTGGCAAAAGTATTTGCGCTACGATCCGGCAAATCCCTTATGGCTTGATCGCGATCGCTTCGTTCTTTCCGCCGGCCACGCTTCCATGCTTCTCTACTCCACCCTGCACCTCGCGGGAGTTCGTTCCGTAAACGAAGAAGGCGGCGTCCTCGACACCCCCGCCGTTTCCCTGGACGACATCAAGCGCTTCCGCCAGCTCGACAGCAAAACTCCCGGCCATCCTGAATCCCACATTACCACCGGCGTCGAAACCACTACCGGGCCGCTCGGGCAAGGTGCAGGCAACAGCGTCGGCATGGCCATTGCCGGAAAGTGGCTCGCCGCCAATTACAACAAGCCCGGCTTCGAAATCTTCAATTTTAAGGTGTACGCCCTCTGTGGCGATGGGGACCTCATGGAAGGCGTGGCCTCAGAAGCCGCTTCCCTGGCCGGCCATCTCAAGCTCGACAACCTCTGCTGGATCTACGACAACAATCACGTCACGCTCGACGGCCCTGCCAACGTCTCCTTCAGCGAGGACGTGATGACTCGCTTCGTTGGCTATGGCTGGAACGTCACTCGCGTCGCCGATGCCAATGACCTGATGATGCTCGGCCGCGGCTACGAAACTTTCCTCAAAACCTCCGGCAGGCCCACGCTGGTTGTGGTGGATAGTCACATCGGCTATGGCTCTCCACACAAGCAGGACACTTACGAAGCCCACGGCGAGCCGCTCGGCGAAGCCGAAGTTAAACTCGCCAAAAAGAATTATGAGTGGCCCGAAGACTCCAAGTTCCTTGTCCCCGACGGGGTTTACGATAATTTCAAGAATGGCGTCGGCAAGCGCGGCGCCGATGCGTACTCCGCCTGGGGCAAACTTTACGCCGACTACGCCAGACAGTTCCCCGAACAGGCCAAACAGCTCGATTTGATGCAAAAGCGCGAATTGCCCCAGGGCTGGGACAGCAACCTCCCCAACTTCCCCGCCGACGCCAAAGGTATGGCTACTCGCGAAAGCGGGGGCAAAGCCGTCAACGCCCTCGCCAAGAATATTCCCTGGCTTGTCGGCGGCTCAGCCGACCTCGCCAAATCCAACAAGACCAATCTCGAATTTCCCGGCGCCGGCGAATATCTTCCCGGCCAGTATGCCGGCCGCAACATCCACTACGGCGTGCGCGAACACGCTATGGGCGCCGCCATGAGCGGCATGGCCGAGTGCCGCCTTCGGCCCTTCGGCGGTACCTTCTTTAATTTCCTCGATTACATGAAACCCGCCGTTCGCCTCGCAGCCTTGATGGAAATTCCAGTCGTCTATGTTTTCACGCACGACTCCATCGGCCTCGGCGAAGATGGCCCCACTCACCAGCCCATCGAACAGCTGGCTTCTCTCCGCGCTATGCCCAACATTCTGGTGATGCGTCCGGGCGACGCCAATGAGGTTGTCGAGGCCTGGAAGCTCGCTGTGCAACAGACCCACCGCCCTACGGCTCTCGTTCTTTCCCGCCAGGCCATGCCCACCCTTGACCGCTCCAAATTTGCACCCGCATCCGGCGTCGCCAGAGGCGCCTATACTCTCAGCGACGCTCCCGGCGGCAAACCCGACGTGATCCTGCTCGGCACCGGCTCCGAGCTCTCCCTCTGCGTCGCTGCTCAGGAAAAACTTGCCGCCGAAAACGTCAGAGCCCGCGTCGTCAGTTTCCCCTGCTTTGCGTTGTTTGAAGAGCAGGACGCCGCATATAAGGAAAGCGTCCTTCCCGCAGCCGTAACCGCCCGCGTCTCCGTCGAGATGGCCTCCACCTTCGGCTGGGACCGCTACGTCGGGCCAAAAGGCGCAAGCGTGGGCATGCACACCTTCGGCGCCTCGGCCCCGCTCAAAGATCTCCTGAAGAAATTCGGCTTCACCGTCGAAAACGTGGTGGCCGCTGCAAAACAAACTCTCGGAAAGTGACGCCACGATGAAACTCGTCATTGGATCGGACCACGCCGGATTTGACCTCAAGAACGCCATGGGCGACCTGTTGCGCGGACTAGGCCACACCGTGCTCGACATCGGCGCTTTTAATGCCAACCCGTCCGACTACCCTGATTTTGCCGAAGCCGTGGGCCGCGCCGTCCTCGATGGCCGTGCCGAACGTGGAGTGCTCATCTGCGGCAGCGGCGTCGGCGCCAGCGTCGCCGCGAACAAACTTATTGGCATCCGCGCCGCCGTTTGTCATGACACCTATTCCGCTCACCAGGGCGTCGAACACGACGATATGAACGTCCTGGTCTTGGGCTCGCGCATCATCGGCGTTAAGCTCGCCGAAGATCTGGTCAAGGCCTTCCTGGCCGCCAACTTCACCAACGAAGAGCGCCACAAACGTCGCTTGGCGAAAATTAAAGTACTGGAGCAGGAACGGATCGGCGCCTGAGGAATTTCTCATCCGGGCTGTTACATCCGGTTAACGCCGGGCATTCCCGGCAAGCGTACAATAGAGGTAGCGCCAAAGTTTCTGAGGAGGACCACATGACTACAACCACTACACTGCCCAGCATGGCCGGCGTTAAAGGCGATAACCCGCTCAAAGGCTTACTGGCTTACGGGCAGTCTCCCTGGCTCGATTTCATTCGCCGCAACATTCTGCTCAACGGCGACCTGAAAAAGATGATCGACAACGATGGCCTGCGCGGTATGACTTCCAACCCCGCCATCTTCGAAAAGGCCATTACTGCCGGCGACGACTACAACGACATCATTAAAGCCGCGGACGCACCGTCGTCCACCGCAATGGCGCTCTATGAAAAAATCGCCATCCGCGACGTTCAGGACGCCACCGACATCTTCCGGCCTGTGTACACAGAAACCAAAGGCCGCGACGGTTATGTCAGCCTCGAAGTCTCCCCAAATCTTGCCTTTGACACCCAAGCCACCATTGACGAAGCCCGCCGCCTTTGGAAGGCCGTCAACCGCCCCAATGTCATGATCAAGATTCCCGCCACGCCTCAGGGCATCCCCGCAATTCGCCAGGCGCTCGAAGAGGGCATCAACGTCAATATCACCCTGCTCTTCGCTCAATCCGCCTACGAACAGGTAGCTGAAGCCTATCTCTCGGCCCTGGAAGCGCGCGCCGCCAAGAATCAAAACCTCGCGCAGATCGCCAGCGTCGCCAGTTTCTTCGTCAGCCGCATTGATTCCCTCGTGGACAGCACCATTGATGGCATGCTGAAAACGGAGACCGACTCTGCCAGGAAAACTCTCCTGCAATCCCTGCAGGGCAAAGTCGCCATCGCCAATGCCCGCCGCACCTATCACAAATACCAGGAACTCTTCGGCGGTTCGCGCTGGAACGCTCTGGCCGCCAAGGGCGCGCAAACGCAGCGCCTGCTCTGGGCCAGCACCAGCACCAAGAATCCCAAGTATCGCGACGTCCTCTACGTCGAAGAACTCATCGGCGCCGACACCGTGGATACCATTCCCCCCGCCACCTTTGACGCTTTCCGGGATCACGGTAAGCTCCGCAACAGCCTGACCGAGGATCTCGCCGGCGCCAACAAGACCATGACCGATTTGGAGGCGGCTGGCATCTCCATGAAACAAGTCACCGACAAGCTGCTGGCCGACGCCGTTAAGCTCTTCCAGGATCCGTTCAAACAACTGCTCGACGCCATTTCCAAGCATGCCGGGGTGCGTGCGTGAGCGTTAATCGCCTGACCTACAAGCTCCCTAAAGAGCTCCATGCCGCCGTCAATGCCTCGCTGGAGGACTGGAGAAGCAACAACAAGGTCGCGCGGCTCTGGCAGAAAGACGCCTCTCTCTGGAGCAACACCGATGAAAACCACTGGCTCGGCTGGCTCACCATCGCCGACGAGCAATTTGCGAAACTCGCATCCTTCAAGCAGCTCGCCGCCGACGTAAAAAAAGCCAGGTTCAAGCATCTTCTCCTGCTCGGCATGGGCGGCTCCAGCCTCTGCCCCGAAGTTCTGCGCATGACTTTCGGCAAAATCGCGGGCTTCCCCGAACTGCACGTTCTGGATTCCACCGATCCCGTTCAAATTAAAGCGCTGGAGAAAAAGCTCGACCTCAAGAAAACCCTCTGTATCGTTTCCAGCAAATCCGGCAGCACGCTGGAACCCAATATCTTCAAACAGTACTTTTTTGCACGCGTAAAAAAGGCCGTCGGCGAAAAACTCGTTGGCAGCCGCTTCATTGCCGTCACCGACCCCGGTTCCAAAATGCAGCAGGTCGCCGAATCCGACCATTTCTGGAAAATCTTCACCGGCGTACCCAGCATCGGCGGCCGCTACTCTGCTCTCTCCAATTTCGGTATGGTCCCCGCTGCCGCTATGGGTATGGACCTCGCCAAATTCCTCAAGAGCACGCTGGAAATGACCAAAGCCTGCGGCGCGGGCACTGCACCGGACAAAAACCCCGGCGTCCTTCTTGGCACCATTCTCGGCGTCGCCGCCAATCACGGCCGCGACAAAATCACCATCATCACTTCGCCCGGCATCTTCGATCTCGGCGCCTGGCTCGAGCAGCTCATTGCCGAATCCACGGGAAAAATCGGCAAGGGTATTATCCCCGTGGACCGCGAAAAGCTCGCCAAGCCCGCCATTTACGGCAACGATCGTGTCTTTGCTTACCTCACGCTCGCGGGCAAGACCAACAAGGCTCAGGATGCTGCCGTCTCGGCCCTCGAAAAAGCCGGCCAGCCCGTTATCCGCATCACTCTGTCCAACACCTACACCCTTGGCCAGGAATTTTTCCGCTGGGAAATTGCCACCGCCGTAGCCGGCTCCATCATCGGGATCGACGCTTTCAACCAGCCCGACGTCGAAGCCAGCAAAATCGAAACGCGCAAACTTACCAGTGAATACGAAACCAACGGTAGCCTTCCCCCCGAATCGCCTTTCTTTACGTCCAGGGAAGCCAAGCTCTTTGCCGACCCGAAAAACACCGCCGCGCTTTCCGGCGGCAAGTCTCTCGCTGAAGTCCTGAAAGCGCATCTTTCTCGTATTGGTGCAGGCGATTACTTCGCCGTCCTCGGGTACATCCCGATGAACGCCGAAAACGAAGCTGCCCTCCAATCCATCCGCATCTCTGTCCGCGACTCCAAAAAAGTTGCCACTTGTCTCGGTTTCGGCCCCCGCTTTCTCCATTCCACGGGGCAAGCCTACAAAGGTGGCCCCAACAGCGGCGTCTTCCTTCAGATCACTTGCGATGACGCGTCCGACCTGCCAGTCCCCGGACAGAAATACACCTTCGGCATTGTTAAGGCCGCTCAGGCTCGCGGCGATTTCGCCGTCCTCGCCGAACGCGGCCGCCGCGCTCTCCGCGTCCATCTCGGCAAGAATTTAAAGTCAGGACTCAGGGCGCTCGCAAAAGCGGTTACTCAGGCGCTATAAGAATTTCGTTGCCGCGCGGGCAGCTTCACCACAATTCGGGTTATAGGAGCAGACAGCATGCAACTTGGAATGATCGGTCTGGGGCGCATGGGTGCCAACATGGTGCGCCGCCTTATCAAGAACGGCCACAGCTGCGTGGTTTATGACCGCAGCGCTGACAGTGTCAAACAACTTTCCGGCGAAGGCGCCACCGGCTCCTCGGCTCTCGATGATTTCGTTAAAAAACTCGAAAAGCCTCGCGCCATCTGGCTGATGGTTCCCGCAGCCGTCGTGGACGCCTCTATCCACGACCTGGTTCCCAAGCTCGACCCCGGCGACATCCTCATCGACGGCGGCAACTCCTACTATATCGACGACATCCGCCGCGCCAAGGAGCTCAAAGCCAAAGGCGTCCACTACGTGGACGTCGGCACCAGTGGCGGCGTCTGGGGACTTGAGCGCGGTTACTGCCAGATGATCGGGGGCGAAAACGACATCGTGCAGCACCTCGATCCCATTTTCAAAACTCTCGCTCCGGGCCGCGGCGACATTCCCCGCACACCTGGCCGCGAAAAAACCGGCGGCACCGCCGAAAACGGCTATCTCCACTGCGGCCCCAACGGCGCCGGCCACTTCGTCAAAATGGTTCACAACGGCATCGAATACGGTCTTATGGCCGCCTATGCCGAGGGTTTTAACATCCTCAAGCACGCCAATGTTGGCAAACAGCAACGCGAAACCGACGCGGAAACCACGCCGCTCCGCGATCCCGAGCATTACCAATATGACCTCAATCTCGCCGATGTCGCCGAAGTCTGGCGCCGCGGCTCCGTCGTCGCTTCGTGGCTGCTCGACCTCACCGCCATCTCTTTCCTCGAGCAACCCACTCTCGAGCGTTACTCCGGCCGCGTCTCCGATTCCGGCGAAGGCCGCTGGACCATCCTCGCCGCCATCGAATCCACCACCCCCGCTCCCGTGCTCAGCGCTTCGCTCTACCAGCGCTTCACGTCCCGCGGCGAAGACGACTTCGCGGGTAAAATTCTTTCCGCCATGCGCTTCCAGTTTGGCGGCCATGTGGAAAAGAAATCGGGTCACTGACCGCCCACCGGCGCGCATCCAACGGCTCAATCGGAAAACTTTATATGGCGAACTCCAACACCACCACCGAAGTAGCGCAAAAAGCCTCTCCCTGCGTCATGATCATCTACGGCGCCAGCGGCGACTTGACCAAGCGCAAGCTCCTGCCTGCGCTCATGAATCTCCAGCAGGAGGGCCTCCTTTCCCAGCAATTCGCCATCATCGGTTTTTCTTACGACCAGCTGGACACCAATTCCTTCCGCCAGAAACTCACCGAGGGCGTCAAGCAGCTTTCCGACACGCCGCTCGATGAAACGCTGTGGAAATGGTTCCTCGATCGTATCTACTACGTCCAGGGCGACTTCAGCGATGCCGCTGCCTACCAGCGCCTCAAAGACCAGATCGCCACCGCCCAGAAGGAGCACAACACTCAGGGCAATCTGTTTCATTACCTCGCCGTCGCGCCGCAGTTCTTCTCGCTCATCGTCCGCAAACTCGGCGAAGCCAATCTCACCAAGGAAACCAACGGCAACTGGGTCCGCGTCATCGTCGAAAAACCTTTTGGCCACGACTACGAATCCGCCATTCAGCTCAACAAAGAACTGAAAGAAGTCCTCGGCGAAAAGCAGATTTACCGCATCGACCATTACCTCGGCAAAGAAACCGTCCAGAACGTCATGGTCTTCCGCTTCGCCAACAGCATTATCGAACCTCTCTGGAACCGCACCTACATCGACCACGTCCAGATTACCGCCGCCGAAACCGTTGGCGTCGAACACCGCGGCGCCTTCTACGAAACCGCCGGCGCTCTCCGCGACATGGTTCCCAACCATCTCTTCCAGCTCCTCACGCTTACCGCCATGGAGCCCCCCATCTCCTTCGACGCCGACGCCGTCCGCGACAAACAGGCCGAAATCCTCCACGCCATCCAGATGCCCACCCCTGAAGAAGTCTTGCAGAACACCGTCCGCGGCCAGTACGGCGAAGGCGTTATCGACAACCAGCGCGTTCCCGCCTACCGCAGCGAACCCAACGTCGCCCCCAACTCCAATACCGAAACTTTCGTAGCCATGAAACTTAAAATTGACAACTGGCGCTGGGGCGATGTCCCCTTTTATCTCCGCACCGGCAAACGCCTTTGCCATCGTGTCACGGAAATCGCCATCCGCTTCCGCCGCACTCCATTCACTCTGTTCCGCCGCAGCCCCATTCACGATCCTCGGACCAACCAGCTGGTCATTCACATTCAGCCCGACGAAGGCATCTCGCTCCGCTTCGGTGCCAAAGTTCCCGGCTCGGTCATGAAACTCGGCCTGGTCAACATGGATTTCGACTACTCCCGCGACTTCGGCACTTCCCACAGCACCGGTTACGAACGCCTGCTCTACGACTGCATGATCGGCGACGCCACCCTGTTCCAACGCGCCGACATGGTCGAAGCCGCCTGGAGCGTCATCGAACCTGTCATCGACGTCTGGAAGGCGTTGCCCGCGCGCGGCTTCCCCAATTACGCTTCCGGCTCCTGGGGACCCAAGGAAGCCGACGACTTGCTCGAACGCGACGGCCGCGCCTGGCGTGACATCGCTTCCGAGGAAAACGGCGCCAAATGCGCCGCGGCAACTTCGGCCAAGGCCACCTAGTCCGCGCCAAAGGAAAATCCTGTGCCTCAGCAGACCGTAAAACTCTTCAGCACCTGCGCCGAAATCGCCAGCTTCGCCGCTCACGAAGTCGCGCGCATTGCCGGCGATGCCGCCTCCGCTCGTGGCGTTTTCAGCATCGCCCTTGCCGGTGGCTCCACTCCCAAAATGCTGTATGCCCTCCTTGCCGAACATCCCACCCTGCGCAATTCCCTTCCTTGGGATAAAATGCAGGTGTTCTTTGGCGACGAGCGCCACGTTGGTCCCGGCCACGCGGACAGCAATTTCCAAATGGCCACCGACGCCATGCTCTCGAAAGTGCCGTTGGGTCCCGAGCAGATTCACCGCGTCAAGGGCGAATATCCCGACACGGCGCAAGCGGCCGCGGAGTACGAGGACGTCATCCGCCGTCAGTTCAGTGTGAAGCCGGGTAATTTTCCGCGTTTCGATCTGA
>Ga0209579_10001329_pt1 | contig 20723 bp, 16 predicted proteins | sample Coa_R1_2_FD_187152 | JGI IMG/M metagenome (GOLD analysis project Ga0209579, IMG submission 187152) | Surface soil microbial communities from Centralia Pennsylvania, which are recovering from an underground coalmine fire - Coalmine... | ecosystem: Environmental > Terrestrial > Soil >... | reverse complement strand
TGGCTTCCCTGCACGAAAACCGCCGCGAACTGCTGGAGATGATTCAACCCTCCGAATCACGCGAGGCCCGGCCGTCAAAATTATTCCGGTTACAACCGCGAAGCGAGCGGCCTGATGAAACCCTGACTGCCTGATTGCGTATGAATGCGAACGAAAAAACCAAAAACGGGTGGCCTGGAACCCGTGCCGCGTTGCGCCGTCTTTTGTGGATCGCGTTGTTATTAGGCCCGCTCTCATTGGTGGTCTTTGCGTTGTTGGTCGGGGACTGGAAGCTCAACCTCCCGGACGGAACCGAGGAGTCGCGACGGCATCTTGGGGAGTGGTTGGTGATCCTGGTCGCGGCAATTTCCGTGACTTTTCTGGCAGGTTTGTTGCCGGCGGTCCAACGATTTTCCGGCTGGCTGTTCAATGGGCGTGTCATCCGCAGGCTGTTGATCGGACTGGCCTGGCTGGTGACGCTGGTTGTGCTGTTTTATGCCGAGGAGGACTGGCGCGGCTGGCATGAGTGGAACGAGTATCGTCAGCAACTGGAGGCCGGCGGCGCGCAACTGGATTTGAAGGCGTTCATTCCCAAACCCGTCCCCGACAATCAAAACTTCGCCGCCATCCCCGTCATTGATTCCTGGTTCACACAGAGAACTAATTTCACCCAAAAGTGGGCGGACGATTATTCATTGGCCAGCAGCATGCTTGGCTCTCAGACAAGCCCAAGCCCACCCGCACCCGAGGGCAATTCTTATCAAGGTGGCAAGCGTTATTTCCTGGATCTGGTTGCGTGGAAAATGGCCTTTGACGCGATTCAATCCGGCCAGACCAATTCAAATCAGCAATTGGCATCGGGAAAGCCTGATCTGACATCGCGTGCGGCCGCAGCGCCGGCGGTTCTGGCCGGATTGGTGTCCAGCGAAACCGAACTGGCGGCACTCCGCGCCGCCAGCGACCGGCCGGATGCATGTTACCCCGTGGTTTATAACCTGGACAACCCATGGGGAATCCTGTTGCCGCACCTCGGCAATATCAAAAGGACGGTCCAACGTTTACAACTCCGGGCCTGCGCTGAGCTGGCCGCCGGTCGGAGTGACGACGCCTTGTCGGACATAAAGCTGATGCTGTATCTGGCCGATTCGGTGAAAAACGAACCCTTTTTGATTTCATACTTGGTTCGCCTTGCTTGTGTGCATCTGGCGATCCAGCCGGTCTGGGAAGGACTGGCTGAACATGCGTGGTCTGATGATCAACTGCAGGAATTGCAAACGCTTTTCCAGCAATACGATTTCTTTCCCCAGATGGAACAGTCTCTCACCGGGGAGCGCGCGGCGGGAATTCTGACTGCGGATCTTCTGGCCCGGGGAAAATATCACTTAAACGATTTGACCGATGATCCCAGCCAGGCTGGCTCATCACTGGCCAATCTGTTTGGCCGGATTGCCCCGCGTGGCTGGTATTATCTGGAACAGTTGAATTATTGCCGGCTCTTTCAACTGCAATTGCACGGGGCATTTGATCCCGATAAAAAACGGGTTTTCCCGAAGCAGATTGAATCCAACACCAATGCCTTGGAGCGGGCATTTGCCGGGCGCAATCCCGTCAACACCATTTGCACCCGTCATCAGCTCCTGGCGGCAATACTGTTGCCGGCGTTACATAACATACCCATGAGGGCGGCCGCGGCTCAAACTGCTACTGACGAAGCGAGCATCGCCTGTGCGCTCGAACGGTACCGGCTGGCCAACGGGCAGTTTCCCGAAGCCCTGGACGCGCTGGTGCCGCGGTTCATTTCCCTGTTGCCCAATGACGTGATATCCGGCGAATCGTATAAATATCATCGCACTGCCGTTCCGTCTTCCCAAAGCTCCGCCGCGACAAGCGGACCATTCGTGCTCTATTCCGTGGGCTGGAATGAAACGGACGATGGAGGTGTATCGGGACAAAATTTGTTCGACAGCAAGGAGGGTGATTGGGTCTGGCGGTATCCGGCGAAGTAGCAGGGAAAATCGAACATTCAATCCCGCAAAGCGGGACTGAACATCAAATTGGCCTTTACCACCTGCCTGGGGTTGATTCAGAGTTTGTTGTTCGGTGTTCAATGTTCGATGTTTTCTCCCAGTTTCTCCCCACTACTGCCCCGACAACCGAACCGACGATTGCTCCGGCCACGAAATCCGAGAACCAATGGATGGTCATGGAAACACCAATGCCGATATAGAACGCGTAGAGAATCGTCGCCAGACTCAGCCACCATTGTTTTGGATGGAGCGTGAACACCGTTACGGCCATCGCAAAGGCGATGGTGGTATGTGACGACGGCCAGCCCCAGAAAACTCCGCCGCGCAGAAAACCAAAATGAAAGACATGACTGATATCCGGGCCGACGTTGTGCGCCGGATGGGCGCGGCCCGTGAAAGCTTTGTAAGCAATAACAACCAAGGCGCCGAGGAGTTCAGCCTGAGCGACCGCCCAGCCGGTCAGAATGGTTCTGGTGCTTTTGGCAAGAAAACCGAAGGCAAGCAGCAGCAGCGGCAGATAGATGGGCAACAATCCGCCGATGAAAACGGCGGGCCACATCCATGAACGCAACGCCGGATTGCGGGTGGCGAGGAAATAACGCCAGTCGAACCCGGACAGAACGAGAATGATAGTGAGAATGATGGCAACGAGATGCCAGGCGAGCTTCCAACCTTTGAAGCAACCCATCAGGTTACCGGGCAGCGTTACCAGAAACTGTTTCATGTGGAATAAATGAACCGCAGAGACGCCGAGGCGCAGAGTTTTTTTTCCGGCGTCTCTGCGTCTCCGCGGTTAAACGGCTTGTTGCCCGCCGCCATCCGCACCGGTGCCGTCCAGATCGATCAGGATATCACGCGGCTCGGCGCCCTTGCTGGGGCCGACGATGCCGCGGTTTTCCAGTTCGTCCATGATGCGCGCGGCACGGGTGTAACCAAGGCGCAGCCGGCGTTGCATCAACGAGACGCTCGCCTTTTGTTCGCTGCGAATCACCTCGATGCATTGCTGGATGAGCTCCTCGTCCTCGTCAATGCCGCTTTCGTTCCCGAAATTGGCGGCGGGCTGGGAAAGTTGCTGGTGAATTTCCAGGTCATAGTTCGGTTTGCCCTGTTTGGCGATGAACTCAACGATGCTGTTGATTTCCTGGTCGGTGATGAGCGCGCCCTGGGCGCGAATCAGCTTCGCCGAACCGGGCGGCAGGTACAGCATGTCGCCCTTGCCGAGCAGTTTGTCCGCGCCCATCGCGTCGAGAATCGTCCGCGAGTCCACGCGCGAGGCGCACTGGAATGCGATGCGCGCGGTGATGTTCGCCTTGATGACGCCGGTGATGACGTCCACGCTCGGCCGCTGGGTGGCGACGATGCAATGGATGCCGGCCGCGCGCGCCATCTGCGTGATGCGCGCGATGGCCATTTCCACGTCGGCGGGCGCCACCAGCATCAGGTCCGCCAGCTCGTCAATGATGACGACGATATAACTCAGTTTTTCGGGAATGACGATTTCGTCGTCGCGCGGCACAACGATTTCCTCGTCCACCTCGACGGCGAACCCTTCCGCGCCGGGCTCGACCTTTTCCTTTTTGGCCTTGAGCGGCAGTTCCAGTTCCTGCTGCGGCAGCGGCTTGTTCTTGGGGCGCGCATTGAACGTGGCGATGTTGCGGACGCCGACGCGTGCGAAAATCTGGTAGCGCTTTTCCATTTCGTTCACGACCCAGCGCAGCGCAAGGATGACCTTTTTGGGGTCGGTCACCACCGGTACAACGAGGTGGGGCAGGGCGTTGTATTGCTGCAGCTCGACGACCTTGGGATCAATCATCACGAACCTCAGCTGGTCGGGGGAAAATTTGTAGAGCAGCGACGTGATGATGCAGTTGATGCAAACGGATTTGCCGGAGCCGGTGCTGCCGGCGATGAGCACGTGCGGCATCTCCACCAGATCGGCGATGATCGGGTGGCCGTAGACGTCCTTGCCCAGCGCGATGGGGATTTTTGCCTTGGAATTGCGCCATTCCTCGGATTCGAACAGGTCACGCACGATGACCTTGGTCTTGACCGGGTTGGGCACCTCGACGCCGACGGAACTTTTGCCGGGCACCGGGGCGAGGATGTGGATGCGCTCGGCCTTGAGCGCGGCGGCGATATTGTTGGAAAGCGCCGTGATTTTTTCCAGCTTCACGCCGGGGGCCGGATGCAATTCATAGCGCGTGATGGTCGGGCCCTTGGTGATGTCGCCCAGCGAAACCTCGATGTCGAATTGCGCGAGCGTCTGCTGCATGAGCCGCGCGTTGGCCATCAATTCCTCCTTCGACTCGGTGGGTTTGAGGGTGGTGTCGGGATGCTGGAGAAAATCCAGCGGCGGCAACTGGTAATTGCCGATGATGGGCGTGGCGGCGACGGTGAGCGGCTTCGATCTCTTGGGTTTCGGTTTGGATTTTGCCGACCCGGAATTGTCCGCAATGTGAACCACCGGTTCGGCGGGCTTTTCCGGCTCGGCTTTTTCCGGTTCTTCAATTTTGGTTTCGGCGGATTTTTCGGTTTCCGATTTTCTGCCGAGCACCTCCTCCGTTGAGGCCGGAGGCACTTCGCGTGGAGCCGCCGCTTCTTCGTCAGCCGCGGGCGCGGGTTGGGGCGCGGACAACGGGGTCGGGGCTTCCTCCGGAGTGGCCGGTTCCCGGGTCAAACCGCCGGGCAACGTGGTTTTGCGGATGCGGATGGACGTGGTGGAGGCGGCTCTGGCCGGCGGCACGCTCAAATCGCGGACGGTGGGTTCGGGCACCGGCTGCATATCCGCGCCCAGCCCGGTGCGGGCGACTTCTTCCTGCAACTTTTTGGCCTGCTTTTCCAGTTCGCGCGCCCGGCGTTCCAGCGCGCTTTCGTCGGCGGATTTGGGTGCCGGTTCGGTGTCGGTGCTGCCGGTGGGCACCTTTTCCAGAAAACCGCGAATCCATTCACCGAGACGGAAATTGGTCAGGAACAGCAGGCTGATAAGACAGAGTGCCGTGTAAACAATGGTCGCCCCCGCCGTACCCAGCAGGCTGAAACCATATTCGTAACGCGGGGTCTGGCCAAAGGTTAAAAATCCGAGCCAGCCGCCGGCGCTGAGTGAACCAATGGCAACCCGGACCTTCCCAAGCCAGCCGGCACTATCCACGATGTAGAGCAATCCCGTGAGCGACATCACCAATATGGCCGACCAGATCAACGACCACCGTAACCGCTCCCGCAGGTAACGGGGAAAGTTTAACAGATAAGCCAGGCCAAAGACGGCGAGCAGGAAAGGCAAAAGATATCCCACCAAACCAAACGGGATGAACGAGGCCCATGCCAGATAGGCGCCGAGCGGGCCAATCAGATTATGCGTGGGTTTGTTCAGCCGCGTCGTCAGGAAGGAAATGTCATCGCGGTCAAACGTCCATTGCGCGACCAGCAGCAACAGCGCGGCGAAGAGCAGCGCCACCCCGATGATGTCGCCGAAACCGTGCGCGGAATTCGATGGCGTCTTGCGTGACATGCCCCCAACGTAGCAATTCAACGGGGCGACTTCAAAGTTGAAATTGCTGTGGCCGCGATTTGCGAACGCAACTCTTTGATCCGCTTTTGCGCGTCGGTGAATTGTTGGGGCGTCAATCCCTTCCGCAACAAATCGCGGCTCTCGGCCGCGTCGGAATCGGCCTTGGCCGCCATGCTGAACCAGGCATACGCCTCCACGGTATTCCTTTCCACGCCCTGCCCATTGGCGTAGCAGTAGCCCAGATTTAATTGCGCCTCCGGATGGCCCTGCCCGGCGGCCTTGCGATACCACTTCACCGCCTCCACTGCATCCTTGGCCACGCCCCGGCCATTGTCGTAGCAGTAACCCAGATTGGATTGCGCCGGGGCATAGTTCTGTTCGGCGGCCCGGCGAAACCACTTTACCGCCTCCTCCTTGTCCTTCCTCACGCCCTGGCCATTGGCGTAGCAGTAGCCCAGATTGAACTCCGCCGGGGCAAAATTCTGTTCGGCCGCCTGGCGATACCACTTTACCGCCTCGCCATAATCCTTCTTCACCCCCCGGCCGTCATCGTAGCAAAAGCCCAGATTGAATTGAGCCTCGGCGTCGCCCTGCTCGGCTTTGGCTTTATATTCCTGGAATTTGGCGGGAACGGCGATGTCTGCCGTCGCGGCGTCGCGGGGCGAAAGCAGGCTGGTGATGTACTTGAAGACGGCGCCTCGGAATCTTTTCATCAAGTTGAAACCTACGCTTGGGCCCTCCAGAACTGCAAGCTGAATCCGGCGGCGGACCGTCAATTCGCGCTTGCCAACGCGGGGCGGGATTGTCACGCTGTTAATCCCACGGCTGCGCGGTTAGCTCAGTGGTAGAGCACTACATTGACACTGTAGGGGTCACAGGTTCGAACCCTGTATCGCGCACCATTCCACCACTCGAAACGCAGCGAGAACGAAGACCGCCGCTCCGGAATGCGCAGCGCGATGACGGGCGGTGCCCCACAAACGGCAATACGCTTCCAGCTACGACTCGGCAAGCCAGAATCAAATTCTTCTATGTTTGTATTCCTTCAAAGCGAAAAAATCACTGCCCGTGCAACCGATAAAAGGCGCTGGTGCCGCTGAGGTTGTTAGTCAGCACAAAATTGCTGCCCAGCGTCATCACTCCGTTGGTCAGTGGCGTCCAGATGGCACCGGAAGCCACCGTGCTGCTGGTCTCCAGCCCGAAGCTGTACGCCCAGGTCGGCCAGGACAGCGTGATTTGATTATTGGCCGCGGACGCGATTTGCAATGAAGGGAATAGGGCGCGTCCGAGCCGGATGGTGCTGTTGTGCGTGTCGGCCACGTAGAGATTGCCGGTGCTGTCGAAGGCAATACTCTGGGCATAGTTGAACAACGCGTTAGTGCCGATGCCGTCAGTGCTGCCGGTGACGCCGACTTGTCCGGCCACCGTGGTCACCACCCAGTTGGTCCCGACCAGTGTCATTTTGCGGATGGTTTGATTGTATGTATCCATCACATAGAGATGGCCGGCCGTATCCAAGGTGACATCGTCCGGAAAAAAGAAGTGGGCGTTGGTGCCCGTGCCGTCGTCATTGGCGCGGATGCTGGCCACGCCGGCGATGGTGCTCACCAGCCAGTTCGTACCGACCGGTGTCAGCCTGCGAATGCCGTTGTTCTCGCTGTCGGCCACATAGACGTTGGACGCATTGTCCACGGCCAGGCCGCGGGGAAAATAAAACATGGCGTTGGTGCCGATGCCATTGGAGGAACCGATGGTGTAGGGCAGCCCGGCGATGGTCGTCACCACCCAGTTGCTCCCGACGGGTGTGATTTTGCGGACCACCATGCCGTAGTTGTCCGTTACAAAAATATTGGTGTTTGCATCCACCGCAATCCCGGCCGGCACATAAAAAAACGCGTTGCTGCCCACGCCATCCACCTCGCCATAAACTTCAGCCTGTCCGGCAATGGTGCTGGCCACCCAATTGGTTCCGACCGGCATGATTCTTCGAATCGTGCTGTTATAGGCGTCCGCGATATACAGGCTGCCCCCGCTGTCCAGTGCAATGTCCGAGGGATAGTAAAAGCGCGCGTCGCTGTTCGTGCCGTCGGCGCCGCCAATGTTGCCGGCCAGGCCGGCGATGGTGCTCACCACGCCGTTCGTCGCAATCTTCCGGATGGTGCAGTTATAATAATCCGCCACATAGGCGTTGCCTCGGGCATCCAGGGCGATGGCGGCAGTGGACCAGAACAACGCGTTGGTTCCCGGCCCGTCGGTGCTGCCGGTGCTGACACCGGCAAAGGTGCTCACCACCCCGCCCGGGGTAATCTTTCGAATCTCATTGTTGTTCGCGTCCGCCACGTAAACATTGCCGGCGCCGTCCACCGTCACCCCAATGGGAGAATGAAATCGCGCGTTGTTGGTCGCGCCGTCGGCATCACCGTAAACTCCCACCAATCCCGCCAGGGTGCTCACGGTCCAGTTGGTTCCCGTCAAGGTCAGCTTCCGGATGGTGTTATTGTTGTCATCCGCCACAAACAAATTGGTTCCACTGCCAACGGCAATGCCGGCAGGGCCGCTAAACTGGGCGTTGGTTCCGGTGCCGTCGGCGCTGCCGGCGTTGGTCACCTGCCCGGCAATTGTGCTGACGGCCCAGTTGGTGCCCATCGGAACCAGTTTCCGGACGGTCTCATTGATGCCGTCGGTCACATAGAGATTGGTGGCGGCATCCATGGTGATGCCAAACGGCATGTAGAACTGAGCAATATTGTTCGTGCCATCGCTGCTACCGGGATGATGGGGTTGGCCGGCGATCGTGCTGACGAGTCCCGCCGGGCTGATCTCACGAATCACATCATCGGCGGTGTCGGCCACATAAACATTGCCGGCGCCATCCACCGCGACCGCGGCCGGGGTGGCAAATTCCGCGTTGGTTCCCATGGCATCGATCAGGCCGGCATTTGTTACCTGGCCGGCCAGGGTGCTCACCACCCAATTCGGGCCGGTCGGCGTGATTTTACGGATTGTGTCGTTGAACTCGTCTGCGACATAAAGATTTCCATTGCTATCCACCGCGATACCCGTGGGCAGGTAGAACGAAGCATTGGTGCCCGTGCCGTCGGCGCTGCCTTTGACACCGGCCCGTCCGGCAATGGTGGTGACCAGGCCAGCCGGAGTGATTTTGCGGATCGTGTTATTGCCCGAGTCCGTCACATAAAGGTTGCCCAGACTGTCGGCGGCCACACCCGAAGGACCGGAAAACCGCGCGGCCGGTCCCGTGCCATCCGCGCTGCCGGTGCTGACGGAGCCCGCCAGGGTGGTAAAGGAGAACGCTTGCGCATGAACCCGGGCCGTGGTCGCCAATAAGAGGCCCGACACAAAACAAAAAAACAGTGTCTTCATAAACAACATGCGGACACGATGTTTTTTGCGGAAGCACCACCCGTGCCGTGGCTGTAGAAGCGAAAGTTATCCGTTAAAGTACCCGTTTACGAAACCGGCCGGGGCCGGAAGTGTCCGGAAATCGCCGCCGGACATTTCCTTTCGTGTCCACTTGCAGAGCAGGCGCGGAGGATTACCTTTAATCAGGAGTCTCGTATGAAAACGAAAGGCAAAACAGCAAGAGCCGTTGATCAGCCCCCACCATCCACACCCGGCGTCACCCGGGGCATGGTGCGCGAACATGCGTATCGCCTGTATCGCGATAAATTGCCGGAGCATCCGTTGACCCTCGCAGATTGGGTGCTGGCCGAAAAGGACCTGGTGGCAACAATGGAAGCGGAAGGCGTGGAAGGCTGAGTTTATTCGTCTTCACGGCTTGTCCTCGTGAAGAAAACCCGCCGGATGGGCGGGTCCGCAAGATTGCACTCCACGGTAATCAAACTTTGGGCCGCAGTTTCTTCCAGAGCCAGCCCAAGGGATCGTAGAAATCGTCCACCACGCGTTCCTTGAGGGGGATGATGGCGTTGTCGGTGATGGTGATGTTTTCCGGGCAAACCTTGGTGCAGCATTTGGTGATGTTGCAAAAACCGATGCCCTGCGCCTGCTTCAACTCCGGCAACCGGTCTTCGGTGTCCAACGGATGCATCTCCAGCGCAGCCGTATAAACCAGGAAACGCGGGCCGATGAATTCGTCGTGTTTGTGATGGTCGCGCAGGACGTGGCAGACGTCCTGGCAGAGAAAACATTCAATGCACTTGCGGAATTCCTGCACGCGGTCCACGTCCGCCTGTTGCATCCGCCAGGTGCCGTCGGGGGCATCGGGCTTGCGCGGATTGAATTTTTTGATCTTGGTCTTGACGCGGAAATTCCAGGAAACGTCCGTGGTCAGGTCCCGGATATTCGGAAACGCGCGCATCGGCTCGAGGGTGACGGGCTGGTCGGTCGGCAGGGTGTTCATGCGCGTCATGCACATGAGCCGGGGAATCCCGTTGATTTCGGCCGAACAGGAGCCGCACTTGCCGGCCTTGCAGTTCCAGCGGCAGGCGAGGTCGTTGGCCTGCGTTGCCTGAATCTTATGAACGACGTCGAGCACGACCATGCCCTCGGAAACGTCCGTGGTATAGTCCGTGAACTTTCCACCGCCGGCGTCGCCACGCCAGATTCTGAAAGTGACCGTTTTCATTTCATCTCCTCGATGACCTGTTTCAACTCCGCCGGCAGGTCGGGAATGGTCTCGCGCCGGACGTTCATCGTGCCGTCGGAATTTTTCCTCACCACGACGTTGACCTTGCCGTCGGCGGCGTCCTTGTTCGGAAAATCCTCGCGGAAATGTCCGCCGCGGCTTTCCTTCCGTTCGATGGCCGAACGGGTGATGGCTTCCGACACGGTGAGCAGATTTTTCAGGTCAAGCGCGGTGTGCCAGCCCGGATTGTATTCGCGGTGGCCAAAAACGGCGACCTGGCCGGCCCGTTGCGAAAGTTTCCCGATGCCGTCGAGCGCGCGGGCCATTTCGTCTTCGCGCCGTACGATGCCGACGAGGCTTTGCATCATCTCCTGCAAATCGTGCTGCACCTGATACGGTCCTTCGGCGTTGCCACCGGCTTTCGCGCCGCGATCAAATGGTTCCAGCGCGCGGCGCGCCGCTTCCTCAACCTGCGCCTCGTTGATCCGGCCCGCGCCGTGTTCCTTCGCGAATTTTGCGGCGAACTCGCCCGCGCGTTTGCCGAATACAATCAAGTCGGAAAGCGAATTTCCGCCCAGCCGGTTTGCGCCGTGCAATCCGGCAGCGGCCTCGCCGGCGGCAAACAGGCCGGGCACATTGGACATCTGGCTGTCGCCGTTCACCCGGATCCCACCCATGATGTAATGGGTGGTCGGGCCGATCTCCATCGGCTCCTGCGTGATATCGAGGTCGGCGAGTTGCTTGAACTGGTGGTACATGCTCGGCAGCTTGCGTTTGATGTGTTCGGCGGCGTTGGGAAGTTTTTCCTTGATCCAGGCGATGTCGAGAAACACGCCGCCGTGCGGGCTGCCGCGGCCGGCCTTCACCTCGCGGTTGATGCAGCGGGCGACATGGTCGCGCGTGAGCAGTTCGGGGGGGCGCTTGGCGTTTTTATCGCCTTGCGTGTAACGCCAGCCTTCCTCCGGATCGGTCGCGGTCTGTGGTTTGTAATTGTCGGGAATATCGTCAAACATGAACCGTTTGCCGTCCTTGTTTCGCAACACGCCGCCTTCACCACGTACGGCCTCAGTCACGAGCAGGCCCATCACGCTCGGTGGCCAGATCATGCCCGTCGGATGGAATTGCACGAACTCCATGTCCATCAATTCCGCGCCGGCATCATACGCGAGCGACTGGCCGTCGCCGGTATATTCCCAGGAATTGCTGGTGATTTTGAAGGCGCGCCCGATGCCGCCGGTGGCCATCACAACGGCCCCGGCCTTGAAAATCTTGAACCGGCCGCGCTCGCGATCGTAACCCAACGCACCCACGACCCGGTCACCGTCCTTGAGGAGCGTGACCACCGTGTGCTCCATGTGGACGGCGATGCCCTGATGGATGCCGTGGTCCTGCAGGGTGCGAATCAATTCCAATCCGGTCCGGTCGCCGACATGGGCAAGCCGCGGATAACGGTGGCCGCCGAAATTGCGCTGGAGAATTTTGCCGTCTTTCGTGCGATCAAACACCGCGCCCCAGGCTTCGAGTTCGTGAACGCGTTCCGGGGCTTCCTTCGCGTGCAATTCCGCCATGCGCCAGTTGTTGACGTATTGGCCGCCGCGCATCGTGTCCGCAAAATGCACGCGCCAGTTGTCGCGGTCGTCCACGTTGCCCATGGCCGCCGCCATGCCGCCCTCGGCCATGACGGTGTGCGCCTTGCCCAGCAGCGATTTACAGATCAGCCCGACCTTTACGCCGGCCGCCGAGGCTTCGATGGCCGCCCGCAACCCGGCGCCGCCCGCGCCGATGACCAGCACGTCGTATTCAAAAGTTTCGTAATTGGTAGCCACGGGAAATCCTAGAAAATCCGGAAGTCATGCCAGATGCCCATCGCGCAGAGCCGGACGTAAACGTCGGTGAAACCGACCCAGAACAGGCTGAACCAGGCCCACATCATGTGGCGGCGGTTCAGGCAACTGACGCACGCGAAACCTTTCGCGCAGGCCGAAACCTTTGACGGCTCATCCAAAAAACCGCCGATCAAATGCCGCAACGAATGGCAGCCGAACGTGTAACTGGCCAGGAGAATGACATTCAACGTCAGCACGATGGTTCCGACACCGATGCCAAAATGCGCCGCACCGGTGGCGTCCGCGAACCACATTGCTTTCCAGGCGTCGTATCCGAGGATGAAAATGAAAATCACCGCCAGATACATGAAGTAGCGGTGGACGTTTTGCAGAACGAGCGGGAAATAGCGTTCGCCGAGGAAGGTTTTGCGCGGTTCGCCGACCGCGCAATTGGGCGGGTCGGCCCAGAACGCCTTGTAATACGCGCCGCGATAGTAGTAGCACGTCAGCCGAAAACCCGCCGGCGCCCACAACACCAGAAAGGCCGGCGAGAACACCAGCCAGTTCGGCCACCAATAAGGCTGAACTCCGAACCAGGCGTGGGCGGCCGCCTGAGGATACTGTGCGGGATAGAAGAGTTCCGGCGAATAAAACGGCGAAAGATAATCCGCGCCCTGGCCGTTGAACCAAAAATGACTTCCCTGGAACGCCGCCCAGGTCGAATAAACGATGAACGCCGTGAAACCGAGAAAGACCGCCACTGGCTGCACCCACCACGCATCAGGACGGGCCGTCTCCCCAAACCGGCGCGGCGGCATCGAAGCATCTGCGTAAGCCATAGAACCCAACTTTAGCGAACTTGTCTTCGTCGGGTCAATAGAAGGTGAGTAAATATAAGGGCTGCTTCGTATTAAGTTCGTTTGAACTTATCTGCGCAGGAGGGCCGGTGACGCGCCCGCCCATTCGTTCAGGCCGCGTTCGCCACCGCCGGCCGGGGAGAGTCCCAGCCGTTCCAACGCCTCGCCCACCAGGTAAAGCGAACCGGTGATGACGACAAATTCGTCGCCGGCCGATTTGTCCAGGGCATCGCCCAGGGAAGGGCAGGCGGCAATTTCGGCCGCTGGATTTATTATCCGGCATGCCTCCGCCAGTTCCTGAGGATGGGCCGAACGTTCGCTGGAAACCGGCACGGTATAGATGTGGCCCGCCAGCGGCGCCAGGGTTTCGCAGATGGGCCGCCAGTCCTTGTCCTGCAGCACGCCCAGCACCAGCGTTCGTCTGGCGGCGTGGAAATTTTTTTCCAATGCCTCGTGCAGGGCTTTGGCGCCGGCCGGATTATGCGCGCCGTCGAGCAGGATTTTTTGGCCGGATTCGCGCGTGACCAGCTGCAACCGCCCCGGCCAGTTGACGTTGGCCAGCCCCGCGCGGATTTTTTCCTCCGTCACCGGAATTTGTTTCCGCAAAATTTCGACCGTGGCCAGCGCGAGCGCGGCATTGATTTTTTGGTGTTCGCCGAGTAATGGCAACGTAGCGGCGTCTCGGAAGAGCGTCGCAAACTTGGTAAACGGCGGATTCCCATCTGCCGCTACGGTTGTGAGCGGCGCGTTCTTCTCGCGCGCCGTCTGCTCAATCACGGCCAATGCCTCCGGTTCCTCCGTGGCGGTGACGACTGGCACGCCCGGTTTGATGATGCCCGCTTTTTCGGCGGCGATTTTCCCAAGGGTGTCGCCCAGCCATGGCTGGTGATCAAACTGGATGTTGGTGATGACACTGGCCAGCGGTGTGACGATGTTGGTCGCGTCCAGCCGCCCTCCGAAACCTGTTTCCCAGATCACTAGGTCGCATTTCTGCTCTACGAAGAACAGCAAGGCCATGATAGTGGCGGCTTCAAAAAAAGTAGGATGATCGTCTTGTGGAAACCTTTCGAGTAAGGGATGCAATTTTTTGACTAGTTCGACTACCTTCGTCTCGCTAATGAGTTGACGGTTTATCTGAATCCGCTCTCGAAACAAAACTAAATGGGGCGATGTGAATAATCCCACGCGTAATCCGGCTGCGCGATAAATGCTTTCAAGCATCGCGCAAGTTGAGCCCTTGCCGTTCGTGCCAGCAACATGTATGAAACGAATACCATCATGGGGGTTGCCTACAAGCGCTACAAGTCTGAGCGTATTATCAAGGCTTGGCTCCGCAATGAACCAACCAAGCTTTTGAAGGCGTTCAACGGCCTGCTTATACGAATTGATAGGCATTGGGCTAAAAGCGTCCGTGGGGAGGCTTCTTGTGACGAATAGGCAGCATCCCTAAAATAAGCACTGGAATGAACCCGATGGCAATTGCTGTATATGATACATTCGGAACAGCAACTGCAGCCAAAACAAGTCCCAATACTGGGATTGTTAGTTGATTTAGTTGTCCTAAGACGGTTGTCATCAACCGTCTCCGGATGCATAATACCGTGCTTTTCGGGAGTCCAAGATCCGACCGCAACTTTGCTGAAACCCCAATACTTAGGTGATCTAGTGCGGAGGGTTCTGGAGACTCGCTGAATAAATCAATGCGTTTTAAACCTTTAATAGCCTGCGCTTCTTCCGGTGTGATTTTACCTGCTTCCAGTGCAACAGCCATCACATAACGATCTGCCCAACTAACAATAACGTGATCTCCGGGTTTCACGCCGAGCAAAGGAAACACCTCGGAGTGTAAACGAATGACTTGCTCATTGTCGTCGCCTACTAATGCCCCCACAGTGCGTAACGTAACAACAGGCGCTCCAAGAAGCGGGCGTAGAAGTTGTTCGACGATTCGATTAAGAAGTTGCATCGTCCGCCGCAACATGTCGAAAATTCTTCGAAACAGTGGGCTTGCCTCTGGGATTAGTTCTTTTTTTGATGGCTTGTCCTCAAATAAAGGTGTCAACTGAACATCAATCAAGTCCTCTGAAGACTTTGCCGAACAGATTAACGCGCGAGTAAGAAGAGACAGGCGAATATTGGTTGATAACATCTTACGAGACTCTAAGCGCACGGGAAACGAGCAACCACCATGCACTATCAATGTCCATCCATGTCGACCACACACAAGCTGACGAATTTCTTCGTTCACTTGCGCCTCATCGCCTCTGGGTAAATCATCTATTAATGCTGGGACAACCTTTAGTCGTAAACTCTTTGGAACTATTATTCTGACGTCCAGAGGCTGGTTCATTGCCAGAGCATCTCTTGATCGCTTCGATAAAAGAATGACTTGATTGAGATCGGTCGGCAGTTCATCCGAAGGTTGCACAGCAGTATCTACGTTCCCTTGGTAGACCCAAACTGTTACGCTACAACTTCCTCGCTTTATTATCAGTTGAGACTGTGATTCCAAATCCCAAGCACTAAGGTTATCTTGGGTGACAATAGCGATCCTATTGGGGGATTGCATACCCCGACCGGCGAATGCTTTAAGGGTAACGATCACAGATGTAGTGCATTAATAAACCCCTGCATAAGCAAGATGGCTTTGATTGGCAATTCACAAGGTTGCCTGAGATTTGCGGCAATTTCGATTTGCAAAGCCGAATGGCCTAGGCTTTGCACAAAAGAGGTTATAGTGCCTCTGCCAAATCCACCAAATGGCCAATTGATGGACGGTCGTTGTCCTAACTTTTCAAATGACCTAACCAACCGCTCAACGAGGGTCTTAGAGCAACTATCTGGAGAGGATCCCATACCTATGTTAATCCCGATACCGTAATCGTTTTTCATTCCGTGAAGATCAATGACTACGGTGTCGGGACAGAGAAGTGAATGTAGTTTTTGTTTGAATGGACATGCTTTTACATTCCAGTTTGGGTCGCCATTAACACGACCATCCGGTGCGAGGGCTCGGCTCCCTAACGCAATTGTTAATGCTTCGGCTAATCCACCCGTCCAACGGTCGGCGCACTTCAACACGCCTTCACGGAGATGATTAACAGCATGGGGTGCGGTAAATAAAAGCTGGGCCTTAGACCCACCCATAAGTTTCATAGAGCCAGTAATATTACTGCCATTGTAAAGTGACGCACTATACGTCTCTTCCGCCTGCTTCCAGTGGTTCAGTAGCAAATTGTCGCAATCGGCGGTTATGGGTATCATGAAACTCTTATGTCTTCTTGAATTGTACCTGCCCAGGCATCATTGCAAAAAGCTTACAGCGGTTTCTGGTGGATGTGCGCGTGGGCGGCGGCAATGAACCCCTTGAAGAGCGGATGCGGCTGGTGCGGCTTGCTCAAAAATTCCGGGTGGAACTGGCTGGCAATGAAAAACGGATGGTTCGGCAGTTCGATGATTTCCACCAGCTTGCCGTCCGGCGACAGGCCGCTGAAGACGAAACCGGCCTTCTCGAATTTGTCGCGGTAGGCGTTGTTGAACTCGTAGCGATGCCGGTGGCGTTCGTTGACCACAAACGAGCCGTAAAACAGCGCAGCCTTCGAGCCGAGCGCCAATTGGCAGGGTTGCGCGCCCAATCGCATGGTGCCGCCCTTTTTCGTCACGCGCTTTTGTTCGTCGAGCATGGCGATGACCGGGTGCGGGGTGTTCGGCTCGAACTCGGTCGAGTGCGCCTTGGCCAGTTTCAAAACGTTCCGGGCGAATTCAATGGTGGCAATCTGCATGCCGAGGCACAGGCCGAAATAGGGAATTTTATTTTCGCGCGCGTATTGCGCGGCGAGGATTTTGCCTTCGATGCCGCGTTCGCCGAATCCGCCCGGCACGAGGATGCCGCCCAGTCCTTTCAACGTTTTCTCCGCGCCGTTCTTTTCGATTTCCTCGGCGTCCACCTGGACGATTTCCACACCGCAATCGTTGCCGACGCCGCCGTGGATGATCGCCTCATAGACCGATTTGTAGGCGTCCTGCAGGCCGATGTATTTGCCGACCACGCCAACGCGCACGCGATGCTGTGGCGCGATGAGCTTGCGGATGATTTCCTGCCAGTGCGTCATGTTTGCCGGCGGCGTGTGCAAGTCCAGCAGGCGGCAGACGAGGTCGTCGGCGCGTTCGCGCTGGAGCATCAACGGCACCTCGTAAATCGAATGGTCCACGTCCTTTTCCTCGATGACCGCCTCGACGGGCACATTGCAGAACATGGAAATTTTCTGGCGCAACTCCTTGTCCAGTGGTTTTTCGCAGCGGCAGACCAGCAAATGCGGGGTGATGCCGATTTCACGCAACTTGGCCACGGATTGCTGCGTCGGTTTGGTCTTCAATTCACCGGCGGCCTTGATGAACGGCACGTAGGTGACGTGCATGAAAATCGCGTTGTTGTAACCGACTTCGAGCGCGAATTCACGAATCGCCTCCAGAAACGGCAGCCCCTCGATGTCGCCGGTCGTGCCGCCGATTTCCGTGATGACGACGTCGGCCTTGCTTTGCGTAGCCAGCAGGTCAATGCGCTTCTTGATTTCGTCGGTGACGTGCGGGATGACCTGCACGGTCTTGCCGAGGTACCGGCCTTCGCGTTCGTTGTTCAGGACGGTCTGATACACCTGACCGCTGGTCAGGTTGTTCATCCGCGTCAGTTTGCAATTCGTGAACCGTTCGTAATGGCCGAGGTCAAGATCGGTTTCCGCGCCGTCGTCGAGCACGTAAACTTCGCCGTGCTGATAGGGGTTCATCGTGCCGGGGTCCACGTTCAGGTAGGGGTCGAACTTCTGGAGCACGACCTTGAGGCCGCGGTTTTCGAGCAACGTGCCGAGCGAGGCGGCCGTCAGGCCCTTGCCCAACGAACTCACCACACCGCCCGTAACAAAAATGAATTTCATTTCAACAATTTCTCAACCCGCTTCACATCCTCCGGCGTGTCCACGCCCACGCTGTCGTACTCGACCTTTACGACGGCTATCGGAATGCCGTTCTCCAAGGCGCGCAACTGTTCCAGCTTCTCCGCGTTTTCGAGCGGTGACACCGGGAATTTCACCAGTCGCAACAACGTTTCGCGCCGGTAACCATAAATGCCAAGGTGCTTTAAAAAAGGAAACGCCGCCAACTGTCCCCGAACGCCTTCGGGGCTGGCGGCCTCGCGCAAATACGGAATCGTGCGCCGGGAAAAGTATAACGCGCGGCCGGCGGCGTTGACAACGACTTTTACGACGTTCGGATTGTCATATTCGGCGGGATTGGTGACGGGCGTGGCGGCGGTGGCCATCTCGTTTTGCGCCAGCGCGCCAGCGACGGCGTCGATCACCGCCGGGTCGATCAGCGGCTCATCTCCCTGAATGTTCACGACCGCGTCGCAGGTGCAACGCGCAGCCGCTTCCGCGATGCGGTCCGTGCCGCTCGGATGTTCCGGGCGGGTCATTTCCACGCGGCAGAATTTTTTCGCCACATCGGCGATGCGCGAATCGTCCGTGGCCACGATGACCTCGCTCAGCGTTTTCGCCTTCTGGCAGCGCTCCACGACGTGTTGAATGAGAGGTTTGCCGGCGATGGGGGCGAGGGCTTTACCGGGGAACCGTGTCGAGGCGTACCGGGCGGGAACAATGCCAACGATCTTCACGGGCCTTGATTAAGCCACAACTGCCGGCTCCGATGCAAGCAGCGAAGGGAGCGCAAAATAGGACTGAAACGCAAATCGGATGAAAAAGCACCGTGTGAAGGCCGGCGACTCAATTGCCTTTGGCGTCGCACTTGGCACGGATGCGTTCCAGCTCGCCAAACCACAGGGCGCGATTTTTTTTCAGCGCCGAACCCCAATGCGGCGCCTGGGCATCCATCGCATCGAGGATTTTCCGGAGTTCATCTCCCGGCAGGCTGTAAATCCCAAATCCAGGAGGCTGGTTGACGGTGTTCAATCCGACCGGACAATCCCATGAATCCGCCAGGAGACAAAAATCACCGAACTCATGCCAGTTCTGCCGCATCAGGCAGTACGTCAGGGAGAACGAGGTTTGTCTTGCCCTGGCATACTCACGAAATCGGCGGGCATTGTCCATGACCTCCTCATACTTCGCGTTGACACGGATGCGTTCCAGGGTTTTTTTGGTCGCACCGTCCATGGAGACGGCGAAACCCATCGGGATATGTTCCATCACCCGTTCCACCCTGGGATTGTATTGCGTGCCGTTGGTGGTGACATGGCAGGACACGGACAGGCCCTCGTCAATCATGCGGTCCCAAAGCTTGTAATATTCCGCGATCAGCAGGGGTTCACCGCCCAGGAATTTCAGCCGTTTCAAATGTGGCAGGTATTTCCACAATGATTCGAAAAACGCATCACCGTAAAGGCGCGGCAGCGGCGGCAATTTTTCCCGCCGGGCGCGGATGGTGGATGACCACTGCCCCCGGCACATGATGCATTCGAGGTTGCAGGCGTTGCTGATGGAAAATTCCATCAGTTGCGGCCACGATGGCACCTCCTCCGGGACCGGGAAGGCATCAAAACGGCGCATGGCCGCGTTGGCGAACGTTTCCTTCGTTTGAAACTCGCAGAATTCGCATCCGGGCCCGAATTCATGACTCGCCAGGGCATTGCGGAGAATTTTAATCCGCGCGCCCTGCCAGATTTCGTCAATGCTGTTCTGGAGGATGTTGCCGGCCGGATGCGCCCAATTGTGGCAGCAGACCATCACCCGGCCGCTGTTTTCAAAATAAAGCGACGTGAAGGGCGCATAACAGAGCGCGCGCACCGCCTTGTCCGAGAAATTTCTCGTCTGGTTGTAGGCGGCGAGCGCGGCGGGGGTCATGGTACAGTTGTCTTCGAAGTGCTCCCGGCGATGGTGTTCAAAAGTCCGGTGCGCAAGCCATTCCAGTCCCGGGCGTCCTCCCGATTATCCGGCTGCAAATTCAAGAGTGCGGCGCGAAAGATGATTCCCAGTTGGGATGATCCATCCGTGCTGTCCGCGGTCAGATCGTCCAGACCAACTCCTCCGTATTTGGCTTTGCGCATTTCTCCAATGATCGTCTGGTTGTTCAACAGGTTGAGGAGGGCCGGCGGCGCATTGCCGGATGAATCCGTATGTTTGAGCCAGTAGACTTTGCCCAGTTCAAACGCCATAAGATTGACATTTGTTTCGCGCGAATTGTTGCTGAAAACCGAGGGCGTTATCAACAGATCGCCATTATTGCCTGCGCTGATGCCGTATTTATTTGCGATTGGCTGCTTCGCACAAATCACATTATTGGCAATCCAATTTTTTAAATCATCGTTGTTGAACTGATCGAGCCAGGCCTTCGGGATGGCTTTGCCCATTTCGAGTTGCTGAATTTGAGAAGTTGGCGTTGGCCAGTCCTGGTTGTCATGCTCGATGATCGCTTGGGATGCCGGTTCCTGGGCCGCCGGTGGGGTGGTCGGTTCGGACGGCGCGACCATGGCTGAACCGAGTACCGCCCCCGCCGCGGCCGCCGCCGCCGGAACGACCACATCGGCCGGCGTGGCCGGTTCAGCCGTCTGATTTTCCGTGGCGTTGCCGGAATCGGGCTGGGTTTCCGCCGGGGTCGTTTCTGCCGGCATGTTTTCGTCCTCCGACGGAGTGTCGGAAGCGGCTGGCGTTTCTTCCGGAGTGGTTGAAGGTTCGGGCTCCGTAACAATGGACGAACCGGGAGCAAGACCGGCCGCCGACGCCGGCGGCAATCCACCGGCCGCCGCATCAGGAGTCACCACTCCCTGTTTATCGTGCAAATCCACGGGCGGGGCCACGGGTGACGCTGTGTCGAAACCCTGGCCTGCCTGGTCATGGGCTTGTTCGTCCGTGGCGGCGTGCGTTGCATCCTGACTATGTTGTTCAACGGCATTTAATTGGTCCGCCGCCCCGCCGG
>Ga0209579_10001328_pt1 | contig 20748 bp, 13 predicted proteins | sample Coa_R1_2_FD_187152 | JGI IMG/M metagenome (GOLD analysis project Ga0209579, IMG submission 187152) | Surface soil microbial communities from Centralia Pennsylvania, which are recovering from an underground coalmine fire - Coalmine... | ecosystem: Environmental > Terrestrial > Soil >... | reverse complement strand
CTTCTCGAAACGCCCTTCGCCGCGCGCGAAGGTGATGAAGTCGATGCGCTCCTTCGTCTTCGGATCGACCGCCCAATCCTTGTCGGGCAGCGGGTTGCCGCGCAGGTCGAGGCGCTCCTTCATGCGCTCGCCTTTTTCGGGATCGTACACCAGCAGCGGGAAGGCGCGCGAATCGACCGCCATGCGTGCGCGTTCGCCGGCCAGATGGTCGCCGACGCCGTGTTCGGGCTGGCAGGTCGTGTAGCAGATCACCACCGCCGGGCCTTTGTATTCGTTGGCGCGCATCACGGCTTTGTAGAAATGGTTGACGTGTGCGCCGGTCGTCTGCGCGACGAAGACTTCCGGGTGCGCCATGATGATCTGCGCCAACTCCTTGCGCCGCTCGGTCTTGCCGGAGATTTCCTTGCCGTGCACGCTCATCTTGGTGTTCTGGCCCATGTAAGTCGAAGTCGAGGCCTGCCCGCCGGTGTTGGAATAAACCTGCGTGTCCAGCACGATGACTTTGATGTTCATGCCGCTCATGAGCATGCGCGACAGCGACTGGAAGCCGATGTCCATCATCGCGCCGTCGCCGCCGATCACCCAAATCTTCTTTTTGTCCCAACCCTGCTGGTCCCACTTCGCGCGCACGCCCATCGCGTAAGTCGGCGCGTTTTCGAAGAGCGAATTCGACCAAGGCAGGCGGTACGGATTGTAGGGATAAGTGGATGTATAAACCGTGTTGCAGCCGGTCGCCGCGATCAACCCCAAATTATCCGGCCCGTACACGAAGCAGGTCGCGGCGATGAACATGCGCAGGCAGGTCGCTTCGCCGCAGCCGGCGCAACTACCAGCGCCACCCACGTATTGCAGCGAACTGTCGCGCAACATCATGTCCGCCAAGACTTTTTCGTTGATGTACTGCTCCGGCGTCGGGCCGGCTTTGCGGAAGTGATCGAATTTGCGCGTAAACGCCGGCATATTCTGATCGGTCTTCTTGATCATCTTAAGCGCTTGGTCGTCGCAGACTTGCACGCATTCGGCGCAGCCTTTGCATTTGGTCGGGTCGATGAAGATGCCGAACATGCCCGGCTCCTTCTTTTGCTTCTCATTGGCGTCATAGTACTTGCGCGTCTTGGCCCAATCGTGCTCGACTTCCGCGCGCGCTTCGGGCGACATCGCGGCCATCTTCTTCTCGTACTCGCTCTTGGAAAGCACCTTGCCCAGAATCGCGGTGTCCGGGCATTCGGTCACGCAATCCATGCAGCCGACGCAGTTTTCAGGAATGAATTCAGGTATTTCCGGCGCGATGAACGAAAAATCGCGCACAGCCCCGCTGGCGGCCGGTATGGCCGACCGAGCGGTATCCAAATCCGCCTCCAATTCGATGTCGCCCACCCCCTGCTCGTAAAGCGGAATGACGCGATCCATAAAGTTCTTGACGCTAACGACTTCGTCAGCGTTTTTGGGCAATACTGCTGGGGTGATCGGCATCGGACAGTTCTCCGTTTGTAGTCCCGCCTTTAGGCGGAATGGTTTCGTTACCATCTCCGGTCAAAACTTACACAATGTTCGTGGAACGGAGCTCCGCTCCGTTCAATCTTGCATCTCAAAATTCGTTGCAAAAGTTGCACATGTGGTGGATCAATCCCTCATTCTCCCCGCCGTTTCAAAATCACCTTATGAGTCGCCCCCGGCGGCATCCCCGTCTGCATGGTCGTAACCAACTCCCACCCTTCAGCTCCATACTTCGACAGCAATTCCGAAGTAATCTCTGGCCCCAAATTCAGCTCCCCGTCAAACCAATCTTCATGCAGCAACCCATGCACTCTATTCCAAAGCACCTTGTATTCGAACTTTTCCATGGCCGATGCCTCCCACTGGAATCAGCAAAACTTCTCGTGCAAAAGTTGCACAATGTTACTTCAATCCCATTAGTTCTGCCCAACCCTTGGCCGCCCAACATTGAAGCACCAACTCATCCAATCTGTCCATGGAATCTATCGCTTCCAATGTCGCCAAACTCACCGCGTCGGGCGCGCCCCACAGTTTTGTTCCCAGTTTCAACAACGTCGCGCGCTTGCCACCCAACGCGCCTTTGATAACGCCCTTCGCTTCCCCCTCTTCCAATATGGCCTGATATGTCACCGATTCCTTCATCGCCCGCACTCCTTTCAAAGCATTCTCAACAACCGCACGGCTGAATTTTAGACCCATCAAAATATCGATGGAAGTCCAAAACTCCCCGATTGTCCCCGGCTTCGCTTCGCGCTCCAATCGCTCCGCCGCGCGTTTAACCAATTCCGGCAATTTTACTTCATTCGCGTCCGCGATAAACGCCAGCGGCAGCACGCCCAGGCCACTCTCGATCAACTCCTCCGCTTTCAACTCCCACACGCGGATGACCGTATAATAAAACTCCAAAACAAGTTTGCCATCTTCATCAACATGCCGGACAACTCCAGTAATCCCTGGACCGTCGGCTTCCGGCCGCAGCAACACAAGAAAACTCGTCAGCGGAATGCCAAGCGTCTTGAAACCAAGCGCATAATATAAAACAATCCGAATGTCGATCGTCGCATCGTAAGACGCCTGCACTTCAACATGCGCCGCTTTCTTCTGCTCCTTTCCCAACAACAAAATCGCATCGGCCTGGGATGTTACAGTCGATAAGTCCGCGTTGCACAACTCCGCTGAATCCGTTTCAATCCCCAAAAACCGCGCCCAAGACGCCGTATCGAATCCCATCAAAAATCGCGAAATGTTGTCAAAGTTTTTGGGCATCTAAACCGAATCCGTAGCGCATTACGCATTGTCGCTCCAACTTCCTCACTTTCGCTTCTTCAATTCTCGTTCATTCTCCTTCAAATCAGCTTCGAACAATGGCCCTTCCACGCGCTCAAACTGATCCTCAAAATCCGTAAAATCATGCGTATCCCAAAATCGCGCCAGCCTCCTTATCGTCCGTTTCGTAACTCGCGGATATTCCTGCATGACCTTCTCGATAATCTCAACATGCCGCTTCTTCTCCGCCGCGGTCGCTGGTCGAACGATTCGTTTGAAATTTCGGTTCAGCATAAATCACCTAACCGCCTTTGACCGTGCAACTGCGTCGTCGATCACCTCTGTAAAACGAAACAGCGATTCAAGGTGTTTTTCTAAACATCCGATCAGATCCTTGCCGTCTCCAGAAAGCAACATTTGTTTAAATGCACTTTTATCCTCCGGCAACGAATACTCCAACGCGTCCCGCTTATTTCCAGGTCGCCACAACTTCCTTTCCGACGCTTCCAGGATCGTTTCCACGGAGTTTCTAACGGCATCAATGCACCGGTTACAGACGTGTAAGTCGGAATCGTCTCCGCCAATCCAGATTACAGCCGTAGGCGAGTCATCAGTCGAACCAAGTAAAGAGGCGACATCCACTCCATTTAACCAAAATCCTGAAACATAGCCGGAACTCGCTGGCCAACTCTTCTTACCCAAACCAATCTGACGTACCGGTCCCATTTTTCTCTTTGCAGGATAACACACAGAGACAAATTGCGGATGAGCATCTAAAACTCGTCGGAGCACACTCTGGAGCAATTCATCTTGCTTCGAATCAATGCTCCTCAAACACTCTTTGACGTCAACAACGTCTTGCCATCGCTCGATCAAGCACTTTTCGGCGTCATTCAGTTGCAGACTCATGCTAATTGTCCTCCCTATCGCCAGTGTTGCTCAACCCAGCAAGAGCTTGCGCGCAATGCCGCGCAAATAAACGAATTTCTGGGGGCCCAGCTTCCTCGGCGAAAATCTCGAAGGCCATTGACACAGTTCCCCACGTTAGGGGCCTAAAGTTCTTGCTCTCGGGCAGCACGCCACTTCGAGTGATGAAGTAGCCGTATGTGTCGCCCTCGGCGATATTCAGTTGGCTTGCCCGTGCTAACATGCCGTCCCATTCGTCATGCGTTTGTCGTTGTCGTTCAATCGCTTCGATTTTCGACTCAATTCCAATAAGGAAACGATTTCTCGACCAAATCTGTATATCCACGCGAGCATTGTCGTAACTTACTTCGCGCCGTACTTCATAATCTTCGTTAGACGAAAACGATTCTGGCAATCCAAGTATTTTCAGGAATGCCCGAAGACCAATCGCTCCCTGACAGTGCGATCCAGGATACCTGTAGTCGCAACGTAATAGCCACGCGAGTAAGTTTGAATAGGCAAGCTCATTTGTTGCCAGGCCAAATACGTCAAAGACGTTAAATCCTACTCCCGTTTGCCTTTTTTGATCGCGCCACTCACCAATCCGCTTTCCTAATTTGTCCAAAAACTCTTGAAACCGGGCGATGCTAAATAACTTCTGCTCTACTTTCGGGGACGCTTTCAAGCGCCAGCCGAAATCGTCGAGAAATTTCGCAAAATTGTAGACTGCCCTTGTCGCCGCAAGCGCTTGATTGTTGCGGCGAACGCGGAACTCATCTAACAATGCTGCGAATTCACATTTCATAGCGTCAACCAATTTCTGCGGCGCGGCCTACGCCCCATTCCTACTCACCCGCCACCGCCACCCGCTCCCCCGCCACGCTCGCCGGCTTCGCCTCCCCGCCATCACACCCGCGGTTATCCGTCACGACGCCTTAATCATCTTCCGTATCCACTCGTGAACTACATCGGCATTCCGGACACCCTTCGATTTCGCGATGCCGCTGATGATTTTCGCTTCCTCCGGCTCTAATCGGACCGCAACAAAATTTCGCAGTGCAACTGCCTGGTCCTTTGGAGGAAACTCCTGCATCACTTTTGCGCGAATCTCCGCGTGACGTTTCCTATCTGCGTCCGACGTACGCCTGACAATTGTTTTGAATCCCTTCTTCAGCATCTTCATTTCCTCTTGCTCGACTTTGGCTCCGGGACCTCGTAGGCCGTAACCGGGTAAACCGTATGCGCGTCAATTTCCTCGAACACCACAATAACGTATCTCCCGTCGGGTGTGTATCCAAACACGCAGGGCTTGCCGGTTGACCGGCTTGACGATTCGCCGCCGCTGTGCATCAATACGTGCGTCACATCTTCCGTGCCTAATCCATTCTCTGCGATGTGTTCGACGTTGCCACCGGGATCGTCGTCCCAAATGATTACGTCCCACGCGCCGGGTTTTCGACTCATCAGGCGACCCAATTTTCATTTCACATTTGCAATTCCAAATTCCTACTCCCCCGCCACCGCCACCTGCCCACTCGCCGCGGAAGACGCCGGCTTCTTCCCCGCCATCACCTCCGCCGGAATCTCAAACACCTCGTCATACCCGCGCCGGATACAAGTGAGATTATCCTGCACCACCTGCTCGCCGCGCTTGCCCCAGTAGCTCCGAATCGCTTTCTCGACGCCCGCCATCAGTTGCTCGTACGTCGTCTTCGTCCGCTCCGCGAACGGCGTCGCTTTCAAGAACACGCCCACCAGCACCACGCCCATCATGCGAATGCGCAACTCCGCGTTCGTCGCCACTTCGTCGGCGATCTTGAACGTGTCCAGCGCCATCACGCGCGCCTGCTTGGCGCGAATGCGCTCCTGCGCCCACTTTGGAATCGCAGCCCACACTTCTTCGGCGCTCGACTTGTTCGTGTTGAGGAAAATGATCCCCTTGTTCGCCAATCCGCGCAGCGTGTCGCCCAGATTCAGCGCGTTCACGTCGTTGAGCGGAATGAACTCGACGTTCTCCAATTCGCAATGTGTGTGAATCTTCTCCGGCGCCACGGTCAGATAATACGTCGTCGGCAAACCCTTCTTCGACGATCCGTATTTCGGATACGCCTGCACATGCACGCCAAACAAATCGCCCATCAGCGACGCGATCACTTTGTTCGTCGTCACGCTGCCGTACCCGCCCACCGAATGCCCGCGCATCGAGAACGAGCCTTCCGGCCGCACGTCCGGATCGATCGGCATCTCGATCGCCGTCTCGTGCTTGATCCCGACTGTCGCATATTCCTTGAACGGCTTGTGCTCCAGCGCCGCGCGCATGTTCTGCACCAAGCCGATGAAATGCCCCGGCCGAATGTCGCGGCTGCCCAGCCCCGCCGAACACTGCAACATCATCGGCAGTTTCTCGCATTTGACGCCCACCGACGCGAATTCCTCCAGGCCCAGCGACGCGTCCACAAACGCCGCCTTGATGTCGCGCATCAGCGGGTTGCTCGGCGCCAGCGGATCGTCCATGCGCTCCACGACCGTGAACGCCTTCACGCTCTTCAACGCTTGCACAACCTCCGGGCCGGGGAACGGGCGGTACGACGTGATGTTGAGCGCGCCGACTTTCACGTTCATCTCCGAACGCATGTAATCCACCGTCGGCACCGCCGTCTCCATCAAGCAGCCCATCCCGATGATCGCGAACTCCGCGTCGTCCATCTTGTACGCGTCGATCAAACCGTATTTGCGCCCTGTCGCCTCGGTCAAAATCTTCATCGCCTCCATCAGCGCCGGTTTCATGTGCACGTAATAGTGGCGCTGAGCGATCTTGCCTTTCATGTACGAATCCTGATCCTGCACCACGCCCGTCATCAGCGGCTTGTTTGTGTCGAACAAATTGATGATCTTGTCCTGCGGCTTGCCCATGAATTCCTTCATGAATTCCTTCTCGGGCAGCAGCACGTTTTCAATCGTGTGCGTGATCAAAAACCCGTCCTGCACATTCATGATCGGCCCCTGGCACGCTTCCGCCGCGCGCCGGCAAATAAGCGCAAGGTCGCTGGCCTCCTGCGGATTGCGCCCGAAGATAATCCCCCACCCCGCGTCCGCGCAGCTCATCACGTCGTCGTGCCCCGCGTGCACGTTCAAGCTGTGGCTGGTCAGCGCACGAGCGCCGATGTGAAACACGATCGGCAGCCGCTTGCCGCTGATCGTGTAGAGCACTTCCTTCATCAGCACCAACCCCTGCCCGCTGGTGAAGTTCGTCACGCGCCCGCCGGCGAGAGCAAACCCTTCGCACGTCGCCGCCGCCGAATGCTCGCTCTCCGGCTCGATAAAGAGCAGCTTCTCGCCCCACAAATTCAACATCCCGTTCGACACCGCCGCGGCATAGTTGCCGCCCATCGTCGTCGAAGACGTGATCGGGTAAGCGCACGCCGCCTGAGTGATATTCGTATCCACCCAGGTCACGGCGCCGGACCCGTCGGTAATAGTCGGAATTCCCGGATAGCGAGGCTTATTCAAAGGCGCAGTCATGACGTTCCTTCCTCAAGTAACACGGGCTTTCGGCCCGTGGTTGCCGTGTCGTAGGACGGGCTTCCAAGCCCGTCATTGTGGTGCAGGCTTCCGGCCTGCAAAGCCAAACGATGCAGGCTGGAAGCCTGCACCACAATTCCGTCTTTCCCCTCAAATCTCACACGATTTCCCAATGTCGTAGCTAACACGTTTCCCCCTGTCGCGCAACTGAGAAAATGCCAGAACCCCTATAAAAAATGCGACGCTAAAAAAACGCCGCCGTTGCCTTCTCCCACACTGAAAGAGGCCCGACGGGCGATACGTCATGTGCCTTTCACTTTGCATTTTGCATTTTTCATTTTGAATTGACCGCGCCATCGTTTCTCCACATTTCTCTCGCATTTCCGCCAAAAATAGCGATAATCTCACCCCTGCGGTTTTCCGCCGCCGACACAATCCTTTCTGAACTCAAGCACCGGGGAGCAACCCATGTTTCGCCCAGCGTTTTGTTTGAGCATCTTCATCGCAAGCATCCACCTCTTCGCCGCGCAAAGCGTCCTCACTCAGCACAACGACAACCAGCGCACCGGCGCCAACACCGCCGAAACCATCCTCACCCCGGCGACGGTGACCACCGCCAAATTCGGCAAAATCTTCACCCGTTCGATGGACGCCAACGTCAACGGCCAGATCCTTTACGTGCCGGGCGTGACCATCAACGGCGCCGTCCACAATGTCCTTTATTGCGTCACCTCGACCAACAACAATGGCGGCGCCAGCAGCTTCTACGCCTTCGACGCCGACGATCCCACGCAATCGCTTCCGCTTCTGCATACACAATTGATCGTCTCCGCGCGCTGGTCCACACCGGCGCCGGTCATCGATCCGGCAAACAAAATCATCTATTTCGTCAACAAGGAAACCACCGATTCAGGCAATTCGAAACTGCACGCCTTCGACATCACCACCGGCGTGGAGAAAACAGGCAGCCCCGTCACCATTGCGGTGACCGTCCCCGGCACCGGCGACGGCAGCGTGGGCGGCAATCTCACCTTCAACACAGCGCAGCACAATTGCCGCGCCGCGCTGCTCTTCGCCAATAGCTCCGTCTACGTCGCCTTTTCGCACAACTCCGATTCGTTCCCCTACCACGGCTGGGTTTTTAAATACACCTATACCGGCAATGGTTTCTCGCAAGACGCCGTCTTCTGCACCTCGCCCAACGGCGGCCTCGGCGGCATCTGGCAGACCGGCAAAGGCGTCATGGCCGACACCAGCGGCAACATCTATTTCACCACCGGCAACGGCGTCTTCAACCAAAGCACCAACCCGCCCAGCTACGGCATGTGCTTCATGAAACTCTCGCCCACGCTGCAAGTGCTCGATTATTTCGCGCCGTCCAACGAGCTGAGTTTCAGCAACGCCGATCAGGACGTCGGCAACACCGGCGTGCTGATGATTCCTGGAACCAACCGCCTCGTCTGCGGCGGCACGAAATACGGCTACCTGCACATGGTTGATTCAAGCAACATGGGCCACATCGGCGCGACGCCCTCTTCGCCCGATACTTGCCTGCAAACCATCACTGGGTTGAGCAGCAACATCCGCCAGAACGTCGTTGCCTGGAACGGCGGCGCCAGCGGCACTTTCGTTTATTTGTGGGGCAGCGGTCAAAAACCAACCGCCTACCTTTATAGCACGCAAACCGTCCCCGCTGGCCAATTAACCGTCTCCTCAACCAACGCCAATTACACGGCCAACGGCGGCGCGCTTGCGGTGACGTCAAACGGCACCAGCAGCGGAATTCTCTGGGCAATTGAAAACAACGACGGCGCCAGCAACAACGTCTTCCACGCCTTCGACGCCACCAACCTCGCCACCGAACTCTGGAACAGCAATCAAAATTCCGCGCGCGACAGCTTCGGCGGCACCGTCGGCAAATGGCAATTCCCCACCATCGTCAACGGCAAAGCCTACATCGGCACCGGCGCCTCGACCCTCGTCGCGTATGGCGTCTTCGATTCGCCGCCGACCATCACCAACGTCTCGCCCAATTCAGGCCCCAGCGCCGGCGGCACCGGCATCACCGTCACCGGCACCAATTATAGTGTCGGCACCAGCGTCAAAATCGGCGGCAACACCTGCACCAACGTAGTCGTCACCAGCGCCACAACGCTCACCTGCAACACGCCGGCCAGCACCCCCGCGGGCACGCAAGGCGCCTTCAATGTCGTCGTCACCAACACCGGCGGCAACGCCACGCTGACCAGCGGCTTCACCTACTCCGACGCGCCGTCCTCTACGACCACCGCCGCCAGCAACACGCAGGACACCTACAACGGCTCTTCGCACACCATTCCGCTCACCGCTACCGTCACCGCCACGGGCAGCACGGTTAACGAAGGCACCGTCACCTTCCAGATTCAAAACGGCGGCACCAACATCGGCACCGCGGTCACGTCCCCAATCGTCGTCAACGGCGCAGCCTCCGTGAACTACACGCTCCCCGGCGGAGTCGCCGTCGGCGCCTACGTGATCCAAGCCAATTTCAACGGCTCGACGCATTACGCCGCCAGTTCCGACGGCACGCACACGCTGCTAATTGGCAAAGCCACGCTCACCGTCAGCGCCGACAGCCTCAATCGAAACTACGGCGCCGCCAATCCCACGCTCACCGGCGCACTAATAGGCGTTCAACCCGGCGACAGCATCACCGTGAGCTACACAACAAGCGCGACCGCGACCAGTCCCATCGGAAATTACACAATCGTCCCCACGCTCTCCGATCCGGGAAACAGGCTCAACAATTACACCGTCTCCAGCACCAATGGCACTCTAACGATCAACGCCGCGCCGCTGGTCGTCACGCCAGACAACTTCAGCCGCGCCTACGGCTCCGCCAATCCATCGCTCACCGGCACCGTGATTGGCATTCAAAACGGCGACAACATCTCCGCAACCTTTGCAAGCAACGCCAACACCACCAGCATCGTCGGCGCGTATTCAATTACCTCGACGCTCCAGGACCCGCAAAACAAGCTCTCCAACTATGCCGTGACGCAAAACTCCGGCACGCTCACCGTCACCCAAGCCCCGCTCACCGTCACCGCCGCCAACGCCGGCCGCACATACGGCACTGCCAATCCCACGTTCACTGGCAGCATCGTCGGCATTCAAAACAACGACGCAATCAGCGCCACGTATTCAACAACCGCCGACAACACCAGCGCCGTCGGCCAATACCCGATTACACCCGCAGTCGTCGATCCCAACAATCGCCTCCCCAATTACAACGTGACCGTCAACAATGGCACGCTGACTATCAGCAACGCGCCGCCCATCACCGCCACCGGTGCGGACATCAGCAAAGTCTACGGCGCCGACAATCCCGTCTTCACCGGCACGCTCACCGGCGTCCTCAATGGCGACAACATCACCGCCAGCTTTGCGTCAACCGCCACCAACGCCACGCAAGTCGGAAATTATTCCATCGTCCCAACGCTCAACGATCCCGACAACAAGCTCGGCAACTATTCCGTCATCATCAACAACGGCACGCTCTCCATCACGCCCGCGCCCCTGACCGTCACCCCCGCAAGCCTCACCCGCATTTTCAACGCGCCCAATCCCACGCTCACCGGCACATTGGCCGGCCTGCAAAACAACGACGCCATCACCGCCTCCTATTTCACCGCCGCCGAGCAGCGCAGCACCGTCGGCGCCTACCCGATCATGGCCACGCTCAACGATCCCAACAGCCTGCTTGGCAATTACACGGTCACGATTGCACCGGCGAACCTCACCATCGCCAAGGCCACGCCCACCATCGTCTGGCCGCAGCCGCTGGCGATCGTCGCCGGCATGCCGTTGAGCGCCACGCAACTCGATGCCGTCGCTCAAGACCCGACTACGACTGTCGCCATCGCCGGCACTTTCACCTACGCGCCGCTCTCCGGAACCGTGCTCGCCGCCGGCCCGGCGCAACCGTTGAGCGTCTCCTTCGTGCCTAACGATTCATCGAATTACAGCTCCGCCAACGCCGGCACCACCATCGAAGTCGATCCCGCCACCGCGCCGCTGATCACCAGCGCTCTGACCGCAACCGCAAACGTGAACGCCGCCTTCACCTACACGATCACCTCCGACGGCACCAACCCGCAAACGTTCGCCGCCGCCGGATTGCCCGCAGGCTTGGCGCTCGTCGGCGCGACGATCTCCGGCAAACCCGCCGCCACCGGCCTCTTCAACGTCACGCTCACCGCCAGCAATTTCGCCGGCACCGATTCCAAGCTCTTGAAACTCACTGTCATCGGCACGGGCACTAACCACGCGCCCGTCATCGCCGTGCCGCTGACCGTCTCTGCCAATCCCGCGACCGTCAACACGCCGGTGACGTTCACCGCCAACGCCACTGACGCCGACGGCGACGCGCTCGATTATAATTGGAATTTTGGCGACGGCACCGTCGCCGCCGGTGCGTCGGTCACGAAGACCTTCAGCACCGCCAATCTCTTCACCGTGCAAGTCTCCGTCTCCGATGGCCAAGCCGTCTCGACGCAAAGCGTCAACGTCGTCGTCTCCAATCAAGGCAACCCGATTGTGTTCGCCGTCACCAAGCTCAAACTGCAATTCAATTTCGCAAGGTCCAACGCCGACAGCCTCTCCTTCTCCGGCTCCGTCGGCCTCGCGCCCGGTTTCACACCGTTCGGCAAAAACGTGAGCGTCCTCATCGGCGGCCTGAGCAAACAATATGTGCTGAGTGCCAAAGGCATTTCGGCGGACAAAGCCTTCACGCTCAAATTGAACCCAAAAGGCGGCCCCGCGAAATTCAGCGTCGTGCTGAAGAATCAGAATCTGTTCACGCCGCTGCAAACGCTCGGCTTCAGCAAAACCAGCAGCAACCCCGACGTCAGTTTCCCCGTTATTGTGTCCATCGACGGCACGCCGGTGATCGACACCTCCACGCTCAACTACAGCGTAAGAATCGGCCCCAAAGGCCCGCTGAGCGGCAAGGCGCAGAAGTGAGCGCTGCCGTTCTCCCCTCTCCCCTTGGGGGAGAGGGGCCGGGGGTGAGGGCTGGCTGCCCTTGCGATTAGGCTTTTTAAACAGTTTTTGATAACCCCCGCCGCTCATCGCACATTTCAATGAACGAACGGCAACATTGGCTCTGCGATTAACAAAACTTAATGTCCGTACAGGTTGCTCAGAATCTACGTTTTTAGTGTACAAAAGAAGGTGAATGTGGCTATAAATCAACAGCCACTATTTTGGAGGGGACTCCTATGAATCGACAAGTTGTTTTCTCGCTTGCCGCAGTGCTTTTCGCGTCGTCGCTGTTCGCCGCCGGCACCATGCCGCCGGTGACGTTGCCGGTCGCCAATCCCGACAGCATGACCGTCGTGAAGAACAGCGCCAACAACCCCACTAATGTGCTGCTCAACGACAAAGGCGTGGGCATTTCCGTGACCGCCGTCACGCAAGGTGCGCACGGCACAGTCGCCATCGCTCCGACCGCCAACGCCGGCAGCGTCGGCATCGTGCTCTATACCCCCGCGCAAAACTACGTCGGCCAGGATCAATTCTCCTACACGATCACCGACGTCAACGGCGCGACGGCCTCGGCCAATGTCAGCGTGACGGTCATCGATCCCACCAATCCGCCGCCGCCCATCGCCAATCCCGATTTCGCAAAAGTCAACAAGAACAGCACCAACAACGTGATCAACGTGCTGGCCAACGACATCGGCAATTTCTTGAGCATCAAATCAGTCACGCAGGGCGCCCACGGCAGCGTTGCGATTTTGCTGACGCCCGGCATCACCGCCGGAGTCGTGACCTACACGCCCAACACTGACTACGTCGGTCCCGACCAGTTCACCTACACGCTGACCGATCTCAGCGGCGCGACTGCCGTCGGGAACGTCAGCGTCTCCGTCGTCGATACCACTCCGCCACCGCCGCCGTGCATGGCCAATCCAGATTCTGCGACCGTCAACGAAAACAGCAGCGCCAATTTCATCAATGTGCTGGCTAACGACACCGGCACCGGTTTGACCATCACCGCGGTGACGCAGGGCGTGCATGGCTCGGTCGCGATCGCCGCGGCAAGCACGAATACCCACGCAGGCGTGACCTATACGCCCGCGGCGAATTACGCGGGCCAGGATCAATTCACCTACACGATCACCGATGCCAACGGTGCGACCTCCACGGCAACCGTGGGCATTCTGGTCGTCGGCACCACGCCGCCGCCGTGCGTGGCCAATCCGGACACGGCCAATGTGGCCAAGAACAGCACCGACAACCGCATTTTCGTTTTGCTCAACGACACGGGCGTCGGCTTGACCATCACCTCCGTCACGCAAGGCACGAACGGCGCCGTCTCGATTTCGCCGAACAACGCCGGCAATGTGCTGCCGCAATGCGTGCTATACACGCCGGCGGCCAACTATGTGGGACAGGATCAGTTTACGTACACGATCACCGACTCCGGCAACAATACCTCCACGGCCACTGTCTCCGTCACCGTGATCGACAAAACGCCGCCCCCGCCGCCCGTCGCCAATCCCGATACCGCCATCGTGCTGAAGAACAGCACCGGCAATCCCATCGACGTGTTGGCCAATGACAAAGGCGTCGGACTGTCCGTCACCGCCGTGACGCAGGGCGCGAACGGCACGGTAACCATTATTTACGCCACGGCGGGCGCCACCGCGATCGGAGTGGGTGTCACGTACACGCCGGCGACCGGCTACGTCGGCCCGGATCAATTCACCTACACGATCACCGATGCCAACGGCGCGACGGCGACGGCTTTCGTCAGCGTCACCGTCATCGACAACACGCCGCCGCCCCCTCCGCCGGCGATGGCCAATCCGGACTATGCCAAAGTCGCCAAGAATAGCACCGCCAATTTCATCGACGTGCTCCGCAACGACATCGGCACGGGACTCACCATCACCGCCATCACGCAAGGCGCCAACGGCACCGTCGCCATCGCGCCAACTCCCGTCTCAAACGTAGGCGGCCGCGGCGGCGTGACCTATACGCCCAACACCGGCTACGCCGGGCAGGATCAGTTCACCTACACGATCACCGATTCCAACGGCGCGACCTCAACCGCCAATGTCTACATCGAGGTGATCGACACCACGCCGCCGCCGCCGCCCGGACCCGTCGCCAATCCCGATTTCGCCGCGGTTCCCGAAAACAGCGCGGCCAATTTCATCAACGTGCTTAAGAACGACCTCGGCACGGGACTCACCATCACCGCCGTGACGCAAGGCAGCAACGGCGCGGTCGCCATCGTCGCCGCCACAAACACGGCACCCGCCGGCGTCTCCTACGCACCGGCGGCCAACTTCATGGGACAGGATCAATTCACGTACACGATCACCGATGGAAGTGGCGCGACCGCCACTGGCACAGTGACCGTCGCGGTGATCGGCATCAAGCCGCCCCCGCCGCCGCCGCCCGTGATCGTGGCCAACCCCGATTTCGCGCGCGTTTTGAAGAACAGCCAGAATAATCCGATTAACGTGCTGGCCAACGATTTCGGCACCGGCCTCAGTGTCACCGCCGTGACGCAGGGCGCCAACGGCAGCGTCGCAATCGTGCAGAACGGTGCCGGCGTGACCTACACACCGAACGCCAATTATGTCGGGCCGGATCAATTCACCTACACGATCACCGACACCGCCGGCAACACCGCTGTTGGCAAAGTCAGCGTCAACGTCGCGGATGTGCCCGCCGGCCCGCATTGCAATCCAGACTTCGCCACGACCACGAAGAACAGCACCGGCGTGGACATTCCCGTGCTGGCCAACGACATCGGCACCGGCCTGAACGTGACGTCGTTTACGCAGCCGGCCAACGGCACCGTGACCAACAACGCCAATGTGTTGACCTACGTCCCCGCGGCGAATTTCGCCGGCCTCGATACATTTACCTACACAGTCACCGACGCCAACGGCGCGACGGCCACCGGCAACGTTTCCGTGATGGTGCTCGCGCCCAAGCCCACAAAAGTCTTCGCGCAGTGCTCGCCGCCGCTTGCCGCGCCGAATCAGCCGATCGCGTTCTTCGCGCAGATTGCATCGGCCACGCCCGTCGCCAGCGCCACGTTCGCCTGGGATTTCGGCGACGGCACAACCTCATCGCAGCAAAATCCCACGCACGCCTACAGCGCCACCGGAACGTACACGGCAACCGTGACCGCATCCAGCGGCAACACGGTCATCGGCTCTGCGAGCGTGACCGTGCAAATCGTAGGCGCCGCAGCGGGCCCCGTCGCGCGCTTCACGAGCAGCAGCGTCGTCGCCGTCGCGGGCGCGCCGATTACTTTCGACGCTTCGTCAAGCATCGGAACCATCGTCACCTACGCTTGGGATTTCGGCGATACGACGACTGGCAACACCGTGAAGGTGACGCATACGTACGCCGCCGCGGGCCCGTACACCGTCACACTCACCGTAACCGATCAGAATAGCCAGACTGCAAGCGTGTCGCACACGATCCAAGTGCTGGCGGCCAACAGCACGCTCAAGAGCCACGTGCAGTACATCGCGAAGCTCAACTTCGCCGTGGCCGCGTCCGACACGCTGAATCTCAACGCGGTCACCAACGTCGGCACGACGCCCGTCGCGGCAGGCACGACCGTCGGCGTGACTATCGCCGGCGTCACTTACACCGGAACGCTCGACGCCAACTTGCAGGACACCACGCAGCCGAACGTGCGCTTCGCCGTGAAACAAGGCGCCAATCCCGGCGACGTGGCGCTGCTGTTGACCGTCAAGAAAGGCACGCTCGCCACCGCCTTCGCCAACGCGGGCGCTGTCCCCGGCACGTCCACTGCGCCGATCACGATCAGCGTCCCGGTCACGCTGAGCGTGGGCGCGCAGAGCGTGGACCTGTCGATCAAAACCGTCGTGCTCTTCGCGCGCAACGGCAAGACGGCGACCGCCGCGGGCAACGGGCCGTAAGCGGAGCGCCGACAAAAATGAAGCGCCCGCAATATCGGAGCGCCGGCTTCCAGCCGGCCCGCATCGGAGCGGCGCGTCCAAGTTAAAGAAAACTTCTCGCCAGCAAGCAACGTTTGTAGTCCCGCCTTTAGGCGGCTTACCATCCGCATCGGACCAGCGCGTCCAAATCAAAGCAGAACTCTCGCCGGCATAGTGCGGATCGGACAAAAGCTCTCGAATTTCCGAAGATTCAGTCGGCAGTTTATTCGCCGTTCGCGTGCCACTGGCCTTGCCAGTGCGGATCGGATAAAGATTCTCGAATTTAACAAAGTTCTTCACGCGCGACGAATCCCGCCACGCAAAAACTCAACCGCCGCGCGCATATCCTCTGCCATCGGCGCCTCGATGGCGATCGTTTCTTTTCGAAATTCAAATTGCAACCGCGCCGCGTGCAGCGGCATCCGCGTCAGCAACACCGCATCGCCTTTAATCAATATCGCGCGCATTCTATAAAGCGGATCGACCGCCAGCGGATGACCGAGGTATGCGAGGTGCACGCGAATCTGATGCATCCGCCCTTGCAACGGCCGCGCTTCGATCAGCGAGAAATGCTCGAACGCTTCGACCACCTTGTACCGCGTCTGGCTCGCCCGTCCCGCCGGATGAATCGCGCTCGTCTTCGGCGCCGGCAACGGCGGCAGTTCCGCGCCGGGATTTTGCTTTTGAAAATAACGCACGGCATTGCGCAACCGCTCAGGCTTTCCGGTTTGATGTTCGAGAATCCGCGCATCGATGACCCCGCTCGTTTGCGCGGGCACGCCGTCGCAGAGCGCCCAATACGTCTTCTCCGCGCGTGCCCAATCGCGCTGCAACTCCGCCGCAAGCGCTTTCGATTCCGCCAGCAGCAGCACGCCGCTGGCGTCTTTGTCGAGGCGATGCACCGGCGTCAGCTCGCGCAGTCCCGTCTGCGCAATCAATTCGCGCAGCACCGACCCGCCCGGGCCGGGCGCCGCGTGAACGCTCAGCGACGGAGGCTTGTTGATCGCGAGCAGGCCGTTGGCGTGGTAAAGAACTGAGATGGGTTGCGACATTTGAACAGCCATTTGTCATTTGGCATTTGTGATTTGGCATTTGTGATTGAGCGCATTTGCGCGCGTGTGGGCAAATGACAAATCACAAATGACAACTGCCAAATGACAAATGATCCGTTTAGCGTAAAGGCATAATCCTCGAATACACCGCCTTCAAGTACCGTCCTTCCGGCACGCGCACCGACCACGGGTGATCGCCCGGCGCGCCGTGAATGGCGACGATCTGCATCTCGACGTTGGCTTCGATTGACGCCGCGCGCAGTGCCGTGAGCAAATCTTCTTCGCTGACCAGCCCCGTGCACGAACAACTGACCAGCACGCCGCCCGGCTTGATGCATTGCATGCCCAATCGATTCATGTCGGCGTAGGCGCTCATTGCTCGCGGGATTTCCAGCCGCGACAGCGCAAGCTTGGCCGGATCGAGAACGATGCGGTCGTATTTTTTTCCGCCCTGCCGCTGATCGCGCAGGTAATCGAACACATTCGCATGCACAAATTTCAACTGCTCGCCGATGCCGTTGAGCGCGCGGTTTTTATTCGCGACGTCGATTGCTTTTTCGTCGAGGTCCACCGCTTCGACGGATTTCGCGCCGCCGAGCGCCGCTGAAAGACCGAAACCACCGGTGTAGCAGAAGCCGTCGAAGACCTCCTGCCCGCCGCTGAGTTCCGCGACGCGCCGGCGGTTGTCGCGCTGATCGAGAAAATAGCCGGTCTTGTGCCCGCGGCGCAGATCGACGTGAATCTTGAGATTGTGCTCGGTGATGGTCAGCTCGCGCGTGGCCGGCGGCGGTCCGTCCATTTTGAGGCCTTCGAGTTTCTCCGTGCGATGATCGCTGCGCACGATGATTTCGCTGCCCGGAAAATTCTCGGTGAAGGCCTGCTTGAGCCAGTCGAGATGGCGATGCATGCCCGCGCTGAACAATTCCAGCACGATGCACGGGCCGTATTTGTCCGCGACGAGTCCCGAAAGCCCGTCGCCTTCCGAATGAACGAGCCGGTACGCGTCCGTGACTTTCGGAAGCTGCAATACGTCATGCCGCAATTTCACCGCGCGCGTCACGGCGCCAAGAAAAAATCGCCGGTCGGGATACGCATCTTTCGAAAGCGTGAGCAGCCGCACGGCGATTTCGGAATGCGGATTGTAAAACCCGCGCCCGACGAACCGACCATCGCGTTCGACGACATCGACCAGCGTGCCCGGATCCAGCTCGTCGTAAGGCCCGCCGACCATGCGCCGAAAAATCCACGGATGGTTCGACGAATACCGCGTGCGCATTTCCACAACAGGCAGCACGTCGCCGGCCTCGGGCAGAACCGGCGCTTCGTCAGTACGCTTTTTTCGCATGGAGAGAAGTATAGTCGAAAGTCGAAGAAGTCGAAAGTCGCGTCAGCCGAAGAATCTCAATGCGCGGTCATTTCGCCTCGCCGCTTTGTGAAGAACGCGCGGAGTGCGCGCAAACGCTTCTTTGTTTCAAATCGAAAAAATGCTGACATGATTGGATGCAGTAGCCAACGCATCCACGTTGGGCGCGCCGTGAAGGTATATGTGTACTCCACTTGAGACATCCCATCCGAAATATCCCGGTGATGAATTGAAGCGGCAAACGTCGCAAAAAATGGAGGCTTATTGGTCATTTTTACAGCGGCCACGTCAGGCGGATTAAACACAACGTACTCCGTCTTGACCACAATCCCGCCATGATACCAGCGGCCTTTGCAAATCGATGTGGCGTGAAGTTGCGCAGTGCGATATCCGTCGCTGAGATACGCCGCTTGCAACATCGTATCCCACTCCAGTCTTCGATCATAGTTGTGCAATAACTGAAAGACTTCAGCGCGTGCCGCTGGAAAGTTTTCAATTACAACTCCATGCGGCATGAAAGATCACCTTCCTACAGGTTCGACTTCAACACTTCTCATACTTCCAGTTCCGCGCCTTGCCTTCCGCCATCCACTCCACCGCCTGCGCCAACCGCCGCGCGCGCGTCTCTTCGGCCTTCGCCTCTGTCACCCACTCGATGTACTCGTTCTTTTTACTCGGCGCAAATGCGTCGTACGTCGCCAGCGCTTTTTTGTTCTTCTTCAGCGCATTCAAAAAATATGGCGGTGCGGCCAGCAGAGTCGCTTTCTTTGCCTTTTTCGCCGGCGAAGTTTTCACGCCGTCTTCATTGAGCTTCATCGCTTTCCGAATGTAGGCGCGCATCGTTGCGTCGCTGGGCAGATCGGCCAGCGACGTCATCTTTCCGAAACCCATCCCGACGCGCTCGCCGCCCACTACCAGCTTGTGTTTCCAGAATCCGAACGCGCAATGCTGCTTGAACGAGGCCATGTTGCACAGAATTCCGCGGTACATGAAACTGGGCATGCTCCATTTAAGCGTCTCTTCCACGTCCGGACATTCCTCGTGAATGAGCTTCCGAATGTGCGTCAAAATCGGCTGAGCGAAGTCGGCCGATTTGGCGATGTAGGCGTCGATGCGCGCATCTTTTTTTGGCATATCCCCGCGTCTCCGTGTCTCCCTTACGCCGCGTCCTCATACTGCTTCGGCACGCCTTTCAAAATATCCTTCACCACTTCGTCCGGGCTGATGTTCTCCGCCTCCGCTTCGAAATTCAGAATGATGCGATGCCGCAGACATGGCAGCGCGACCGCTTGAATGTCTTCGAAGCTCGCGTGATAGCGGCCGTCGAGCAGCCCGCGGATTTTCGCGGCCAGCACCAGCGCTTGCGCGCCGCGCGGCGACGAGCCGTAACGCACGTATTTGTTCGTCGTCTCCGTCGCAAATTCGCCATTCGGCACGGTCGCCAGCGTCAGGCGCACGGCAAAATCCAGCACCGGCGGCGCAACCAGCGCCTGTCGCACGAACATGCGGTAGCGCAGCAGGTCTTCCCCCGCGATCACTTTCTGCGCGTCGTACTTCGCCGTCTCCGTCGTGCGCCGCAACACTTCCGCCAAATCCGCGCGCCCGGAATAGCCGACATTCAGCTTGAACAAAAAGCGGTCGAGTTGCGCTTCAGGCAGCGGATACGTGCCCTCCTGCTCGATTGGATTCTGAGTCGCCAGCACAAAAAACGGCTGCTCCAATTTATAGATCGTGCGCCCGACCGTCACCGAATGTTCCTGCATCGCTTCGAGCAGCGCCGATTGCGTTTTGGGCGTCGCGCGATTGACTTCGTCGGCCAGCACGATCTGCGCGAAGATCGGCCCCGGCTGGAATTTCATCTCGCGGTGCCCGCTATCCGACTCCGTTACAATATTCGTGCCAATGATGTCCGCCGGCATTAAGTCGGGCGTGAATTGAATCCGCGAAAAACGCAGCTCGAGACACTGCGCCAGCGTGCGCACCAGCAGCGTCTTGCCCAAACCGGGCGCACCCTCAAGCAGGCAATTGCCGCCCGCGAAAATACAGGTGAGCACGCCATCGACAATCTCGCGGTGCCCCACCATCACCTTCCCGACCTCGTCGCGAAGTTTCTGAAAGATGTCGCGAAATTCGGCGGCCTGCTGCGTGATGGGTTCTGCGCTCA
>Ga0209579_10001325_pt1 | contig 20765 bp, 17 predicted proteins | sample Coa_R1_2_FD_187152 | JGI IMG/M metagenome (GOLD analysis project Ga0209579, IMG submission 187152) | Surface soil microbial communities from Centralia Pennsylvania, which are recovering from an underground coalmine fire - Coalmine... | ecosystem: Environmental > Terrestrial > Soil >... | reverse complement strand
AAGACGGTGAGCGAGCCGATGCTGACCGGCACTGTCTTGAGATCCTGCTGGCGCGAAAGCGCGGCGACGAGCCCGGCAGGGACGGGGAACGCTGAGGTCCCGCCGCCAGGTGCGCGGGGGGCAAGGTGGCCGACCACGACCACGTAGCGGACGCGTGCGGTCGCGAGAATCCTTCCGAGACGGACCGTCTCGCCTCGCATCGCCACCTGGACCGCCTGCGCCACGTCCGACGGGCGACCGGCGGAGGCGGACGGCCAGAGGTCGACGAGGCGTGGTGTGCCGTCGGTGGACGTCCCGTACGCGAGACCCGGTCCGATGGGCCATCCTCCGAGTGGAAGCGCGCGGGGGTCGCCGAGCCACACCACCCGGTAGCCCGCCGCGGACGCCGGAACGGCCGGGAGTCCCGCGGCCCCCGCGTAGCCCGAGGGCGCCATTCCCCACCGTCCGTTGGCCGCCTCGGCGACCGTCGGGAGCAGCCCGACGCACAGCGCGCCGACGGCGCTCACCGCGGCAAGCTGCCGCCAGCCGAAGCGGTGCCCGACGAGGTCGTTCTCGAACGCCGCCACGCCCATGCCCACGCTCGCCGCGACCCCTGCCGCCGCCGGCGCGAGAAGCACGTCCAGCGAGGGGGCGAAGGGGAGCGCCCAGGCCTTCGCCGAGACGAGTGCGATCAACCACCCCCCGAGCGCGACGACGAGGAACCGGGTGGCCCACGCAAGCCGCTCGTCTTTGGCCAACACGAGCGCCGCGACCGCCGAGGCGAGCAATGCCCAGAGCAGGGCCGAACCTCCGACCGGCCCGACGGCCATTCGCAACAACCCGGACCAGCCCGGCTCCGAGCGCGACGCACCGGGCAGCCCGAGCACCGAGAGCGCGCTCCTGCCCGCGCCGATGGTCACGGCTGCCCACGGCGCGAGCAGGGCCGCCGCGACCACCGTTGCGCCGGCCGCCACCACCGCCGCGCGGATCGCTCCTCGTCTGTTCGGGAAGGCCACCGAACCGACGAGGAGCCCGACCGCACAGAGGGGCACGACCGTCGACGTCGCCGGGGCGAGTGCAACGCACGCAGCTTCCAGCGCGCCCAGGGCGATCATGCGCCCGCCGAGCGACCGGCGCCAGCGCGGCAAACCCGCTCCGGCTGCCGCGTAGGGTGCGACGCCCGCCCCGCTCGCCAGGTGTGCGAGCACCCACGGCGTGGCCGCGTAGGCCACCAGGCCGTCCCAGCGTCCCGTCGCAAGCGCGTCGTAGGCCAGGGGGACGAGGAGGTACGCGATCGTCGCGGCGAACCTCGCGCGGGGAGACCCGAACGGGCGGATCAATCGGGACATCCCCCACGCCCCCACCGGCACGCACCCGAGCACGACGAGGTCCTGGAGGAAGCCCATGCGACCAGCGACGGCCGTCCCGAGAATCCCGAGCAGTGCGAACGCCGGGCTCGCCGGAGCGGTCGACCCCACGCCCGCGGGCTGCCACGAGGCGAAGGCCTGGTGCCAGGTCGAGGTCCACGCGGGGAACGGCAGGTACTGGCCGAGGAGGGGCAGGGGCGCCCCGATGAGGTTCCTCGAGCCGGCGATCAGCACGGCAGCGACGACCACCCACCCGACGAACCGGGACCGACGAGAAGCGAAGAGCCGAGGCCTGCCCCACTGTCTCGGCCCGGATCCGCGTCGCCCCAGGTCGTCGAGGTCGTCGAAGTCGGCGTCCTCCGAGAAGGCGTAGCCGATGCTCGAACCTCGCGCGGCGTCGCCGTCCGGGTCGCCCCACGGCCGCCACGAGCCGTCCGGTGACCGTTCCCAACGAACGGCGGAGATCGGCGACCGTCTCGAGCCACCCCGGTCCGGTTCCGGCATGCGGGCCGCCGCCTCGGGCCCACCAGGCCCGTCCGGCCCACGGTGGACGAGCCCGGCGACGTAGGTCGACAGACGGGCGCTGCCGTGCACGTGGAGGCTGCGGACGTCCGAATCGGCGAGCGCCCGCAGCCGGCGCAACCCCTGGCGCCGCCGGCGGACCGAGCCGAGGTGCGCGAGGTTCCAGCTCCACGCGTGCACGACCGTCCTCGCCCGGCGCGCGTCGCCCGAGGCGAGGGACACGACGAGCTCGGCGACGGCGAGGGCGAAGGCCTGCGGCACGACACGGACGAGGTGGATCAACGAATAGCCGGTCAGCACCGCTCGCAGCTCGTGCCGTCGCTGGAGCGCCTGGAGGGACGGGGCGCTCGAGTCCGGCGGCGGACGGTTCCCCGCGGCGACGAGCTCGAGATGGCGAGCGACGGCGGCAGGCGCCACGACGACGCGCGCCCCGGCCACGTGGGCCCGCCACGACAGATCGAGATCTTCCCCCATGGCCGGGATCTCGGAGTCGTACCCGCCGAGGGCGCGGAGGAGGTCGGCGCGGACGAGCGTCAGGCCACCGGGGGCGACGAAGATGTCGCGCACGGCGTCGTGCTGTCCGGCGTCGACCTCTCCGTCCTGGACCCGCTCGACGACCTTGCCGGTCTTGTCCGCGTTCTGGCCGACGTGGAGAAGGGCGCGCTCGTCGTCCCAGCGGACCATCTTGGGGCAGACGATGCCGGCGTTCGACCTGAACGACTCTTCGACCATGAGCCGAACCGCGTCGGGAGCCGGCGCACAGTCGTCGTGGCACAGAAGAAAGAAGGCCGCACCTTCCACCATGTCGAGGGCTTCACCGACCGCGGCGCCGAAGCCGCGGTTGTGGGCGAGGCGGTGGAGGTAGGCGTCGGGGAGGCGTGCGGCCACCCTCGCGGTGGGCTCCGCCCCGCCATCCACCGACTCGGCCAGCTCCCCCGCCGGCGGCGCCACGAGCACGAGGACCGAAAGGTTCGGGTAGTCCTGGGCCGCGAACGCGTCGAGGACGTCGTCGAACCAGGGGCCGGGGTCCGCTGCGACCAGCACCGCGACGACGCCGGGGGGCCGCCGCGCAGTGGACCCGTCGACCATCGAGAGGGGCACGCTACTCGCCGGAGCTCGACACTGTCTCGACCATCTGCAGTTGCAAGTATGACTCCGTGGCCCGGCCGACCCGGCGCTCCGACCGGCTCGATAGCCTCTGAAACTGTAGGTTTTTCGCACCCAAGGAGCCGAAGATGCCGGAGGAGCGGGAGAGGCCGGACGGCGTGCAGGAGCCAGCAGCGAGGACCGACGTCGCCCCGGACCTGAGCGTGATGATCGGCGAGGTTGCCGCCCGCGCACGCGACGCCGCGTACATCGCGGTCGGCCTCGGGATCCTCGGGGTGCAACGAGCCCAGGCGGCCCGACGGCGCCTCGCAGGGAACCCTGCGCAGGTGGAGGAACGGCTCGTCCGCCTGGGAACCGACCTCGCGGTGGGCGCCCAGCAGTTCGGAGAGTGGCTCGAAGGGACGGCCGAGCTCGTCGGCTCGTCGCTGCAGCCCTTGGAGGAACAGCTACCCGAGGCGGCCCGTGAGGTGGCCGGGAAGGCCCGCGCCCAGCTTCAGGCCTGGGGGGCGCAGCTCCTTCAGGCCGGTCGCCCGGGCGCCTGACCCCCCAATTCGAGCGCTGCGACGACGTCGCGGAGCGTCTCGTCGAGCGGGATCTCGGGCCTCCAGCCGACCGCCGCCTCGAGTCGGGTCGGGTCGCCGCGGAGCACCGGCACGTCGACAGGCCTCACGAGCTCTGGGTCGGTGACGAGCTCGAGGTCGACGCCGCAGATGCCCATCAGGCGGCGCGCGATCTCACCGATCTCGACATCGCGCCCGGAACAGACGTTGTAGACGCTCCCGGGCTCGCCGCCCGCGACGAGAAGGCGGTAGGCGCGGACCACGTCGCGCACGTCGGTGAAGTCGCGCCGCGTGCTGACGGTGCCGACGCGGAGCACGTCGCTCCCCGACCTGCGGGCATCGAGAATCCGGCGCGCGAGCGCCGGTACCGCGAAGCTCTCCGCTTGGCCGGGCCCGACGTGGTTGAAGGGCCGAACGACGAGCACGCCCTGGGCGAAGCCGCGCGCGGCTTGGAGGGCGACCTGCTCGGCGGCAGCCTTCGAGGCGGCGTAGGGAGTGACAGGTCGCAGCGCGGTGTCCTCGCTCGCCGGGAGGTCCCCGGGTCGGAGCGCACCGTAGACCTCGGCCGAGCTCACGACGAGCACGACGGCGGCTGGAACGGCACGACGCGCGGCGGCGAGCACGGCAGCGGTGCCGAGCACGTTCACGCGCGCGACGTCGACCGGCGAGCGCCACGATTCTCCGACGTGGGTCCGCGCGGCAAGGTGGTAGAGCGCGTCTGGCTCAGATGACGCGAGCGCGCGGTAAACCGCCTCCTCGTCGGTCACGTCGGTCTCCGCGTCGAAGGCCGACACGTCGTCGCCCTGGGACTCGAGGTGTTCGGAGAGCCAGCGGCCGACGAAGCCACGACCACCGGTGACGACCGCGCGCACGGAGGGACCCTATGCCGTCGCCGCGAGACGGTACGCCTCGACGTGGCGAGACGCGCTCGCCTCCCACGTGCGAGCAGCCGCGATCTCGAGGCCGAGACTCCGGCGCTCCTGCACGCGGGGGTCGTCGGGTGACGCAGAGAGCGCGTCCGACAGCGCACCGGCGAGCGCGTCGGGGTCGTCGGGCGCGACGAGGAGCGCCGCGTCGCCAGCGAGCTCGGCCATCGCGGTCCCCGACGTCGTCACGAGCGGCGCGCCGCACGCCAGCGCCTCGAGCGCGGGCAAGCCGTATCCCTCGGCAAGCGACGGGTAGGCGGCCACCGCCGCGCGACGGAGCAGCGCCGGGACCGCGTCGTCTTCGACGTACCCCGTGAACAGGATCCGGTCCCTGTAGCGCGTCGCCGATGCCAGCGCCACGTCGACCGGCCCGTGTCCCCATCCGCGGCGCCCCGCGACGACCAGGGTGACGTCACGATCGACCTCGGCCAATCGGTCGAACGCCCGGACCAACGAGGCGACGCCCTTCCTCGGCTCGACGGTGCCGACGAAGAGGACATAGGGGCGTGAGGGCTCGAGCCCGAGCGCCCGCAGCCGTCGCTCGTCGGCGCCCGTGGTCGGTTCCTGCGGACAGAACCGGGCGTGGTCGACGCCGTGGGGGGCGACCACCACCTCCCCGGCGACGTCGCACAGCGAACGGAGGTGCCGCGCGGTCGTCTCGCTCACGCAGATCACGACGGCCGCGCGCCGTGCGGCGACGCGGATGGCGCGGCGGAATACGAGGACCTTCGTGGGCTCGTGCCACTCGGGATGGTCGAAGAACGTGCAGTCGTGGACGGTCACCGCGGCCGGCACCTCGGAACGCTCGGGCATCGTGTAGTGCGGCCCGTGGTGGACGCGGACTCCCGCCCGTCGGAGCACGCCGGGCAGTGCCACCTGTTCCCATGCCAGGCGCAGCGGCCTGACCGACGGCGCAAGCGCGCGCACCCGCCCTCGTGTCGTGACGAGGTGGCGCCAGCGCAAGGCGTCCTGTCGTCGTGCGACGAGGACGAGCTCGAGATCGTCGCGGCGCGAGAGGGCGGACGCGAGCTCGAGGGTGTAGCGACCGGCGCCCGCGGGCGACGCGGGGACAGCGGTGACGTCCAGCGAGACCCTCACGAGTGCTCTTCCCACCACGCGATGTGCGCCGCCGCCGAGCGTGCCCACGTGAGGCTGGCGGCAAGCTCGACGCCACGCGCTACCAACGCGGCTCGAGTTCGGTCGTCGCCCGTGACGCGGACGAGTGCAGCGGCGATGTCGTCGACCGACGCCGCGTCGACGCGGAGGGCCGGGGCTTCCGCGCCGGGCGCCGGCTCGGTGCTCGGGACGGCCGTGCTCGTGACGACCGGGGTCCCGCACGCCATCGCCTCGACCGGTGGCAGCCCGAAACCCTCCACGAGCGGCACGTACGCGAAGGCGCGCGCGCCCGCGTAGAGCGCGGCGAGCACGCCGTCGTCGACCGCTCCGGCGAGCAGCACCCCCTCGCCCGCGCCGACGCCCCCCGCCCCCGAGCGGGCGGACCCGAGCGCATCACCCCAGCCGCTCGGGCCGACGACCACGAGCGGCAGACCGCCGCCGAGCTGTGGCCGGGCGGCCGCGTAGGCCTCGACGAGCCGGGGAAGGTTCTTTCGGGGCTCGAGCGTGCCCGCGGCGAGCAGGTACCCCTCGCCGACGCCGAGGTGGCGGAGAACCGCCGTGGCACCGTCGTGATCGGGCGCCGGCAGGTGATCGGCACCGTGGGGGATGACGCGAACGTTTGTCGCGGTGACGCCGGCGGCCAGGAGTGCCTCGGCGACGGGCCGAGAGGGGACGACGAAGGCGTCGGCTCGGCCGAGGGCCCTGCGCAGGGCCGCCTCGTGCCAGCGCCGGCCACGGCCCGTCGTCGTCTCTGGGTTCGTTCGCCAGGCGAGGTCGTGCACCGTCACGACGAGCGCGGGGCCGCCGGCCCTTCGGGTGGGCCGAACCCGAGGGAAGGCGAGCGACACCGCCTGCACGGCCCGCGCTCCGCGCGGGGCGGCGAGGAGACCACGGTCCCAGGCGAGCGTGAGGAGCGGGGAAGGCAACCGTGAGGCGCGCACCTCGTAGCCCCAGCGCGCCAGGGGATCCCTTCCCGCGCCCGGCGGGCGGCTGGCGAGGAGAACGACCCGTGGCGCGTCGACTTCCCTGAGGCCCGAGAGCAGCCCTGCCGCGTACCGCCCGATGCCGCCCGGCACCCGTCGCCGCAGCTGCTCGACCGCGAGCACCACTGGCCGGCTCTCCGCCGTCATCGAGCGATCGCATCCCGGTAGAGAGCCGTCAGCCCGGCCGCGCATCTGTCCCAGTCGTAGCGTGCCGCCCGCTCGAGACCTCGTGCGGCGAGCGAGGCCTGCAAGTCCTCGGAGCCGACGACGGCGTCGAGGGCAGCGGCCAGCGCGTCGCGTTCGCCCGGTGCGACGAGCATCGCGGCGTCACCCAGAACCTCTTCCAGGGCGCCTGCCCTCGTCGAGACGACCGGCACGCCGGCCGCCATCGCCTGGAGAGGGGGGAATCCGAAGCCCTCGTAGCGCGACGGGTACGCGAGCAGCGTCGCGCCCGCGAGCAGTCCGGCGAGCGTGGCGTCGTCGACCCACCCGGTGACGACGATTCGGTCCCGGACCCGCGCCGCTCGCAGCGCGGCGTCCAACTCGGCACTCCCCCAGCCCGGGGGACCCGCGAGCACGAGCGCAAGGTCGCGACGTCTCTCGCCCTCAGCGCCCTTCTTCTCGGCGATCTCGTCGAACGCGGCGACGAGGCCCGGAAGGTCCTTGCGGGGCTCCGCCGTCCCGACGGCGAGCACGTACCGGGAGGTGCCCGCCGGGAGGAACCGGCTCGGGGCGGCGCGATCGGGCGGCGGAAGGCTCGGGATCCCCGAGTGGACGGCCCGCACGCGGTCCGGATCGACGCCCAGCATGTCGACGACCTCCTGGGCGACAAGGTGCGAGTGCGTGTGGACCCACGCCCCGTGCCCGGCAGCCCGACGCACGAGCGCCGGGAAGGCCTGCGTCGCCGGGGCGGACATCTCGGGGAAGCGGAGCGCGGTGAGGTCGTGGACGGTCACGACCCGCGCGGCGTCCCTCGCCGGTGGCACGACGAAGTTCGTGCCGTGGACGACGTCGGTCCGTCCAACGAACCACTCCACCGGTGGGAGATCTGCGTGACGCCAGGCGAGGTGGAGCGGCCGGGCCGGCATCGCACGTCGGGCGACGGCGACGCCAGCGGGGACGCGTCCGTCGATCGCGTGACGCCGGCGCCAGCTGACTGCGTAGGCGAGCGGATCGACGTCGCCACGGCGGGCGAGCGCGCTCAGGACCCCGGCGCAAAAGCTGCCGACACCGGTGGGCCGTCCGATGAGCGGCGTGGCGTCGAGCGCCACCCGGACACGTTCAGCCATGCACGGTCACCCTGAGATCGCGCGCCGCCGCAACTGTGGCGAGCACCGCGTCCGAGAAGGCGGGCCACACGGAAGTCCACGGCCCCCATGGCCGGTCCGCGAGGGCCGCGCAGGCGACGCCCGCGACGGGGTCGACCCACAGGAACGACCCCGAGCGTCCGAAGTGCCCGAAGGTCCGCTGGCTGCAGCGGGGCCCCGTCCAGTGGGGGTGCTTGGCGTCGCGGATCTCGAAACCGAGTCCCCAGTCGCAGGGGTCTTGGAAGCCGTAGCCGGGAAGGACACCCGAGAGGCCGCCGAAGGCGACGGCGGTGGCCTGCGCGAGCGTCTCTGGGGAGACCAGGGTCGGGGAGAGCAGCTCCGCGCCGAGCGCGAGCAGGTCGGCGAGCGCTCCCTCGGCGCCCGACGCGGCCGAGGCCCCGGGTTCGAGCCGGGCGCTCGACATCGCGAGCGGGGAGAAGACGGCCTCGTGCACGTACGCCCGGAACGGCATCTGCGCCCGCGCCTCGAGGAGCTCCGCAAGAACCTCGTACCCGCTGTTGGAGTAGATCCGCCGGGTGCCGACGTCGGCCACTGCCTCCAGTGAGTCGGGCCCGAGGCCCGACGCGTGCGCGAGGAGGTGGGCGACGGTCGCCCCGGGGGGGCCGGCGGCATCGTCGAGGGCGAGGGTCTTCTCTTCGACGGCGACCAGCACCGCGAGCGCGCTGCAGAGCTTGGTCACCGAGGCCCAGGCGTACCTCCGATCGGGGTCCCCCGCCGTGCTCACGACGAACGGACCGGCCGGCTCCGTTCGTGCCGGCGACCGGTCGCCGGACGGCGCCTGTCCGCCGCCCGCGCGTGCGACCACGCCGGCGGCAGCCGCAGGGACCGGCCATTCGGCGACGAGATCGAGTGCCGGGAGACGGTTCGGGGAGGTGCTCGGCACCCGCACGCTTGACACTGAGGCGCCGAGCGTACCGTCGACTGGGCCCTGAGGGACCGCCTCGTAGGCTGACGCCGTGCTGGTCGCCCTTGCCGGTGGTGTCGGTGCGGCGCGTCTTCTCTCGGGCGTCGTCCAGGTGACCGACCCGGCGACGGTCACGGCGGTGGTCAACACCGGCGACGACACCGAGCTCCACGGTCTCCACGTCAGCCCCGACGTGGACACCGTGATCTACACGCTCGCTGGTGCCGTGAACCCCGAGACGGGCTGGGGGCTCGCGACAGAGAGCTGGACCGCCCTGCACGAGCTCGAGACGCTCGGCGGCGAGACCTGGTTCCGCCTCGGCGACAGGGACCTGGCCACCCACCTCTACCGGAGCGGGCGCCTCTCGCAGGGCGCGTCGCTCACGACGGTGACTGCGGAGCTCGCCCGCTCGAGAGGCGTGGCGGTCAGGGTGCTTCCGATGTCCGACGACCCGGTCCGGACCCGCCTCGTCCTCGACGAGGAGGCGGGCGGTTTGCAGGCCGGCTCGGAGGTCGGGTTCCAGGACTACTTCGTCCGCCTCTCCCACGCCGTCGCGGTCCGGTCGGTCCGGTTCAGCGGCACGGAGGGCGCGACGCCCGCCCCGGGCGTGCTCGAGTCGATCGAGGCGGCAGACCTGATCGTCGCCTGCCCCTCCAACCCGATCGTCTCGCTCGGGCCGATCCTCGCCGTCCCCGGGATCAGAGCGGCCCTCGAGCGGCGTCGCACAGACGTGGTCGCCGTCTCCCCGATCGTGGCCGGCGCCGCACTGAAGGGTCCGGCGGACCGCCTGCTCGTCGAGCTCGGCCACGAATCCTCGGTCGTTGGCGTCGCCCGCCTCCACGCGCCGTGGGTGGCGACGCTCGTCATCGACGAACGGGACGCCGATCTCGCCCCACAGGTGGAGGCGGAGGGCGTGCGGGCGATCGTCGCGCCGACCGTGATGAGCACCGCCGAACGCGCCGCCGCGCTGGCGGCGACGGTGCTCAGAACGCCGCGGGGACCGGTGCACCGTGCCGCTCGATGAAGCCCACGCGCTCCGTGCCTACCCCGTCACGGGCGTCCCCGAGGTAGAAGAGGGCGACGAGCTCGGAGCGTTGTTGGCGGAGGCCCTCGGACCCCCAGAGGACCGCGCGCTTTTCGACGGCGACGTCGTCGTCGTGACCCAGAAGGTCGTCTCGAAGGCGGAGGGGCGCATGGTCCGCGTCGACCACGGTGACCCTCGGGCGAAGGCGGAGCTCGTCGAGTCGGAGGCCGTGCGGGTGTTGCGCCGGCGCGACGAGCTGCTCATCACCGAGACGCGGCACGGCTTCGTCTGCGCCAACTCCGGCGTCGACCTCTCGAACGTCGGCGACGGGTGGGCCGCACTGCTGCCGATCGACCCGGACCGCTCGGCTCGCAGGATCAGGTCCGAGCTGCGCCGTCGACTCGGCGTGTCGGTCGGCGTGATCGTCTCGGACACCTTCGGCCGGGCCTGGCGCAACGGGGTCACCGACGTCGCCATCGGTTGCGCCGGCGTCGCAGCGGTCGTCGATCTGCGTGGCACGCTCGACGCCACGGGGCGCGAGCTCGTCGCCACCCAGGTGTGCGTCGCCGACGAGATCGCCGCCGCCGGGGAGCTCGTCATGGGGAAGGACCGCCGGGTCCCGGCGGCGGTCGTGCGCGGCGTCCCGGTCGCCTGGTTGCGCGACGGCTCGGTCGCCGACGAGATCATCCGTGCCCATGGAGAGGACCTCTTCCGCTGACCTTCGCCCTCGGCTGACGGTCCCGCCGGCGTGACGGGTCGCGGTCGGTCGCTCAGCGCTTCTCGCCCCTCGTCGCGTCGAGCACGGAGACGACGCCATCGGCAAGCGGCGTCCACGCTTTCCACCCGAGATGGATCGCCGCACGCCCGGGATCGAGAGCATTTCGCTGGAGCTCGCCGGGCCGCGCCGGGGCTCGTTGGGGGCGGGAGTCGACACCGGCGGCCGCGGCCATCATGCGGTAGAGATCGTTCACCGAGGTCTCGACTCCCGTCCCGACGTTGCAGACGAGTCCGCCACCGCGGGTCGCGGCGCGCGCGAAGGCGTCGACGGTGTCGTCCACGTAGACGTAGTCCCGCGTCTGCTCGCCGTCTCCGAACACCGTCACGGGTCGTCCGTGGACGAGCGCGTCGGCGAAGATGGCGACCACGCCGGCTTCCCCTTTGGGATTCTGCCGGGGCCCGTAGACGTTGGCGAGCGCAAGGGCGACGAACTCGAGCGCGTGCAGCTCCCGGTAGGCGAAGAGGTAGTCGATGGCCGACATCTTCGAGACGCCGTACGGCGCGACCGGACGTTGCGGGTGCGATTCGTTGATCGGGATCTCGTCCGCCTCCGGATCGCCGTAGAGGGTGCCTCCGCTCGCGGCGTAGACGATCCGCTCGGTGCCGGCCGCCCGTGCGCCCTCGAGCACCCGGAGCGTCCCGAGCACGTTCACCTCGGCGTCGAAGACCGGGTCGCGTACCGAGCGCCGGACGTCGGCTTGGGCCGCGAGGTGGAAGAGCACCGCCGGGCGCCGCCGCGCCACGAGCTCAGAGGTCTCGGGAAGGCGCACGTCGAGTTGATGGATGCTGAGCGCACGGCCGCCGGCGGCCCGCGCCTCGGCGAGGTTGGCGAGCGATCCGCTCGAGAAGTCGTCCACCACGTCGACCTCGTGGCCCTCCGCGAGGAGCCGGTCGACGAGAACCGATCCGATGAACCCGGCACCACCAGTCACCATCGTGCGCACGGCGGCCAACTCTTGCACCGAGCGCCGGGGCGCGCTCACGCCGAGACCCGCGCCCCCTCCAGGACCGATCCGGGCGCCACCACCGCGTCGAACCCGACGACCGAGAGCGGGAGGACCTCGCACCGTTCTCCGAGGACGGCCCTGCCCCCGATCACCGATCCGACGACCGACGCACCCTGCGCGATCTTCGCCCCGCCGAGCACCACCGAGCGCTCGACGGCGGCACCGGCCTCGACCACGCATCCGGGCCCGACGATCGAACGTGACACCGACGCGCCTGGCGCGATGAGCGTCCCGTCACCGATGAGCACCGGGCCGCGGATCCTTCCTTCGACGCGCACCGAGCCGATCTCCCAGATACCGGGACCCACGAGACGCGCGCCGGGAGCCGGCGGCCCGTCGGACACCCGTCTGCCTTCGAGGAGGTCGAACTGGGCGTCGCAGTAGGCTTCCGGCGTTCCGGTGTCGATCCAATACGACGCGTCCGCGAGCGCGTACAACGAACCGTCGGCGACCATCGCGGGGAAGGTCTCCCGCTCGATCGAGACCCGACAGCCTTCCGGGATGCGTTCGAGGACGGAAGGTTCGAGCACGTACACCCCCGCGTTGATGAGATTGGTCGGGGACTGCCCCCTCGGCGGCTTCTCGATGAACGCCGTCACGCGTCCGTCCACGGCGGTGGGCACCACGCCGAATGCGGAAGGGTCGTCGACGGGGTGGAGCCCGATCGACCCCTCCGCCCCGCGCCGGGAGTGGAAGTCGACGAGCGCGCTGAAGTCCATGTCCGTGAGGACGTCACCGTTCACCACGATGAACGTCTCTTCGATTCCTGCGGCCGTGGCCGCGAAGCGGATCGCACCAGCGGTGTCGAGCGGCGTCGGCTCGACCGCGTACGACAGCCGTACGCCCGCGGCGACACCGTCGGGATAGGCCAGCGCGAATGCGTCGGGCAGGTACCCGAGCGAGAGCACCGCTTCGTCCACCCCGTGCCGTCGAAGCTGCCCGAGCACTCGTTCGATCATCGGCTGCTCCGCGATCGGGAGCATCTGCTTCGGCACCGACAGCGTGAGCGGCCGAAGGCGGGTTCCCTCTCCTCCGACGAGTACGACCGCCTTCACGGCAGGCCTTCGTGACCGGGACTACTTGCCCGTGGTCGTCGTGGTCGACTTGGGCGCGGTGGTGGTCGTCGACGGCGAGGACGTCGAGGTCGTCCCGGAAGGGACGGTGGTCGTCGTCGTCGATCCTGCGCCGGTGGAGTCGTCGAGCAGCGCCGTCACGATCGAGCCGTTGGGCTTCGGCAGCTTCGTACCGGATGGGACGAAGCCGACGGAGATGAGCTGGTCGTCCGTGAACGGCAGTGTCGCCGGGTTTCCGTGATCCGCGTGCGCCTTCGCCTTGGACGCGAACGCGCTGGACCAGTAGGTGACGGTCACCTGCGCCGTCTTGCCGGCATCCTTGGTCCCGGCGGGACACTTCTGGCCGCTGCGGTACGTCTTGCCCGTCGACTTCTTCTTGGTTGTCGTGCTGGACGGCGGCAGGTGGATCTCAGAGGAGGTGAGCGTCAACCCCTTGTAGGAGCTCACGAACTTGCCGAGCACCGCGTTGTGGCCGGCCGCGGCTGTGGTCTTCGGCGAGATGATGATGACGCCCTTGCCTGTGGTGTAGAAGGACTGCTTGGCCGTATCGAGGGCGTTCGACGCGAGCGGCGACTGCTGGGTCCCGCAGATGTTGAAGTCGATGGCGGCGAACCACGGGCTGCCCCCCTTGACCGGTGCCACGGTGTTGGCGGCGGCTCCGTGCTGGTACTCGTACCGGGCGAAGACGACCGAGGCGAGTCCGAGAAGCACGATCAGGACGAGCGCGGCGTACCAGTTCACCGGGGTTTGGCCACGGTAAGTTCTTCCGCCGCCAGTCGCCGCGGCGCGCGCAACCCACTTTCCTGACGTGCTCCTGGGCATGGCTCGGACACCCTACCAACCCCTTCTGTCGCCGCCTCCGCGGGCCACATGGCGCCGGCGCTCCACGTCTCGCACGATCCGGTCTCGAAGGCCGGACGCCCCGGGCACTGACGGCGGTCGCGGACGTCACGGACGCCCGAGTACGCGGCGAAGGAGTCCCGGTCGCCGGCTCAACGAGCGATAGAGGGCAGCGGTCTCGGGGTGCACGAGCGTGAGGGGGTCGTCACGGTCGCACCAGTGTCCGCTCGTCGAACGAGTGGTCGGGGCGACTCGAAATTCGCCTCCGGCGAGGAGCCGGAGGAGCTCTGCCATCGTGGAATCGACCGCGGCAGGGTTGCCCTGCCGGTCGGCAGCGACGAGGAGGAGACGGTAGAGCCGCTCGTCGTAGGGCGCGACGCGCAACGCCTTTCGTGCTGCAAGCTCCGCCCCCCGTCCATCACCGTCTCGCAGCAACCACTCCGCCAACTTGATGCCCAGCTGGACGACGGCGTCCTGCACCTGCGCTTCGACGCCTTCGAGAACGGCCCAATCGGGCGCACGCAGTCCTTCGAAGGGTCTGCCGCGCACGAGGTCGAGGGCCGAGCTCCACGCCTCGGGTGCGGCCGGACCGCCCGCGTCCGACAACGCGAGGAACTGCGCCCAGTCCGTCGTGACCGACGGCGACAGCTTCAGGCGGCCGTTCTCCGCGCGCGGGAGGTGGTCGGCTCCGGACGCGCTTCGCCCGAGCGAGCGCCGCGCGGCCGAGACCGTGGAGTAGCGCGTCACGTCGGCGAGGAGACGGTCGGGCCACAACGCCGTCGCCCACGCGTCGCACGACGTCCCTTCGGGGTGCATCGCCAGGTAGACGACGAGCTCGAACGTCCACGCCCGAGCGAACGGCCGCTCAGCTCCGATGACGTCGGCGGGGCCGAGGACCCGCACGACCACTTCGGGAAGGTCGGCGCGAACCGGGACTCGCCGCGGGTTTCTGGGTGCGGACGCGCCACGCTCCGGGTCGGTCGACGTCGAACGATGTTCCATGTCCGGAACGGTCGCACACCTCGCCGACGCGCCTCCCCTGCTGATGAGTCCGCCCGGGGAGGCGAACGCCCGCGTCGTGACCGTCCCGTCAGCAAGACTGGTGCGGAGACGGGGACGTAGCCCAACCGGCAGAGGCAGGGCGCTTAAACCGCCCACAGTGAGGGTTCGACTCCCTCCGTCCCCACGGAGAGCGAGGACGGACCTCTGCTACGAGAGGAGGGCGAAGATGGAGCGGCTCGACGGGGCGGGGGTCTTCACGCGCGGAGCAGGGCCGAACCACTTCATCGAGCACCTGCGCGTGCCGACCTTGAGCGTGGGGACCTACAGCATTCCGACTGACGGCGTCGACGACCAGGTTCCCCACGCCGAAGACGAGGTGTACGTCGCCACCGCGGGTCGCGGGCGCTTCACCGCCGGCACACGGACGGTCGACGTGGAACCGGGCACGACGCTCTTCGTCGGGGCCGGAGAAGACCACCGTTTTCACGACGTCACGGAGGATCTCGTCCTTGTCGTCGTGTTCGCGCCCCCGTACTCGGGTCGCTGACCACCTGCCCCGCCATCGCCACTCGCGCCCCGCTACGTCAGGTGAACGCAGCGGGCGACGCGTCCGGACCGCTTACGACGTGCTCGGCGCACCGAACGAGAGATCGCGCAGTTTGGGTTGACGCTCCGGCCTGAGCACGACGAGCCCAGCGGTGGGGTCGTCAAGCGCGTCGCGGAAGCGGTCGGGCCATGTCTCGGGAGCGGGCCCGAGGTACTTGACCAGCGTTCGTACGGCGCGGCCCCGGTCCAACGGCACCACAGCGGCCTTCCCGGTGACGTGGACGGCGAGCACCTCCCCGCTCACGAGGTCGCAGGTGTCCACGGTCAATGCCACGCGGGGATCCCGTTCGAGCCACGCGCCGAGGCGCGAGTACGACGACGCGGTGAGCCACCAGAACGCACCGTCCTCGTAGAGGAACCACACCGGTCGGACGGTCGGGCCCTGCGGGGTGTTGGCCGCGACGCGCGCCACCAGCGGACGCGCGAGAAACACGCCGACATCCGTCGCGTGGTCGCTCACCGAGTGACGATCGGGCTCTGTGACGGCGGCGCAGACCTTCTCGCCGGAGCTGGAACCGAGCGCGGCCCGGGAACGGACTCGGCCGGCGGCACCGCGGTCGGCAGCGGCGCGGACGACGCCCAGACGGCCAGCTCCGCGTCGCGCGGGGCCACGACCGCTTCTCGGGATGCCCCGAGCTTCATCGTGACGCGGCGCAGGGGATCCCACGGGGGCCAGTCCAGGCGCCCCGGAATCGAAGGATCACCTCGGCGTGCGAACGAGAGCCAGGCATCCTGCATGGACCCCGCGAGCTCCTCGGCCTCCGGTCCGGCGCCGCTGAACGGCGCGACAGCGGGGTCGCTCACGTTTCCGAAGACGAAGGGGATCTCCAACCCGTGGCAGGCTCCGAGCACCCCGCCGAACGCCGGGCTCTCCCACGTGAACAGGTAGACGAACACGCTGGACGCGTGCATGCGGAGCGCGTCGGCCAGCCGGAGCGAGGGCCAGCGGAAGACGAGGTCGCTCGCCACCGCGATCCAGATGTCTCGAGCGGCGAAGCGCTCCTCCCGCCGCTCCAGCGCGGCCCGATAGGCGTCGACGACGCCGTGCGCGTCGGCCGTCGGCGCTGAATGCGACACGAGGCGGAGCAGCTCCCCCTCGTCCATCGCCGCCGCTCGTCGCTCGGAGAAGTCGAAGTAGCTCGCCTCGTCACGGTTCGTCCCGATGACAGCGGCGACTCGAGACGCGCAACCGCGCCCGATCTCGACGAGCGGGTCGCCCGGGAGCGAGTGGCCGTCGACCACCGGCAGCAGCGGTTGGGGGAGCTCTCCGGCCCGCGCGGGTCGCTGTCCGATCGTCCCGAGAGCGCTGACCAGGTCCGCCGCGGGAATGCGTTCCAGCGCCGAGCGCTCGACCCGCTGCAGTCCGAGCTCACGCGCGAATTCCTCCGCCGCAGCCACTGCCCGTGTCGCCGAGTGCGTGTACGGCGGTCCGCTCTGCACGATGACGCGTCGGAAGAGCCCTCGAGCATCTGGCATCGCGAGCAGGGTCGAGATGCACATCGCGCCGGCCGACTCGCCGAAGAGCGTGACGTTGTCCGGGTCCCCGCCGAACGCGCCGACGTGGGCTCGGACCCAGCGCAAGGCGGCGACCAGGTCCGCGAGCCCCCAGTTGCCGAACGTCCCCTCCGGCCCGGACAGTGCCGGGTGCGCAAGGAATCCGAGCGCGCCCAACCGATAGTTGACCGAGACGACCACCACGTCGCCGCGTCGGGCGAGGCGTTCTCCGCGGTAGAGCAGCGAGCCTGCGGTCCCCGAGACGAACCTGCCCCCGTGCACCCACACCATGACGGGCCGCCGGGCCGAGTCGAGCCCGGGCGTCCAGATGCTCAGGTGCAAGCAGTCCTCGCTCTGATGGATCGGATCCCCCGGTAAAGCGGTGCTGGCCGCGGCGGGTCCTTGGGGAGCCAGGGGGCCCGGCTCGGTCGCGTCTCGGACGTTGGCCCACGGTTCGGGTGGCTCGGGCGGACGCCAGCGCAGCGCGCCGACCGGTGCCCGCCCGTAGGGGATGCCCAGGAACTCCAACAGGCCGCCCGATTCGTGGCCCCGGACCCGGCCGCCGGCGACCTCGACCGTGTAGTCCACGGCGGCACCCTACCGGCGGCCGGAACCCCCCCGAGTCTGGTTCAGACGTCCGGCATATCTTCGGATCCTGCGGTCCGCGCGCCACGCGAAATAGGGAACGAGGTAGCGCAGCGTCGCCTCAGGTACTGCGGACAGGAGCCCCTCCCGGCGGCACGCGTCGACGCACGCCAGCGCGAGCGCCCGGTCGTGCATGAGCCAGAACGCCGTCGCCCAGCGGAGGTGGTGGTACGCGAGGATCGCCCGTTCGTCATGGCCCCTTCGACCTCCGAGCTCGCGCTCGAGCATCACGAGGCCCTTGCGATAGACCCGTTCGGACCGCTTGCTGTATCCCGTCGACACGTCGACGTAGTGCACGAACGGCCAGTCCAGCTTGACCACGGCACCGTGCTTCGACGCGCGCAGCCACATGTCCCAGTCCTCGACGCCGTCGAGCGACGGGTCGAAACCACCCGCGGCATCGAACGCCGAGCGACGGAGCAGCACGGTGGAGGTCTGGAACCGGTTCATGAGGAGGATGTCGCGCGTCGAGATGCGGCTCGAGTGAACATCATCGGACACCGCAGGCTCGGCGAACTCCCGGGTCCAGTCGCTCGCCACGAGCACCGCGCCGTCCGCGTGGCGCAGCTGGTACTCGAGTTTGGCCGGGTGCCACGCGTCGTCCGCATCGAGGAAGGCGATCCACTCCCCCGAGGTCGCGGCGACGCCCGCGTTGCGCGCGGCCGACGGTCCTCCCTGGGGCTGACGGACGAGGCGGACGGGCCCCTCGACCGACTCGACCTGGGATCCGGTCGCGTCGGTCGATCCGTCGTCGACGACGACGACCTCGTGCGGAACGTGGCTCTGCGCCAGAGCGGAGCGCACGGCGCGAGCCACGGTCGTCTCCGCGTCGTGGGCCGGCACGACGACGCTCACCCTCTGGGCCCTGCTCATCGGTCTTCGGGCCTCCGTGCGGGCCGGGCCGGCACTACCCGTGGTCGCCCAGGCGGGCGTCGAGGGCCTGGCGGGCGGCCACGCGGTCGTCGAGCTGCAGCGTCTCTTCTCCGATGCGCTGGAACTGCTCGTGGCCGCGCCCGACGATCAGAACGACGTCTCCAGTGGATGCGGCTCGGACCGCGAGCTCGATCGCCCGGCGGCGGTCGGGCTCGACGATCACCCGCGTGTTCTTCCCTGATTCGAGCGTCCCGCGGTACAGAGCCCGGATGATCTCGGCAATCGGTTCGTCGCCTGGGCTGTCGGTCGTGAAGAACACCTGGTCGGCGCCGGCGACGATCTCTCCGATCAACGGCCGCTTCCCCCTGTCCCTGCCGCCGCGCGCGCCGAGCACCACGAGGACGCGCCCGGCGGCCAGCCTGCGCGACGTCGCGATCAGCGCCGCGAGCGCGTCCGGCGTGTGGGCGTAATCGACGACCACGAGGAAGTCCTGTCCTTCGTCGACGAGCTCGAACCGTCCCGGCGGGGCCGGCGCGGCGACGCCGCGGGCAGCGACCTCCGGCGTCACCCCGAGGCTGCGCACGGAGAGGTAGGCCGCTGCGACGTTCGGCGCATTGACCTCGCCGATCAGCGGACTCGGGATGGTGACGTCGCCATCGGCGCATGCAATGCGCACGACGATGCCAGACAGACCACGTTCTTCGACCTGCACACGTACGTCCGCGTCGGCGTCGCGACCGAACGTGATCACCGGCACTTCCACGCGTCCAGCCAAACGTCGTCCCCAGTCGTCGTCGATGCCGATCACCGCGGTGCGGCATCGCATCGGATCGAACAGTGCGGTCTTGGCTTCGAAGTACTGCTCCATCGTGTGGTGGTAGTCGAGGTGCTCTCTGCTCAGGTTCGTGAAGACACCCACGTCGAAGGCGATCCCGTCGAGCCTTCCCTGGTCGAGGCCGTGTGAAGAAGCCTCCATCGCGACCGCGCGGACCCCGGCTTCGGCCATCTGTCGCAAGGTCCACTGGAGCTCGGGAGCCTGTGGCGTCGTCAGGCTCGTCGGGATCGTCCGCCCGAGAAAGATCGTGCCGACGGTACCGATCTGGCCCGCGGCGATGCCGGCGGATTCGAGACAGGTGCGCACGAGCGTGCAGGTGGTCGTCTTCCCGTTGGTGCCGGTCACCCCGACCACGCGCAACCGATCGGAGGGCCGGCCGTAGAACTCGCCCGCGAGCGGTCCGATCGCGCGCCGCACGGAGGGTACGACGAGCTGCGGGATGCGAAGGGGGAGTTCGCGCTCGACGACGATCGCGCACGCTCCCGCTTCGACCGCGGCAGCTGCGTACCGGTGGCCGTCCGCGTGCGTGCCGGGCATCGCGACGAACAGGACCCCGTCGACCACCCTCCGGCTGTCGTAGGCGATGCCGTGCACCTGGGTGTCCTGCGTGAGCATGGACCCGGGGACCGCCCCCGCCAGTTCGCGAAGCGACATGGGTGGCGGAACCATGGGTTCTTCGACGGTCACGGTCGGCCGTTCCGCGGAGAGCATCCGCTCACTCTTCCTTGTCGAGATCAAGAGCCTGACGTTCCTGACGATCGCGCTTCACCGCGTCCCTGTGAGCGAGGCCCGGAGGGGTGGCGGAGTCCTGGTGGCCGCCAAGCGTCGCGCGTGCCCGGGCCCGGCGCTCAATTACGCCCGAGCCGGTCAGTTGGCGCAGCCGAGTCCTCCTGTCTGCCCACTCCTGCGCCGCGCGACAGCCGGGCGCCTGCTCCCGATCTGCCGGCCCGGTCTCCAGGGGCGTCGAGCACGCTCTCGCAGGCGTCAAATGAGACACGAACGCAACACATGGACCCTTGGCAGGTGTTGCCAATGAGGCTAGTGTTGGGCTTGTGGCTGGTGTGATTTGTCGGGTCCCGCGCCGTGCGCTCGTCAAGCTCGTCGCCGCTGGCGCAGCGTCCTCGCTCACGCTCGGAGTCTGGGCGTCCGTCGCGCGCGCCACACAGTTCACAACAAGCTCCGCCGTGGCCAAGGTGAACCAGACCCAGGCGCAGGTCACACAGATCGAGAAGACGATAGCCCAAGAGCAGCAGCAGTCGGCGGTGCTCGGAGCAAAGTACGACGCGGCGGTCGCACACGTTCAGGCGATCAAGGCCGAGCTCGTCGTCACCGCCAGGCACATCGCCGCGACCAAGCGGACCATCACCGCCGACAAGAAGACGCTCGCCAAGGCCGCCGTGCAGGACTACGTGCTCGGTGCACAAGGGACGCAGATCACCTCGCTCTTCGCGACCTCGGCCAACACAGCCGTCGCGAGCGAGGAGTACTCGCAAACCGCGATCGGCGACCTGAGCGGCGCAAAGCTTGCGCTCGAGGGCGCAGAGGCGAGCCTGACCGCGACGGAGAGGCGGCAACAGGCGGAGGAGCAACAGGCGCAGAGGGCGGCCGCGCAAGTCCAGTCGCTCCAGCTGCAGAACGAACGGGCCGCGCAGCAGTCCGCAGCGACCCTGAAGCAGGTGAAGGGAAAGCTCGCCCAGGAGGTCGAGGCCGCGGCGCAGGCGAAGGCGCAGCGCGAGGCCGCGGCGGCAGCGGCGGCGGCCAAGGCTGCGCAGGAAGCGAGGGCGGCGGCAGCGGCGG
>Ga0209579_10001322_pt1 | contig 20779 bp, 20 predicted proteins | sample Coa_R1_2_FD_187152 | JGI IMG/M metagenome (GOLD analysis project Ga0209579, IMG submission 187152) | Surface soil microbial communities from Centralia Pennsylvania, which are recovering from an underground coalmine fire - Coalmine... | ecosystem: Environmental > Terrestrial > Soil >... | reverse complement strand
ATGGCGGCGCGGAGCGGGCGCGAGGCGCTTCTTATCGGCCGCCACTGCGCCATGGCATTTACGGTCACCTCCGCCCTTCCGAGCTTTCCGACCTCTCAAGTCTGGTTTCTGATCGGCGTGCTTGTTCTCACCGCCGTGGCGCGCGTGATCGATCACATGCTCGCCGGTCCGCTGCCGCTGCAACCATCGGCACCGCTGCAGATGCCCGCCGGACAGAGCGGGTGGCTACGCTTCGCGCTGGCGTTTTGCGGCGCTTCAGTGGCTTCCATGTGGATCGGAAGGACACTCGATCCGATCCACGCCATTTGGGCCGTCACCACAACCCTTGTTGTCATGCTGCCGGACGCACGGGCGAGTTATCGCCGCATCTTCGAACGCGTTGCCGGTACGTTTGCTGGCGTCCTCGCAGCGTGGGTCATCACCATGCTGTTCCATTCGGTCGCGATCATCTGCATTTTCATTCTGGTGGTCGCGCCGCTTATCCCGCATCACGTTGCCCATCGCTATTGGCTGCACACCGGGTTGATCGCGCTCTTAGTACTGCTCGCCTACGACCTGACGCTCCTGGATACCCACAGCATGACCAACCTCCTGTCGGAGCGGCTGGAGGACATCCTGCTCGGCTGTGCGATGGGGGTGGTGGGGACCGCGGTGGCGTTCCCCCGCGAGGCGGCCGCCGGGTTGGATGACTTGATCGGAGAAAGCCGCAAGGACCGATGACAATGGCACTCGGCAAGCCGCGCGAAGTCAAAATCCGTGCGCACGACGGCGTGGAGATCGCCGTTGCGCTCTTAATGCCGGAAGGTGACGGCCGGTTTCCCGTGCTGCTGGCGCCGTCACCTTATCGCTACGACAACAATACGCTGCCGGCCACGCCGCAATTTCTCTGGCGCGAAACCGGCCCGATCGAGTTTTATCTGCAGCACGGCTACGTCTATGCCCACATGGACATCCGCGGCTGCGGAAAGTCGGGTGGCGAATTCCGCTTGCTCGACCGCAACGAGCAGAAAGACCTTTACGACGTCATCGAGTGGCTCGGACGTCAATCGTGGTCGAACGGCAAGGTCGGAGGCATCGGCCAATCTTACTTTTGCATGTCGCAATGGTGGATGGCGATTCAGAAGCCGCCGTCGCTGGCCTGCATAGGCGCCTTCGACGGGCTGAACGACCCCTATCGCGCCTCGGTTTATCAGGGCGGCATCCTGGGCGACTTTTTCGGAAGTTATTGGTGGAACCAGAATCGCATCATCAACCGTCATCCCGCGAACGGCGAGCATCCGCGTGAGCAGAACTGCGATTTGAATCTGCTCTTGCAGCAGCATCCCACCTACGATGATTTTTGGCGTGAGCGTTGCGCGGCCGAACGGCTGCATGAGATCGAAGTGCCGCTCTACTCGGTCGGCGTCTGGGGCAAGGTCGACCTGCACACCCGTGGCAATATCGACGGCTACCGCCGCGCCAAGGGACCGAAGAAACTCAAGATGGTCGGGCCGGTCAATGCCTTCGTGGCCAATCGCGAGTTCAATAGCGTAGAGCTTCACGAAAAGCTGCTGCTGCCGTTTTACGAGCATTATCTGAAAGGCAGGGACACAGAATATTTATCGCGGCCAAACGTCGAGTATTTCGTGCGTGGCGCCGACGCCGTCCGAAGCGCCGAGACTTGGCCGCCATCCGGTGTCCGCTACGTGACTTGGCATTTGAGCGGTCAGAAATCTGGCAGCGTCACCTCGCTCAATGACGGCATGCTGGCGCGCGAGCGGCCGTCGGGAGAGGACAATACTTCCTATCGCTATCCCGATCCGGGCTGGATGCTGGGAGTGGTTGGATTCGGGCCGAACAATCAGCCTGATCCGGCGCGCCGCGTGCTAACTTTCACGACGGCGCCGCTGCAGCGCGACCTGGAGATTGCCGGACCGATCAAGCTCGTGCTGCACGCATCATCGACGCGCGACGATATGGATTTTTTTGTAAAGATTTCCGAGCAAATGCCGCAATCGCCCGAGGATCGCGCCAAGGGTCTCAATCCGGCGTCACACTGGATCACCAAAGGGTGGCTGCGCGCGTCGCACCGCGCGCTCGACCCCGCGAAGTCGACCGAGATGGAGCCATATCACAGCCACAGCGATCCGCAGCCGATCGAGCCAAAAAAGATCTATCGGTTCGAGATCAGCATCGAACCGATGGCCCATCGCTTCAAAAGCGGCAACCGTATCCGGCTCGAAATCGTCAACGGCGACTCAGCGGTCACCGACGTTCTGTGGACGCACTATTATGTCCCCAACAAGATCGGGGCTGATACGATCCACCATTCGGCGCAATATCCGTCTGCCCTGACTTTGCCAGTGACGGAAGGAGCTTGATCGTACTCGCCTTTTTCAGTGAATCAGATTGATCTGATAATTGCTCAGCGTCAGGATGGTTTGCGGCAGGGCGACGAACCCGACCGCCTGCATGTATTGCGGGGCATTGCCGCCCTTCGGATCGATGGCCCAGCCAAGGAAATCCTTGACGGCTTTGGCGGTGTCGGCGGACGGCTGCTGCGCCTTCACGATAGCGTATTCGTAGTTGATGATCGGATAGGATTGTTCGCCGGGCGCGTAAATCAAGCTGATGCGCTCATCCGGCGGCGTCTCCGGCGCCACCTCGGCAACGGCGGCGCCGACCGTGGTCGCATCGGGTAGAACAAACTTGCCATCCTTATTCTGCAGCATGGCTTGGCCGAGGCCCGCGGCGTCGGTCGCAGTTTTGAAGCTGATGCCGATATAGGCGATGGAGTATGGCGCGCTTTTCGACGCGCTGACCATGCCGGGATTACCCATGGCGCCGACGGCGCCTTGCACCGCCGGCCAATTCACCGTCAGGCCGAAGCCGGCCGAGTTCGACCAATCGGGCGTGCTTGACGACAGGTATTGGGTGAAGATGAAGGTATCTCCACTGCCGTCGGTCCGGTGCACCGGCAAGATCTCGTTGTGCGGCAGCTTCACGCCGGCGTTGAGCTGGGCGATCAGCGGATCGTCCCAGAATTTCACCTTGCCCGCGTAGATTGCCGCCAAAAGGGGACCGCTGAATTTCAGGTGCTGATTGTTGAGGCCCGGCACATTGTAGTTGATCATCTGCGAGGAAATGGCGAGCGGAATGTTCTGCATGCCCGGAGCGGACTTCATCTGCGCGTCGCTCATGTAAGCGTCCGAAGCACCGATCTGCACGCCCCCGGAACTCGCCTGTGAAATACCGTTACCGCTTCCCGTGCCTTGCGTCGTTATTTGGACGTCGGGATGAGCCTTTTGGTAATCCGCGGCCCACTGATTGAAGAGCGGCAGAAGCAAAGTCGAACCTGTTTCCGCAAGCTTGACCTGATCCGCGTAGGCGGCGTTGCCAACAAGCGTTGTGCCGACGGCCAGCGAAGCCGCCATGGCGGCGCTGCGCATGGGCGTAGCGAATCCCGTGTTCACTCTCATGACCTCACCTGGTTCTTATAAATGACGGTCTGGAATAGGAATTCCGATGCCGTTCTGTGCAAGTTCGTGACCTCGCGTGCAGGCGAAGGGGTCAGCCCTGCCGACCCGCCCGGCTTGCACGGCCGGTAATCGACCGCTTTTATGTGACAGTTGCGTATCGACTTTGTGACAATCCGCGGCCTTCAAATGCCGGCTACGGGCTAAATGGTTGTGACAAAGTCGGGGGCCGCGATCGCTGACGGCCCTCCTCGGTCGCGCGGTTTTTTTACCGCCGCTTGGGGCGACCTTCTGGTAGCGCCCTTTATGGCAGCTCGGAAATCATCTTTTGCATCTCGGCTTGCGTCCAAGCGCGCGCGGTGCGCGAGCGAATGTTTCCTTGCGAGCCGATTGCCATGGCGAATTTCGCGACATTGTCGCCGTTTGCCGTTTCGAGGATGGCGATCATGTCGGTGTCGCCGGACGTCAAATATAATTCCTTGATTTCGACGCCGAGCTTTTTGCCCAGATCACGCGCGGCCTGCGCACGCTTGGGTCCATCTTTGACGCTGCGGATTCCCTGATCGGTCCAGTTGAGCGAGACTATAAAGAGCATGTGCGCTTCCGTATGATCACTCACAACGATCGGCGGCCGTTGCGGCGGTCGACCTGTGGCATGTCTTCGAGTTCGAGAAGGCGATCTTCTGTAGAGATCGCGCCCGCCGGCGGCGTTGTGGCTGCCTCAAATGAATGATGCAGGTTTCCGGCACGTCCTGCCAGCAGCTCTGCTCACGCTACACCCGCCCCCGATTGCGGCAAAGGGCCAAATGCAGGCTTTCATTTTGCCGATTTGCCACGAGCCGTGCGCCGAATTGACCTCCCCGCGGGATCGCATAACCTTGCGCACCATTTGTGCCGGTCCGGAGAAAGTCATGAAGCTTGGCTTCTTCATCATGCCCGTCCACCCGCTGACGCGACCTTATGCGGAGACGCTGCGCGAAGATCGCGAAGCTTTCATCCTAGCGGACCAACTCGGTTACAGCGAAGGCTATTGCGGCGAACACCTGACCGACCTCGCCGAAAACATTCCAAACAGCCTGACGTTTATCGCCTCGCTTGCCGGATTCACTTCGCAGATCAAACTCGGCACCGCGGTGACGAACCTGCCCTTCAGTCATCCGCTGCTCGTCGCGACGCAGGCAGCAATGATCGATAATTTACTCGAAGGACGCCTGCTCCTCGGCATCGGCGCCGGAGTCCTGCGCACCGATATGGAGGCGATGGAGCTGCTTGACGCCGATCGCAACGCCATGTTCGCCGAGGCGATCGATCACATCATCGGGTTGTGGACCGGCGAGGCGCCGTACCATCTTTCAGGCAAGTATTGGAATATTTCAACGGCAAAAACGCTGTGGCCGGAAATCGGACTCGGCGGCGTGGTCAAGCCCTATCAGAAACCGCACCCGCCGATTCTAGGCACCGCTACCGATCCTGTGTCGAAAGGTCTTATCGCGCTGGGCCGCCGCGGCTGGTGGCCGATTTCCTCGCATTTTCTGCACACCAACTGGCTACTGAGCCAGTGGAACAACTACGCTCAGGGCTGTGCCGAAGGTGGCCACAAGGCTGATCGCGCCAACTGGCGGGTGGCGCGCTCGATCTTCGTCGCCGATGACGACAAGACCGCGCGCGCCTACGGCGGGGACGATCAAAAAAGCCCCTATCGGTTCTACATGCGCCAGCTCACCGCGAAGCTGAAAAAAGGCAACAAGCTCGGCGGCTTCAAGGAGCGCGCGGATATGCCCGACGCGGACCTCACCCTCGACTACATTTTTGACAACGTCGTCATCCGCGGCAGCGTCAACCGCGTGGTCGATGGGCTGTTGGCGCTGCACGAAAAGATCGGCGAGTTCGGCACGCTGCTTTACTGCGGCAAAGACTGGACCGATCCGGTGTTGGCACGCAGGTCGATGGAACTGATGGCCGAGAAGGTGATGCCGGCCGTCAATAGCGCCATTGGCAAGCGCGTCGCGGCTGAATAGACGCCAGGCTTTAGCCGCTGATTGGATCGGCGCGAAGCGATCACTATATGCCCAGTGCTCCTACTGGGAACTCCAATGTCGAAGCCACTCGTGGTGACCATTCCGCATCGTCTCGGCAAGGATGAAGCGGTGCGCCGCCTGAAATCCGGCCTGGGAAGCGCACGAACCAATTTCGCTCACCTGTTCACAGTCCAAGAGGAGACCTGGACAGGCGACCATCTTGCATTTCGCGTCAGCGCGCTTGGGCAGGTGGTGAGCGGCGGCATCGACGTGCTGGACGATCAGGTGACCCTGCAAGTCGTTTTGCCTTGGCTCCTGGCCAAGATCGCCGCAGCGATCCAGCCGCTCATACGCAAGGAAGGCACGTTGATGCTGGAGAAAAAGTAGCCTGGATTTCGCTGACGCGATCATCGAGGCTACAGCTTCTCGGCCAAAAAGCGCATCAGCCGCGGCGCCAGGAAGCCCGAATAGCTCGTGGGTTCATCGATAGGATCGTTCATCCAGTAGTGCGGCGCGCCATGCACGATGCACGGGCGCACGAAAAAGCCGGCTTGATTAAGTGCGAGGTGAAATGCGTACGTGTTCGTGGCGGGATCAACCAAGGCGTCCTGAGTGCCGGTTACGAGCAAAACGCCGATTTTATTATTGGTGAAGGTCGCGTAGCTGATCGGCGTCGCATCGAAATACAGTTGCCGATTTTCCATGGGCGGTGCGCCGAGGAATTTTTCCACGATGTTGTTGTTGGGCGGCGCTTGACCCTGACAACTCGTCCACATCGCCACCATGTCATAGACGCCATAGACCCCGATCAGCGCCTTTACCTCGGCGGAGACGGAGGCGAAAGCATCCTGCGGATAGCCGCCCGCGAATTTCTTGCCGCCGAGCGCGACAAGCGCCGCGAGGTGCGCGCCCGCGGAAGCGCCCATGATCCCGATGCGTTGCGGATCGATGCCGAACTCGCCGGCCTTGCCGCGCACGAACTGCACGCCGGCAACAACATCGTGTACGGCTTGCGGATAAGTCTTGCCCTTCGTGGCGAGGCGGTAGCTGATGGAAAACACAGCCACACCACGCGCCGCCAGATACGGGCCCCAGTACTGAAATGCGGCGCGCACGCCCTGCACCCATCCGCCGCCGTGCACGGCAACGAGTGCCGGGACTTCCTTCGCACCCGCCGGCAAATATAGGTCGCCCAAGAGCTCAACGCCGTCGTGCGTGGCGTAGGCGATGCCGGTGTGGGTGTTGACACTTTGCTCAGCCATTTCGCGCACCTCGTCTCTGCGTTCCGCCGCTACCCTGCCGGCTCTGTCAATGTCGCGCTCATGCTAATCGCGCAACGCATCGTTGTCGCCAACAGTGGTCGCGCGGTGGCAAAAAGTGCCTGCCGTGCTAGAACAACTAGCCGGTCTTGAAAAGTGTGAATAAGAGGGCGCGGGAGGCAGGATGTCGCTTACGGCCGAGAGTGTGGCGCCCACGCTGGTCGTCAACGGGACGCGCATCGATGTGATCGAGCGAGGGTCGGGCCGCCCACTCCTCTTCCTGCATCCTGAGAACGGCATCGAACCGGCTTTAGCGGCGATCGATGCGCTTGCCAAAGGGGCCCGCGTGATCGCGCCGACCCATCCAGGATTCGGCCGCTCCGAACTTCCCAAGGGCATGCGCACGGTCGACGATCTTTCTTATTTCTATCTCGACATGCTCGATCAACTGGATCTGCGCGATCTTACCGTAGTTGGCGTCTCGCTCGGCGCCTGGATCGCCGCTGAGATCGCGGTGAAATCGAGCGCGCGCTTTGCCAAGCTGGTCATGGCCAACGCCGTGGGGGTGAAGGTCGGCGACCGCGAGACGCGCGACATCGTCGACGTCTTTGCGCTCACCGAGAAAGAGTTTATCGACATCGCCTATTGCGATGCTGCCCTCGGCACACGCGACTACAAGGCGCTGCCGGATGCGGAGGTGCTTGCGGCGGCGCGGGCTCGTGAAGCGACGGCGCGTTTTGCCTGGAATCCGTACTTCCACAATCCGCGGCTGAAGAGCCGGCTGCACCGTATCCGCATTCCGACGCTGTTTCTGTGGGGCGCCCACGACCGCATGCTCAGCGAGGCGTATGGCCGCGCATATTGCGCAATGATTCCTGGCGCGCGCTTCGAGATGATGGAACGGGCGGGGCATTTCCCGCATCAGGAACAGCCGAAGGTTTTTGCCGAGCAGGTGTTGGCGTTCGCAAAAGCGCTTTGAAGCACCAAACAGAAGACACGCCATGAGAGTTTACCAGTTCACCGAGCAGCCTTACTACCCGGCGTGGAACGATCATTCCGGCTCGCTGCGCGTCAATCTGTTGAACCGCAAGTGCGATCCGCGCATCGCCGCCGATTTGTTTCACCGTTACTATGATGAGTGGCAGCTGGCCGACGAACTCGGCCTCGACATCATGCTCAACGAGCATCACCAGACGGCGACCTGTATGTCGTCGACTGTCGTTGTGGGACTCTCGGTGCTTTCGCGCATCACCAGGAATGCCCGGCTATTGGTGCTCGGTTATCCCATCGGACATCGGCCCGATCCGCTGCGTTGCGCGGAGGAGCTGTCCACCATCGACGTGATTTCGCGCGGCCGCCTTGACATGGGCTTCATCAAAGGCGTGCCGTACGAGTTTCCGGCATCAAATCAGAATCCGGTCGCCGTTATGGATCGCTTCTGGGAAGCGCTCGATTTCATCATCAAGGCCATGACTACCCACGACGAGGTGTTCAACTGGGAGGGCGAGTATTTCCATTATCGGCAAGTGAACGTCTGGCCCCGGGTCTGGCAGGAGCCGCATCCGCCAATCTGGACCACGACCGGAAGCAACACGCAGGCGCGGCTGCTCGGCGAGCGCGGTTACGTCATGGCGACGCTCGGCTCCGGCTACAACACGCGGCCGCTCTATGACGCCTATCGCCGAGGCTACGTGGCAAGATGGAAGAAGGCGCCGGCTCCCGATCGCTTCGCCTATTTGGGTCTTGTCGGCATCGCGAAGGACAAGGACGAGGCGCGCAAGCGTGGCGATTTGGTCGCCGGCTATCTGCGCTCAAGTTCGATCGTACACCTGCCGTTCCGCAATCCGCCCGGTTTCCTCTCGTCCGAGGATAATGCCCAGCTTTTGCGCGGACAGACGCCGCCGCGCAGCTACACCAAGGATCGTCGCGTTATCAGCATGCACGGCGCCAGTGTCGAGGATCTGATCACCGCCGGCATCCTGTTCTGCGGTACACCCGACGAGGTCTACGAGCAGATCGTCGATTTCTCCGCGTATTGCGGCGGCATGGGTAACCTTCTGATGATGGGCCACGCGGGATTCCTGAGCCCCGAGCAGACGGCGGACAGCCTCACGCTGTTCGCACGCGAGGTCTATCCGCGGCTGAAGGCCTGGAAGCAGCCGGACGCTGGAGAGGTTACTGCCACCGCAATTGCTGCTGAGAAGGGCGCGACTCCTCCGGCTACCGCGCGCGCCGGGGACCTTGTGGACGCTGCGGTGAGCGCCAATTGAGCCCGGCGCCTACGTCGTTATTCGAGCCGCATCATCACGTTTCATAGCCGACGCCGCCGACGCTAAGTATCTCTTCCATCTTTTTCAGCATTTTGCTCAGCGTACCTGATGACTGATCTGGATGGAGTTGGCTGCGAAGCTCGGTAAAGTTCTTGTTGGCCTCAACGATACGCCGGGCTAAGACTCTTGCGACGTGACGCGACACGGCCGGATCTTTGTCGATGAGCGTAGCGTCCGCGACGTGGAACTGCGAGTCGGTCAGTGCCCGAACATCGGCAGTGTGCGGCAGGTCCAATAATGCTGCGATCTCCCCGATGACTGCGCCCGGATTGTCTACCTTCGCAATCTCTGTGGAGCCGTTGAGAACAGCCACCGTGCCTTTCTTGAGGATCAGGAGTCGGCCGCTTTTCGAACCGGCGGCCAAAATCGTGTCCCCAGCGCGGTAGGTTGTCAGCGGTAGCGTCGAGACAATTTTCTCAAACGCGTCATTCGGACTCAAAGACATGCCGTCGGCCCTCTCTTGTGTGTGTTTCCATCCCTTCGTCGAAGCTACATTGAAGTTCATCGGCGTGACAAGCCATGCGGCGTTACGCTGCACCGCGAGAGGCCTTCTCCATTGACCTTGCGCCGAACCGCCACGCTCCGCCGCGAGGGGACACTGACCATTTTAGCCTTGCGGGCCGGCGCAAAGTCATGTGCGATACCGGCGAATGACGGGAGCGCGCCCAATGCGAGTCTATCACTTCAGCGAGCAGGCCTATTTTCCAGCGTGGAACGAGCATTCCGGCACGCTGCGCGTCACCTTCCCCAACCGCAAATGCGACCCGCGCATCGCGGCCGATCTGTTTCACCGCTATTACGACGAGTGGCAGCTTTGCGACGAGCTCGGCCTCGACATCATGCTCAACGAGCATCACCAGACCGCGACCTGCATGTCGTCGTCAGTGGCAGTCGGTCTTGCGGTGCTGGCCCGCATCACCAAGAGGGCGCGGTTGTTGGTGCTCGGTTATCCGATCGGCCATCGTCCCGATCCGCTGCGGGTTGCCGAGGAACTGTCCACCATCGACGTGATCTCCCGTGGCCGGCTCGACATGGGCTTCATCAAAGGCATCCCGTACGAGATTGCCGCCTCCAATCGTAATCCGACCGAGCTGATGGATCGGTTCTGGGAGGCGCACGATTTCATTCTCAAGGCGATGTCGACTCACGACGAAGTTTTCAACTGGGAGGGCGAGTTTTTTCAGTACCGGCAGGTCAACGTCTGGCCGCGCGTTTGGCAGGACCCGCACCCGCCGATCTGGTCAACGACGGGAAGCTCGACGCAAGCGCGGGTGCTCGGCGAGCGCGGCTACGTCATGGCGACGCTCGGCACCGGTTATGGAACGCGGAAAGTCTACGACGCCTATCGCAAGGCCTATGTGGCAAAGCACGGCAAGGCGCCCGCCGCCGATCGTTTCGCCTATCTGGGCCTGGTCGCCGTCTCCCATGACCGCGACGAGGCGCGCCGGCGCGGCGATCTCATTGCCGGATACGTGCGAACGAGCCCGATCGTCGCGTTGCCGTTTCGCAATCCGCCAGGTTACCTGCCGCCCGAGGACAACGCGCGGATGATGCGGGGCGAGACACCGCCGCGCACTTACACGAAGGCCGGCAAGGTCATCTCGATGCAATACGCCAACGTCGACGAGCTGATGGATGCCGGCGTATTGTTCTGCGGCACGCCGGACGAAGTTTACGATCAGATCGTCGACTTCTGCGGCCATTGCGGCGGCATGGGCAACTTGCTGATGATGGGGCAGGGTGGGGAACTCACCCACGCGCAGACTGTCGACAACTTGGAACTATTTGCACGCGAAGTTTATCCGCGGTTGCAGGCGTTCAAGCAGCCGGATGCGGAGGAAGCCGCGAAAGCGGTGGCTGCTTAAGCTGCCGCGCCCGCTGGCCGAACGCAGACGTTTCCGAGGTTCTTCATTCTTCCGGCAATCGCGATGGCGTTTTACCATAACGCTTAATATTATTTGCCGCTTTCGAGCGACAGTCACCGTCCCGCGCGATATTGCTGGTCTTAGGAGGCTTAATGCGGAGGCTTAATGAAAGTCTCCGGATAACAGGGCGGGGCTTAATGGACTTTACTTTTCCACATTCTTCGCTCATGTCGGCTGCGGCCACCTGGGAGAATAGTGGTTCGGCAAATATGTCCACGGCGCTCCGCAAAAAAGCGCCCCCAAATGCCAAGGGGCCGGACGTCGGCACATGACAGAAGCCTCTAAGTTGGTCGACTATTATGAAGTTCTGGAAATCAGCCCGAACGCCAATTCGGGCACGATCGAACGGATGTTTCGTTACCTCGCTCAGCGCTGCCATCCCGACAATAAGGAGACCGGCGATCGCGCCGCTTTCGACGCGGTCATGGAAGCCTATGAAACGCTGAAAGATCCGGCCAAGCGCGCGCAGTACGACATTGAACACAAGAACCATTCGAGTGTGCGCTGGAAATTGGCCGAGGAGGCCAGCGACAGCAAGAATACCGAGCGCGACGCCGACATTCAGAACAAGCTGCTGTCGATTCTTTATGTCAAACGCCGGCAGAATATCCACGAGCCGGGGATGGGCAATGTCGGACTGGAACGCCTCGTAGGCTGTCCGGTCGAGCATCTGGAATTTCATCTCTGGTATCTGAAAGAAAAAGGCTGGATACGAATAACCGAGAGCGGCATGCTCGCGATTACGGCGGAAGGCGTTGATCGCGCCAATTCCGAACTTCATCGTAAGCCCGTCAAATTGCTGACCGACCAAAGCGCAGCAAACGGCTTGGACCGTCACTAAGGCGAGAGTCGCTTTCGAGGGTCTCGACGATCCCTTGCCGCGCGAAGCTTTATTTTCGCTGCGGCCAACAGGCGACCCCAAACCGCATCATTGGCTATTTACACTTGGCGCGTTGACCGCGACCCTGCGATAATCAAACGGGGCCGGTCAGCAGCCTGCTGGCGCGCCGGCCGATGTCAGTGCCAAGGAGGACCGCCATGATCTCGATGCCCGAGATGCCCAACATTGACCTCGATGGGATCATGAAGCGCCTGACCGAAACCGGGAAGCGAACGCAGCAGCTCTGGCTGACGCCCGACTCCATGGCCTTCATCGCTCGCGGCCGTGAATACCGCAGCGAGTTTCACATCAATCCGAGTTACGAAATTCAATATTCGATCAAAGGCGATCTGCACCTGCACTACCGCACCCCGGAAGGCGTGGAGAAGGTGGCAGTCGTGCCCGAGGGCTCCTGCCTGTTCCAGCCGCCGCTGGTACCGCACTCGCCGCGCTTCGCGCCCGATGCATTCCAACTCGTGGTGGAGCGTGCGCGGGTCGCGGGCGACGTCGATCGCTTTCACTGGTATTGCCAGAGCTGCGATAATTTCTTGCACGAGGAAACCTACGTGGTCGACGACTACAAGGCCGATCCGGTCACGCGCGCCTACGAAAATTTTTACGGCTCCAAGGAAGCGCGTACCTGCAAGCGCTGCGGCACGGTCATGCCCGCGCCTGAGAAGCTCTGAGGCGACGCTTACACGCCGACCGACGCTGCAGCGAGCGTATCGGTTTCCATGTCTTGGTCTTTCACGGCACCGATCAGCTCGGTCACCTTTTTGATGCCGCGCTCGTCGCACCAGTCTTCGAGGTCGTCGATGATGGTGACCAGCGCGGTCGGATTGCGGAAGCCCGCATAGCCGATGCCGACGGCGCTGGCGCCGGCCAGCATGTACTCGACCACGTCCTCGGCCTTGGTCACGCCGCCGATGCCGATGATCGGGATCTTCACCTGCTTGGCGACCTGATAGACCATCCGCAGCACGATCGGCTTCAACGCGGGCGAGACCAGCCCGCCGAATTTGTTGCCCAGCGCCGGGCGGAAATTGTCGGTCCGGATCTTCAGCGACAGAAAGGTGTTGGCGATGACCAGTGCGTCGGCTCCGGCATCTTCGGCGGCACGCGCGATCGAGACGATATCACCGGCATTCGGCGATAGCTTCACCCATAGCGGTTTTTTGGTTCTCGCCCGCATCGCAGTGATGCAGTCGCGAGTGTAGGTCTCGTGCATGGCGAAATTGCCGCCGCTGGAGTTGCGCGTCGGGCAGGAGATGTTGGCCTCGATCACGTCGACGTCGGGAACGGAAAGCTCTTCGGCGAGCGCGGCAAAATCCTCGATGCTTTCCGACGAGCAGCTCACCACCAGCGGTGGCTTGAACTTGGCGTATTCGGGGACGATGTGCGCGATGAAATAATCGATGCCTTTGCCGGGCAGGCCGATCGACTGGATGATGCCGGCTTCGGTCTCGGCCATGCGCGGCGTCGGGTTCCCGAGCCGCGGCTCGCGGCAAATGGTCTTGGCCACCAGCGCGCCGAGCCGGTTGAGATCGATGACGTCGTTGTATTCCCAGGAAAATGCGCCGGAGGCCGGCTGCACCGGATTTTGCAGCGTGATCGCGCCGATCTTGACGGAAAGATCTACCATCCCACCGCCTCCTGCATGTTGAACACCGGGCCGTCGCGGCAGACGCGCCGCAACACGCGTTGGCCGTCGACCTCGAACGTGCGCATGCAAACGTGGCAGGCGCCGAAGCCGCAGACCATAATCTGCTCCACGGCCACCTGGCCGGGAATGTCGTGCTTCTTGCCGAGACGCTGCATCAGCTTCAATAGGCGGTTCGAGCCGCAGGTGAAGAACGCGTCGGCCTTCTTCTCCGCGATCAAGCCTTCGAGAATTTTCTCGACGTTCTCGACGGCGCTCGAGCCGTCGGAATCGAGCACCGTAATGGTCTTGGCGCCTAGTCCCTCGAACAATTCACGGGACATCACGACGTTGGAATCACGGGCGCTCAGAATTGCGGTGACGCCGATCCTGTTCTCGGCCGCGAGTTGAGACAGCGGCGCCAGTGTCGCTAGACCGACGCCGCGGCCGAGCACCACGATATTCCGCCACGCAGGTTTGAGCGCAAAACCGTGGCCGAGTGGGCCGGCGATGTTGAAGTCGTCGCTAGGCTGCAGCGTTGCCATGCCGCGCGTGCCGCGCCCTTCGCACTTGTAGAGAAACTCGACCTGGCCCGCGTCCTTGTCGACCCGATAGACGCTCATAGGGCGGCGCATCCATACCTCCGCACCGTCGGGCGACGGGCAGAGCAGGTGAAACATTTGCCCGGCGGAGGCCTTCAGTGCGTGAGGGTGCACTTTGAGGACGAGGTGCTTGTACTCGTCGTTGACCCATTCGTTGGAGACGACCTTGGTAATGAATTCGCCGACCAGCCGCTGCGGATACGGATCGACATCGCCGATGCGCAGCGCCGAGTTGGTGTAATTATCGTTCGGAACGGGCGGCATTCACCAAATTGGTCTCACATTGGGCTCATTGTGTCAATTTTGGAACACTTGGTGGGTCAGCGGATTTCTGCCGTTCGGGTCCGCTGCTAACCATAAAGCAGGGTCAGGTTAAGCCTGTGATTCTCGTATTGCGGCGCGAATTTCGGCCTGTCCGAGTAGTGGAATAGCCGCGAGCGGAATAGAACAGCACGGTTCTGGCGGTACGGCACGACGAGGTTTCTTCCGGCATTTTGTTCCAAAAATGTTACAATTCGCGGGCGATCGGTGTCGTAGTCCTTGATCTCCCAGTCGTCAGGCGGCGGTTCGCGGCAGATCACCAGGCCACCCCGTTCGGGATCGAGATTAGCTTCCGTCGGCGTGACCCAGAAGTTGACGCTGACGATGGCATCGTCGGCATGGACGTCAACGGTTGCTTGTGTCTGGAGGCCTTTGAAGGCCCAGGCTTGGCTTAAGGAATATTCGCCGAGTATTTCCGGGAAACGACCGCGGATCTCATCCGCGATCTGCAGCAGAAGCGGACAGGCCAATCCGTCTTCCAAATAAGAGGCGACGAAGCCGTCGATATGGGAAAAGTCGTGCCAGATCGTGCTCTCAAGGAGAAACCGGCGCAACGAGTCGAGAGCTTGCGGCGTGAGCAGATCGTCGACGAAGACCGCCCCCTGTTCGTCGAATTGCGCGGTCAGCGTATCTTGATCGGTTCGCTCGTTGATGGCGCCACCCGCGGCTTCAGGTGCTGCGCGCGAATGGATCGGAGTGTTGTAGTTGTCGCCCAGCGCCTCAATCTGCGCGTCGGATAGAGCGATCATCTTGTTGGGCAGCTCCGCCGCGACAGTGCGATAGTTTCGCGCGAGGAGTTCGAAGCGCGTACGGTCCCGTGTCCGCTGCGAAAGATAGAGAAACTGGTCGGCATCGTGTTCGAGCTTGTGGTGCGTGGCCGTCGTCAGGGATTTCAGCGCAATGGTCGTCTGGTCATCGCCGCGCCGCAGCTCGTACGTGCGCGCAAAGTGATCGAGCGAGCGTCCGCGGTCGCCACGTGATAGCCAGAGGAAGCCCAATATTCGGTGGGCTTCGTAAAGTTGCGGGTCAAGCTGCGTGGCGCGGCTGAACGCTTTGATCGCTGCCTCGATTTCTCCGAGCCGTACCAGCGCGACGCCACGGTTGAAGTGAGCGGAGACGAAGCCGGGGTCGGCTCTGAGTGCCTGCTCGAAGCAGCCAACGGCCGCCCGGTGGCGCCCCTGGGCCGCTATGGCGAGACCGAGGCTGTGCGTGACCGCTGGATCGGCGGGCACGAGCGTTAGAGCCGTCCGATAGGTGCGCTCAGCCTCCGCCAGCCGCCCGGCTTTAAAATGGGCCATGGCGTCAGCGACGAGTGCGCGAAATTCGTCCGATCTCTGCGTCGCCACGGGCTTGGCTCCTGCGCCAATGCTACCAATATGCTGTACAGAAATTGGAAAAAATTTTGATTTTGGTACACCGTGGGCCTACAAGTTCGTTCCGCTTATCGCGGTGTACGCGAGCGGACATTGGCTCGGCTTCCTTCGGCATTCGGAACGGGCCGTGCCGTGTCCCGCCGGCGCGTTGGCTCCCGTTCAGCTAGAGGTGTATCGGTTTTCCATGACGACACGCATCACCATCAGAAAACCGGACGACTGGCATCTGCACGTACGCGATGGCGAAATGCTCAAGGCGGTGCTGCCTTACACCGCCAAAAACTTTGGCCGCGCCATTCTGATGCCAAACCTTGTTCCACCGGTGCGTACTACGAAGGACTGCATCGCCTATCGCGAACGAGTGATGGCGGCGGTGCCCGCAGGCTCGAAGTTCAAGCCGCTGATGACCTGTTACTTGACGGACGACACCGATGCCGATGACGTCGAACGCGGCTTTCGCGAAGGTGTATTCACCGGCGTGAAGCTTTATCCGGCGAATGCCACCACCAATTCCGCGGCCGGCGTCACAGATTACAACAAAGTTATGGCCGTGTTGGAACGCATGGAAAAGATCGGCATGCCATTCTTGATGCATGGCGAAGTGACCGATCCGGACGTTGATGTTTTCGACCGCGAGAAGGTATTCATCGACCGTTATCTGTCGAAGTGGACCAAGCGCTTTCCCGGGCTGCGGTTCATCCTGGAACACTTGTCGTCGAAGGACGGCGCCGACTACGTCAAGGGTGCAGCGCCGCAGGTCGGTGGCACCATCACGCCGTATCACATGGTGCAGACGCGCAACGACACGTTGGGTCACGGGCTCAATCCCTACATGTACGTCATGCCGGTGATCAAAACCGCGAACGACCGCACTGCGTTGCGCAAGGCCGCGACGTCCGGCGAGGCCTGCTATTTCCTCGGCACGGATTCGGCGCCGCACCCTTATTCCCGGAAGGTGGCGGTCAAAGGTGTACCTGGCATGTTCAACGCACCGGTGGCGATCGAGACCTACGCCAAGGTATTTGAGGAGGAAGGCGCGCTCGATAAGCTCGAAGCATTTGCCTCGCTCAACGGGCCGAAGCATTACCGCATGCCGCCCAACGAAGAGACGATCACGCTTGAGAAGACATCGTGGACCGCGCCAGAAGAGGTAAAGGTGGCCGGGCCGGACGAGCGCGCGTTGATCTACCGCGGCGGCGAGACGATTGAGTGGAAGGTGGTCCCAAACTAACAGGTGGAGCTCCTCCAGGAGAAGGAGCAGAAGGAAACGAAATGAAATGACAGCCTTCCCCGACAAAGAGGTGATGGCCGAACTGACCGCCAAGATGATGCTTGAGGTGGAAGCCGTGCGCTTCATGGCGGACAAGCCCTTTATCTTCACCTCCGGCTGGGCAAGCCCCGTTTATACCGATTGCCGTCGGCTCATTTCTTTTCCGCGCGTAAGGCAGACGCTGGTCGATTTCGGCGTGGCCACGATCTTCCGCGACGTCGGCTTCGAGAAGTTTGACGCCGTTGCCGGCGGCGAGACGGCAGGCATTCCGTTCGCCGCCTGGATGGCCGATCGCATGATGTTGCCCATGCAATACGTGCGCAAGAAGGCGAAAGGCTTTGGCCGCAACGCGCAGATCGAGGGCAACATCGCAGACGGTGACCGCGTGCTGCTGGTCGAGGACATGACCACCGACGGCCGCAGCAAGGTGAATTTCTGCAAGGCGCTGCGTGGCGCCGGCGCCGTGGTCGAGCACGTCTTCGTGTTCTTTTTCTACGACATTTTCCCCGAGGGCAAAAAAATCCTGGGCGATCTCGGCGTCACGCTGCATGCGCTCGCTACCTGGTGGGATGTGCTGGAGGTGGCGAAGAAGAGCGGCAAGTTCGACAAGGGCAAGCTCAAGGAAGTAGAAAAATTCATGAAGGATCCGGCTGGCTGGTCGAAAGCGCACGGCGGCGTGACAGTTGCGGCGGAATAGCGCGGCGAAAAGAAAATGATGGCGAGAACGGGGTAGCAGGAAATGCCAAACGAAGTTGCGGATGTAATCGTGGTCGGTGCCGGCAATGCGGCGTTTTGCGCGGCGCTGGCGGCGCAGGAGCAGGGCGCTAAGGTGGTCATGTGCGAAGCGGCGCCGGAAGACGAATCCGGCGGCAACAGCCGCTTCACCGCCGGCTCGATCCGCGTCGTCTACAACGGCGTCGATGACATCAGGACGTTGGTGCCCGATCTCACGCCCGCAGAAGTCGAAACCACGGATTTCGGTACCTATACTGCCGATCAATTCTTCGATGACATGGCGCGGATTACGCAGAACCGCGCCGATCCCGATCTCGTCGAGCTCCTGGTCAACAAGAGCTTCGACTCCTTGAACTGGATGCGGCAGAAGGGCGTGCGGCTCATCCCGATCTATGGCCGCCAGGCGTTCAAGATCGACGGCAAGTTCAAGTTCTGGGGCGGCCTGACAGTCGAGTCCGTCGGCGGCGGTCCCGGCCTCGTCAATCAGCTCACTGCGGCGGCCAAAAAGCGCGGTATCGAAATTCACTACCGCACGCGCGGTCTCGATCTCCTGTTCGACGGCAACCGCGTTGAAGGGGTGCGCGTGCGGGAAGAGGGCGAGGTGCGCGAATGGCGCGCCAAGTCAGTGGTACTGGCATGTGGGGGTTTTGAAGCCAATCCGGAATGGCGCACACGCTACCTTGGTCCTGGCTGGGACCTCGCCAAGGTGCGGGGCAGCCGCTACAACACGGGTGACGGCATCCGCATGGCGATCGACATCGGCGCGGCGCCGCGCGGCAACTGGTCGGGCTGTCACGCCGTGCAGTGGGAAATGAACGCGCCCGAGTTCGGCGATCTCGCGGTTGGCGATCAATTCCAGAAGCACTCCTATCCGTTTTGCATCCTCATCAATGCAACCGGCAAGCGTTTCGTCGACGAGGGCGCCGATTTCCGCAACTACACCTACGCCAAATACGGCCGCGTGGTGCTGGAGCAGCCCGGGCAGTTTGCCTGGCAGATTTTCGATCAGAAGACCAAGCACCTGCAGCGCGACGAATACAGGATTCGCCAGATCACCAAGGTGACGGCCAACACCATTGAGGAGTTTGCGAAGCAGCTCGAGGGCGTCAACGCCGCCGAGTTCCTGAAAACCATCAAGGAATATAATTCGGCGGTGAAGAAAGACGTTCCGTTCAATCCCAACGTCAAGGACGGGCGCTGTACGGTGGGGCTCGCCGTCAACAAGAGCAATTGGGCCAACACAATCGACACGCCGCCGTTCGAGGGCTACGCGGTGACCTGCGGGGTCACCTTCACGTTCGGCGGTCTGCGCATCAACACAGACGGCGAAGTGCTCAACACCGACTACCAGCCGATCCGCGGCCTTTATGCTGCCGGCGAACTGGTCGGCGGCTTGTTCTATTTCAACTATCCCGGTGGGTCGGGCCTGATGTCCGGCACCGTGTTCGGCAAACTCGCCGGCGCGTCCGCTGGAAGAGCCGGAAAGAACTGACCATGGACGTCAAGGTCAAGCGACCGCTCAACGAACTCTCGGCTACTGAGATCGTCAGCAAGATTGCTGCCGGCGAGACAACGTGTGAAGCCGTGGTGCGCGATTGCATCGCGCGCATTTCGGCGCGCGACGGCGTTGTCAAGGCATGGGTCAATTTCGATGCGGAAATCGCGCTCGGCCAGGCCCGCGCGCTTGATGGCGCATCGGCGCGCGGACCGCTGCACGGCGTCCCGATCGGCCTCAAGGACACCATCGACACCTTCGATATGCCGACCGAAATGGGGTCGCCCATTTATCGCGGCAACCGGCCGCGCGCGGATGCGGCATGCGTCGCGCTCCTCCGCCGTGCCGGCGCGGTGATCCTCGGCAAGACCGCGACCTGCGAGTTTGCCGGCAGCGCACCGCCGCAAACCACGAATCCTCACGATGCCACGCACACGCCCGGCGGTTCGTCGAGCGGCTCCGCTGCTGCCGTCGCAGACCACATGGTTCCGGCGGCGCTCGGCACCCAGACCGGCGGCTCGATCTTAAGGCCGTCGTCGTTCTGCGGCATTTTCGGTTACAAGCCGACCTACAACACCATCAACAAAATGGGGGTGTGGCCGGCCGCGGACTCGATCGACACGATCGGCTGGCTCGCCCGTTCAATCGACGACATGGAAATGCTCACGGCCGTACTGCGCATGCAGACGCCCCAACAGCCGCGCAAGTTCAGTGGCTCGCCGCGCATCGGCGTTTGGCGCACGGACTTGTGGGACGCGGCTCAACCGGAAAGCAAAGCCGCCGTCGAGGAGGCCGCGAAGAAGCTCGGTAAGGCTGGCGCTGCAGTGCGCGACGTAGAGTTGCCGGACGCGTTCAACGGCTTGCACGTCGTCGCGCGTTCAACGATCGCCTTTTATGAGCGAGCGGCCTGCATGGCGTTTGCGTGGGACCATCATCGCGAAAAACTGTCGCCGCAAATGCAGCGCTACATTGAGAACGGTCTCAAGATTTCGCGCGACGAGCACCTAGCGGGCATGAAGCGCGTTGACGACTGCCGTGTACTCTGGGGGCCGATATTCGACAAATATGACGTGTTGCTGGTGCCTTGCGTGCCCGGTGAGGCGCCCAAGGGTCTCGGTGCGACTGGCGATCCGAGCATGCAGGCAATCTGGACCGCGCTGCACACGCCGACCATGACGCTGCCAACCCATCGCGGTCCTAACAATCTGCCGGTCGGCATCCAGTTGGTCGGGCAGCGCTATGACGACGATCGCCTTTTTGCCTGCGCCCGCTGGGTCTGGGACAAGATCGGCGCGCCGGAGATGGTGGGATTTGATTCGTCATCCTGAGGTGCGAGCGAAGCGAGCCTCGAAGGATGACAGCCGAGGCGCTCGGGCCGTCGCCCTTCGAGGGCCGCTTCGCGGCCAGCTTAGGGTGACGGGACGTTGCTCGGAGTGACGGAATGGAATTCGACAATTCATTCGAGGTACCGATGTCA
>Ga0209579_10001318_pt1 | contig 20841 bp, 15 predicted proteins | sample Coa_R1_2_FD_187152 | JGI IMG/M metagenome (GOLD analysis project Ga0209579, IMG submission 187152) | Surface soil microbial communities from Centralia Pennsylvania, which are recovering from an underground coalmine fire - Coalmine... | ecosystem: Environmental > Terrestrial > Soil >... | reverse complement strand
CACCACAAACAGCCCCATGAACAGGACCAGGATGGGCCATTCCACCAGACCCAGCAAATCATCGGTGCGAAACTTGGTGCTGGCCAGATGGATTCCGGCGGCGGCCAGGGCAATGACTTCCTTGGGTAATGACGAGAAGAACAGGCCGATGACCACGGCGAGAATGATCAATCCCTTGATCGTGTGCGGCCGGTTGAACGGGCGAGGTTGGGGGGGTGGCTCCCCGGCCACCGTCGGGGCGGCCAGGAGTTTTTTCTGCGACAACTTCCAGATGATTCCGTAGGCAGCAGCCATGGCCAGCATGACCGGGACGGCGCTCCAGAGCAGATAGTGGCCAAAACTCAAATGGGCGACCTGTCCAATCATCATGTCCTGCGGATTACCGATGAGCGTGGCCGCCGCGCCGAGGTTGCTGGCGATGGCCAGGGCAATCAGATACGGGATGGGATTGAGCTGCTGGCGCAACAGCGCGGTACCGACGATGGGCGCAAAAACATAGCAAACGATGTCATGGTTCAGAAACGCGGACAGACCGCCGGTGACCAGCATCAATACCAGCAGGAACCGCGCGGGGTGTCCCAGGCGCGCCGAAATGCCGCCGGCCACCAGATCGTAGAAGCCCGACAGGCGGAGTTGCGCGGATATGACAAAAAATCCGAACAGCAAAAAAATGGTGGGCCAATTGATCCAGGCGACCACCTCGTTGGTGGAAACATCGCCAAAGATGATCATCGCGATGGCACCGAGCAGGGCGATACCCACGCGATTGAGTTTCAAGCCGGGCACGCGACCCATGGCGATTCCGAGGTACGTGATGGCAAATATTGCCAGGATAATGGGCCGCTGGGAAAAATTCGCGGGGGCGGTGGCAAGCAAGCCGGTCATGGCGGGGAATGCATTTTATTTTGCAAGCTGTTTGCGGATGGACTGCAGTTGCCGCCGGTGCGCCGCGCTGGTTTTGGGATAGCTCAGCTTCAACGAGTTGAGCACATCGAGGATGATCTGCGAAATGATGAGCCGGGCATTTTCCTTGTCATCGGCGGGGACCACAAACCACGGCGCGTGCCCGGTGCTGGTCGCACTGAGGCAGGCTTCATAGGCTTCCATGTAATCTTTCCAGAATTTCCGTTCCGCGATGTCGGCCTGGCTGAATTTCCAGTTTTTTTCCGGGTCGTCAATGCGTTCGATAAACCGCCGGCGCTGTTCATTTTTGGACAGGTGCAGGAAAAATTTGACGATGCAGGTGCCGTTGCGGTGCAGATGTTTTTCCAGGTCCAGAATGGAGCGATACCGTTTCTCCCAGATTGTCTTTTCATCCAGCAGGTCATTCGGAATCTGTTGGGCGCGAAGGAGTTCCGGATGCACGCGTACAATGAGCACCTCCTCGTAATAGGAGCGGTTAAAAATACCAATGCGCCCGCGTTCCGGCAGACGGCCGGTCGTGCGCCAGAGAAAGTCGTGTTCCAGTTCCTCGGCCCCCGGGTGTTTGAAGCTGAAAACCTCACAACCCTGCGGGTTGACGCCGGACAGGACGTGCTTGATGGCTCCGTCCTTGCCGGCGGCGTCCATCGCTTGAAAAATCAGCAGGACGGCATACTGGTTCTGGGCATAGAGCCGACTCTGTTGCCGGCTCAATGCCCGGGCGTGCTCGGCGAGGATTTTCTGGTAATCTTCCTTGGACCGGTAGAAGGGCTTTACCTTGGTCGGCCATTTCCTGAGTTTGACCTTCTCGCCTTCGCGAACGCGGAATCTTTGAGGCTCGATTTTCATGGGTTGATGACCGGATTTGAAAAAATAATACCCCACCTGCCGGTGCCTTTTCAACACCGCGTTCGCGACCGTACCTTTTGCCGCCGGCTCAGGCCACCTGCCGCATCATGTCTTCACTGCCGAAGGGATTTGGCGCACGTAGAATACATTCGGGATCATCGCGCCACTGACCATCCACGAGGAAGCGGTAGTGATGCGCGCCCGGTGATAATTCCACGGTTGTCCGCCAGACGCCGTCCACGCCTTTCCGCAGGCTGATGGGACGCTCCTGCCACTGCGTGAAATCACCCACCAACTGCACGCTGGCAGCATCCGGTGCGGAAAACGCGAAGGTTTGGTGCCGGCCATTTTGATTGGTCTTTGGATATGATTTTTTTGTCATGGTCTTTTCCTTTCTGCGCGCCACTCCAACAGCGCACTGAGGTTTTGCCGGTTTTGCGATTCAAAACTTCCCTGGTCCAGCCAACAGCTCCCTTTCAGACAATGACACGGAGTGAACTCAACCGTTTTGCGGGTATTTCGCCCACCCCGTGCCGCTGCGACGGATATCCCGCCGCGGCAATTCCTGCGCCTCGCAAAATCAGCTTTGCCTTCCGAAGCCTAATCCTCCGGCGGCGGCAAAGCAAATCTCCAGACAAACTTATTCGTTGATGCCCCAATGATGTGGAACGGGCAACCGTTCGGTGACAGCCGGTCGCGAGCTCGGTATATCCATCGGCTTCCGTCGTGGCCAAAGATGAGCCAGAGGCGTGGAATGCCGGTTATTCCGAACGTTGTGATTTCCCAGGAGAGTCAGGTCATGTTCAGTGGTGAACGTTTTAATTTCGTTCCAAAATGTTGATTGCGAACGGCTTTTGACAGTAGTCAGCGCCAGTACGGCGGCATCCTTGACCCGCCGGTGCTCCGCCCAGTTTTTCAGCCAATTCAGCAATTCCGTCGTCGGCGAAGGAATGCGATCCAGGGCGAGCACGATTAAATCCGCGTTTGCCGCCACGGCCACCGTGAGCGCAGCCAGCGCCGGTTGTTTCATGACATCGCAGCGCCACGGCTTGATGTCCAACTTCACGCCGACGTCGGTCCGGTGGGCAACGCGTTCCAACAAGGCCGTGGCATGCGCCGCGGAATCGAAGTCGTCGTAAATGATCACGGCCTTTAAAATCATGCCGAAAGGCCCCTTTTTGGTTATTGCCATAGCACTCATAATAATCCCACCTCTTGTATTTCTACTTACGACACTGCCGGCGTGAAATCGGTTCAACCATGTGAATAATTTTTCGGGAAAGTTTCGGATGCCAGACCGGCGCCGGTTGGTTTTGTGCGCCTCGGGGGGCGAAGGTGAAGATGAATCACCCTTGTTTGCCGCGCGCGCGACCTTTGCGCGAGGGATGTTTCAAACCTCTCTTACCGGTCCCAATGAACGTCGAGACATTTGCCGGGATAAAGTTTCAGGGCTTTGATGGGCGCCCCGGCTTTGAGTTGCCGACCGCGGATGACGATGCCCTTGAACGTCATGCCGGAGTGGATCTGAATCGGGCTCTGCGTGGTGATCAGCCCTTCACCCAACCGCATCGGGGCGAGGTGCGCGCTGATGCCTGTGATCTTCACTCTGCTTTCGAATGCGTGAGCCCGGAAAACCCGGCAACATCGACGAGTGAAGGTTGATGATCTTGCCTCCGGGCCGCCCCGCGAAGTTGGGTGGAAGAATCTTCATGAACCGTGCGCGCGTCACGGAATCAATCTCATGCACCTTGGGCGGCGCAACGCACCGACTTCGGCCCACGCACGGTCATTCCACGGATGCGGACAAACAGTTTGAGTTTTATAGTGAGCGGCGCGAGGTCGGGCGATCCTCCCGTACCAGCACCGGGTCGGCTTTGATTTCGCATGGGTGGTGGCAGCCATGGTGGGGAAACGCGGGCGGCGATCCGGCCGGGTGAACCGGGTTTTGATTTCCAGGCGGGGTTGCGGTGCCGGTTGGCTCAACCCGGCGCGCACTCCGGGCGGCATGGCAATCGCTTGCAAGCCATGAGGTTTGAAGCGTCGTGCGGAACCGGCCCGGGTGACCGGTTCCTCGACCGCCTCGAGGCCGGCCCTTTGCTCGAACAGAAAGGCGGTAAACCGTTGCGACGACACCGATCTTGTCACGACCGATGACAGTGACGGCGGCAAATTGCCTCATTTTTGGTCGCGTGGAACCGGACAGTTTTTTAACACGCAAAACGCAACTTTTTTTCACGGTGGTTGTTGGTATAACCAGGTAAAAACTGAACAACTTAAATGGGTTTTAGCTCGGTAAAAAATCTGGTCGCGTCCGTCGCTGAAGCGACGCCCGTTCAATTTGACGACTGGCGCAAGGCGTGGCGCACGGCGGTGGACAACAGCTCTGCGGAGTCGTTGCTGTCGTTCATTGCGCGCGAGCGGGGCCTGGCGGAGGACGTCTTTCTGCAACGACTGGCGAATGCGCTCGGTTGGCCGTTCGTGGATCTGCACAAGCACACCATCCCGCCGGAGGCGCGGAACAAACTTTCCACGAAGGTGGCCTTTCAATATTTCGTCCTGCCCACGGCGGTGAGCGACGACGGGTTGCAGGTGGTGGTCAGTGATCCCTTTGACGCGGCGATGATGAACGCGGTGCGGTTTGATGCGCACTGCCCGGTGCAATTTGCGCTGGCGCCGAAGGTGGAAATCGAGAAGGCGCTTAAAAAATACTACGGCGTCGGCGCCGAGACGCTGGACGAACTGGGTGAGAATGAGCCCATGGAACTGGAAATTGCCAGTGACAAGGAAATCACCGAAGACGATCAGGAGGCGAGCGTCATCAAGTTTGTCAACCAGATCATCTGGGAGGCGCACAAGGACCGCGCAACGGACATTCACTTCGAGCCGGCCGAGGACGAGTTGCGGATTCGTTATCGCATCGACGGCATTTTGCATCAGACGCCGATGCCGCCGCAGCTCAAGCGGTTTCAGGCCGCGCTCATTTCGCGCATCAAGGTGATGAGCGGCATGAACATTTCCGAAAAGCGCCTGCCCCAGGACGGCCGCATCAATGTCCGCATCAAGGGCGAGGAAATTGACATCCGCGTCTCGACCGTGCCGACGGTCTACGGCGAAAGCGTTTCGCTTCGCCTGCTCACGCGTGGGAAAATTTTCCTGAGTCTCGACAAACTGGGATTTGCGCCGCAGGACGAGGCGATGATCCGCGATATCATCATCAAACCGCACGGGATTTTTCTCGTCACCGGTCCGACCGGTTCGGGCAAATCCACGTCATTGTATGCATTTCTGAGCGCGATCAATTCCGTGCACAAACGCATTATTACGATTGAGGAGCCGGTCGAATACGAACTCAAGGGGATCAATCAAATTGCCGTGCGGCCGGACATCGGCCTGACCTTTGCCATGGGGTTGCGCCACATCCTGCGGCAGGACCCCAATGTGATCATGGTCGGTGAAATCCGCGATCTGGAGACGGCGGAAATCGCCATTCGGGCGTCACTGACGGGCCATTTGGTGTTCAGCACGCTGCACACCAATGACGCGCCGAGTGCGTTCACGCGGTTGATCGACATGGGCATCGAACCGTTCCTGGTGGCGTCCTCGGTGGAAGCGGTCATGGCGCAACGCCTCGTTCGCACGATTTGTCCGACGTGCAAGTCGGAGCAGAAGGTCGAACGCGGCTATCTGCAAAAAATCGGTTTCCCCGAAAATGAGATCGACACTGCAAAATTCTGGCACGGTACCGGGTGCGAGGATTGCCGGCAGTTCGGGTATCAGGGACGCAAGGGTATTTATGAATTGCTCATTCTGAATGAAAATATGCGTCCGTTGATTTTAAACCGCGCCCCGGCTTCCACCATCGCGGCCAAGGCCATCGAACAGGGAATGCGCACGTTGCGCACCGACGGCTGGACCAAGGTAAAAGGCGGGGAAACGACCATTGAGGAGGTTCTACGCGTCACCCAGATCGAAGAACACATGGACACCCTCATGTGAGCTCAACCCCGCCACTGCGAAACTTTTCCTGATATGGCCCGCTGGCAATACTGCAACATCCTCCACGTCGGCACCGACGCGTACCGCCTCTGGCAGTTTGATGCCAAAGGCGATGGTTTCGCGCTCAATCGCGAGCACTCGGGCGCCGCCGGCGAACTGGTGCCGTTCCATCTGGCGGCCAAGTCGTGGCGCTCGTTGTGGCAACCCCGGTTGAACATCGCCTGGTTGCCGCCGGAAAACGTTTTTCTTCGTGTCCTCGAACTGCCCCGGAGCAACTTTGAGGAGACGCTGGCCATGGTGGAATTGCAGTTGGAAAAACTGTCGCCGTTGCCGGTGGCGCAAATCGTGTGGATGATCCACCTGTTGCCGCGCACGACCGACAATTTGCAGACCATCATTGTCGTCATTGCCGCCCGCCACGCGGTCGAGGAATTTCTCGGCAAACTGGAGGGTCAGGGTTATCTGGCCGACCGGCTCGAGGCGCCCATGTTGGATGAATTGGAAGTCACCCCTACGACGGAGGATGGCGCCTGGATTTACCCCGCCGCTTTTGCCGGGCAGAATGTCGCGCTGGTGGCGTGGTGGTTCGGCGGGACCTTGCGGAATTTGAGCTTTATGGTTTTGTCGCAGACCGGCGACCGGGCGAAAAGCCTGCAGGACCAGCTGGCACAACTGACCTGGGCCGGCGAATTGGAAGGCTGGCTGACCGCGAAGCCAAACTGGCATCTGGTGGCTGACGGTGAGGTGGCGGTCGAATGGGAAGGCCTCCTGCATGCCAGCCTGGGCGAGCTGGTGACGACGACCCGGCCGTTGCCGTTCGTTGAACTGGCCGCGCACACGGCGCGGCGTTCCGCTCGCAGTGATGCACGAGTCACCCTGCTGCCCCCGGAATTTTCCGCGCGCTACCACCAGCAGTTTGTCGACCGGTTATGGCTGCGTGGCCTGGCGACGGCGGGAATGTTGTACGTGGTCGGCGTGGTGATTTATTTTTGCGCGGTTGGTTTTCTCTCCTTTCAGACGGGCAAGGCCGAGCAGGTGGTCGCCGGGCTGAGCGGGAGTTACACCAATGCGCTGCAACTCCAGGCGCGTTACCAGGTGCTCCAGGAACGGCAGAATTTGAAGTACGCGGCGCTCAACTGCTGGAAAATCGTCGCCGAACAGTTGCCGGCGGGAATTTCACTGCAGCGGCTGAGTTTTGCCGATGGCCAGCAATTATCCCTCAATGGAACGGTTCCCGCGGACCAGATTACCCAAATCACCGATCATTTTTATAACGCGGTCCGCAAGGCGACGCTCGATGGCCAACCCATGTTTGATACCTCGGGCAACGAGATCCCGATTTTTCGGCAGCAGGCCAATACGGTGACCTGGCAATTTTCGCTTATGCTCCGACACAAGCAGGAGGACGTGCAGTGAAAAAATTCTTCGCCCAATTGCGCCCGCTGGAACGCCGGCTGGCGGTGGCGGTCATGGTCGCCCTGTTTCTTGTGTTGAATTACATTTTTGTCTGGCCGCACTTTTCGGATTGGAGCCGGTTGAAGGATCGCCTGGCCGAAGCCCGGCGGAAACAATTATTGTATCAGACCACCATTGCGCAGTCGGCCAATTACCAGGGCCTGGTAAAAAAAATGGAAGGCGAGGGCGGGACGGTGGCGCCGGAGGACCAGGCCATCAGTTTTCTCCAGACCATTCAGTCCCAATCCACGCGCAGCGGCGTTGGCATTGTTAGCACGTCCCGGCAGATAACCCGCACGAATGAATTTTTCGTCGAGCTGACGCAAAACATCAATGTCGTCGCCAACGACCAGCAGCTGGTGGATTTTCTTTACAAGCTCGGTTCCGATGCCTCCATGATTCGCGTGCATGATCTGGAATTGCAACCCGATCCCGTACGCCAGCATCTCAACGCCAACATCCAGCTGATTGCCAGCTATCAAAAAGCCATGGCCGGTGACAATTTGAAGAACCCAACCGCAAAATCTAAATGACTGTGAAAACGACCCCGCTCATCCTGCTCATCCTGTTAACCGGCCTGGGCCTCCCCGCGCAGATGCCGCCCACCTTGTCTCCCGCGGCCCCGGCGATCAACCCCGCGGGCGGCATGGCCGCAACCTCGCCCGCCGGATCGCCGACTCCCGCGGCGGCGGCGGAACCCATGGTTCCGGCCGGCGACATCAACTTTCAAGGGGTGGATGTGGATCAGGTTCTGGACGTTTATGCGCGGTACGTGGGGCGCACCTTGTTGCGGGCGGGCTTGCCCCAGGTAAAAATCGTCCTCTCAACGGAGACCCCCTTGACTAAAAGTGAGGTGATTCAGGCATTACAGGGCGTGTTGGCGCTCAATGGCATCGCGCTGATCAATGTCGGCGACAAATTTGTGAAGGCGGTACCGGTGGCACAAGCCGCCACGGAAGGCGCGGCGTTCAGTGACCAATCCGCCAATCAACTGCCGGACGTTGGCCAATACGTCACCCACATCGTTCAGTTGAAATATATTAAGCCGAGTGAAATGGCCCCCGTGTTGCAGCAGTTTGCCAATATTCCCAACGGGGTTTTCCCGATCGACAGCAATGGGATTTTAATCATTCGCGACTACGCCGAAAACGTCAAACGGATGCTGGAATTTATCAGCAAGGTGGATGTGGTTGTGCCGGAGGAATTCATCTCGGAGGTGATTCCGATCAAATACGCGATGGTGGACGACATTGCCAATGCGTTAAACAGTCTGGGTGGCTCCAGCTCGTCCATCGGCAACGCGACCACCCCCAGTGGCGGGGGGCGTCTCGGTGGCGGCGGTGGTGGTGGAAATCAATATCAGCCTGGTGGCGGCGGTGGTGGTCTAAACCAGTCAGGTCTGACGCGGCCGTTCGGGTCGGCCGGGGGCGGGGCTGCCCCTTCGGGAAACACGTTCAGCCAGCGATTGCAGTCCATCATTCAGCGCGCGTCGGCGAGCGGGGGTGCGGATCAAATCCAGCTGCTCGGCCCGACCAAAATCATCGCCGACGAGCGGGCCAATGCCTTGCTCGTCTATGCCACGCAGCAGGACATGAAGACGATCAAGGACATCGTGGCCAAACTGGACGTGCTGCTGCCGCAGGTGCTGATTGAATCGGTCATCATGGATGTGTCGCTGGGCAATTCGTGGAACTTCGGTGTTTCCGTGGCGCAAAATCCCAAAACCTTTCAAGGCAACTCGTCGAATATTATCGAGAATTTCATCGGTGGCGGCGGCATGAACAACGGGCAGTCATTCTTTAATTTTCTGAACAATTCCCTCGGCACCAACAACAGCGCGGTTTTTGGCAATAATCTGGGGAGCGGCCTCAGCTATTTCGGAAACCTCGGGCCGACGTGGGACGTGGCCGTGGCGGCGGCGGCGGCGGACAATTCGGTTTCCATCATCCAGCGTCCGCGCATTCAGACGTCGCAGGCCAAGGAGGCGCAGTTTTTCGTCGGCAGCACGGTGCCTTATGTCACCAGCGTCTATTACAACAGCGGCATTGGCGGCGGCCCCAGTTCCTCGTATTCGCAATTGCAGGTGGGCATCTCGCTGGATGTCACCCCGTTCATCAACCCGAACGGCCTGGTGGTGATGGATATCAGCCAGGAGATTGATGATTTCAATGGCAGCACATTCATCCAGGGCGTGGGCAATGTACCCAATACCGACAAACGCCAGCTTTCATCGGAGGTCGCCGTCAAAGACCGGGACACCATCATTCTCGGCGGCTTCATCCGCTCGGAACATGACAAGAATCGAAGCGGGGTTCCCGTGCTGCAAGACATCCCGATTTTAGGCAACCTCTTCAGCAGCCACAGCAGCAACAAGACCCGCAGCGAATTGCTCGTGTTGATGCGTCCGACCGTCTTGAAAACTCCGGAATTGGCCGCGGCCCAGACCGTGACCGAGGAACAGCGGTTGCCGGGCATTTCCGAGGCCGCGGCGGAGGACGACGTGGAACAACGCAAGGCCGAACAGGCGGAGCAAAGACGGGAACGCCTGGAATTGCGAAAGGCAATGCAGCAGCCCGCGCCCCCTTCCGAGGCCCCCGCCCCGGATGCAGTAGTGGTTCCTGATTCGGTGCCGGTACCGGCAGTCGTGCCGGAGCCAGCTCCCGCACAACCGACGCAGGGCCAGCCGATGTCACCCCCGGCTCCACCCCGGAACAATTTATTCCAGCCGGTAACGCCGGAAGGTTACCCGCAAACCAACGCGCCGACCTATCCCAACCAGTAGCCTGCGCGTCGTGGTTTTATTTCAATGGCAGCGCGCCATTACCGGCGCCGCTGGAAAGGATGTCTTCCAGGCTGTGGAGCGGGTGCAGGGGCGTCAGTAGAAATTTGGGAATGTAAACCGGCTTGCTCTGCGGTTGCTGAAGGGTGCCGGTGATTTTGTATTCAAACAGTTTGCTGACCGGCCATAACGCGGTGCTCAGAAGCGGGCCAACCACCCAGGTATCACGCAGCAATTGGGCGGTGACACGGGCGTTCACGCGGCCTTTCAGTTCCACTGTGCCGGCGTATTGCATCCGCATCATCGTTGAACGGATTTCCAGATCGTCCGAAAAGATGACGCCATTGGTCATGTCGAATTGTGCCGCCGCATCCGTCGCGCGACTGCTGCCCAGACCGGGCATGACCGTATTCAACACCGGTGACAAAATGCCGAAAATGGGGACATCCCAAAGCAACCCGTCGTGCAGATTGACCTGACCATAGCCATTCCAGGTGTGCCAGTCTTCCGAGTTGGCGCTTGTCATCACAAACCGGCCGCTCAACACGCCCTCGAGGTGGTTGGTTGGCGACGCCAAGTCCGTCGCGAGCAGATGCACATTCGCGTTTCTGACGTCGGCGATAAATTCGAAATCCGCCCCCGCTTTTGGACGAAAGTCAAAATTGGCAAAGCCATCCGCGTCCCCGCCGTAAAACGCCCCCGCCAGATTCGTCAAAATCAACGTTTGACCCAGCCAATGAATTTTTCCGGTGACGCGAGAGGCTTTGACCTTCAGCCATTCGAGCGGCACCCCTTCCGCTTCAAACGACAAATCCGCGTCGTCCGTGCCGCGCAAGGGCGCATAACCATTCACCTGTGCCGGACACGGCAGGCCGAAATGATACGGTTCCATGATCGCGCCAACCTTGGGCCCGATGGCGCGCGCCACCGCGCGCGGATCCGCCGTGCTGACGCCGTTGGTGAAGTAAATGCGCCACGAGTTGAAATCCACCGCGATGCCGTCGGCCGCCATCGTTTGCACGCCGGTTTGCAAGCGCGGCTGAAAAAACTCAAGAAACCGGTTGGTGTACCGGAAGGCGCTTTCAACGCTGCCCACCGCCTGGCCGCGGATGGTGAAGTTTGTCAGCGCCAGATGCCCCGTGGCGCCAAGGCTGTCATTGTCGTACAAGCGTCCCCATACGTCCGCCTGCAACGCCAGGGGCCGGGTGAACGTGAAAAGTTCCGGAATCCGTTGGAGCTGGTTTGAGGCCAGGAGCGGCCGGAGGGCGTCCATGGCCAGCACGCCCTGCACCTGCCAGTGATAACTTTTTGTGGCATCATCCTCAACATCGGCCAGCAGCAACTTCCCTTCCGGGCGCGCCACGGTCAGGTGCGGCAACCGCCAGACGAGGTTGGAGTAGGAAAAGTCTCCCTGCGCCGCGTCCACGGCGATACCGCGAAACAGGCCGTTGGTCGTGGCGAATTCGCCGGCGAGCCGCAGGGTGGGTTGCACCTCGGCGCGCCAGTCGGGCTGGCGGTTCGTCCACGCCGGTAAAATCAGCGAACCCCCGGCGTGCAAGGCCGGCGGCTGTCCCCAGGAAAATTGTGTCAGCCAATCCCGGGTTTTGTCCGTCAACAGCGCCGCGATCGCACGCGGATCGAAGCAGGACGAATTGGTGAAGGTGAACTGGCGGGTATTCACATTCAATTGCAGGCCGGCATTCAACCGGCCACCCCCCAATTCGGCGGACAAATTGGTTACGGCCAGATTCGGCGCGCGCCAGGATCCGGCGCATTTGACGGTCTGGGCATTCAATTGTTCCGACTCCAGATCGGCCAGTTGTGCGGTCCATTCGATGCGGTAGGGCTGTACATTGGTCCACCAGTCCCAGGACGGGTCGGAATTCGTGGGGGCGCCGCTGAACGCCATCAGCTTGGCAGCCAGTTGAATGGTTCGGGCCCGGCCCCAGGGGGTGTCGGCGATGGGAACGGCGGCCGTCAAATAAATCCTGAACGAACGGGGATCACGCGCATCACCGGTCACGGCCAGGCTCAGCTGGGGCGTGCCCGCAAAATGAATTTCGCGCAACCGGTCGGCGATTCTTTGCCAGTGGACCTGCCACGCGGCCGCGTTGGTGGTGCCCTGAAAAATTTGCCAATGGCGCAGGGCCGAGGCGTGGACGATATCTCCGGACAGCGTAAAAGTGGCGCCCTCAAAGCCGGCCTGAAAATTATCCAGCGACCAGGTGTCGTTGGCTTCAAACCGCAAGTCCGTCTGAATGTGGTCAAGGGTCAGCGCGTTGGTCGGCGAAAGTGGCCAGACCAACGTGCCCTGGCGTAAAACCAATCCTTTGATTTGCCATTGACGGTGCAGCAGGGCACGGTAGTCCAGCCGTAATTGGACCTGCTGAAGCGAGAGCGTGCCACCTTTGGCCGCTTGCGCCCGCCCCAGGCTGACATGGTCGGCGACCAAACCATGACGGAGACTCAACCGCAAGCGGGCAAATTCCAATTCGATTCCACGGGTGCGGAGGGTTTCCACCAACGGGCGTTTGAGAAAATCGGGCACGCCGACCTGATTGAGCCAGCCGACGGCACAAATCAGGACGAGCATGAATAAAATGACCAGGCGGCGCAGCTGGCGGAACAGCGTCCGGCACCTTCGCCAGAAGCCAGTGGGATTGCGCATATCAGGGAACGTTCTCCGGAATGGAGAGATAACTCAAGACGAACTGATAAAGCGCCGGTGGAAACACAAAGACCCACTGCTCGCTGCCGTCCAACGTCAAGGCGGCCAGCGCGGTTTGTGTGCCGGACAGGCCAAAATCCACGGTGTGTTTCTCGCCGTTTTTAAGCTCGAAGGTGATGGAAAGGTTCCCCGGTTTCAGGCCGAATTTTTGGGGTTCGGCCGGGTTGCGGGCCAGCCAGGCGGCGGCGGCAAGCTGGCCAAACTGATGCGCCGTTTCCTCGATGGCCGCCGGGATGATGATGCCCTGTGAGCCCGGCGCGAGCGACCATTGGTTCAAGCCGTTATGAATGATCTGCCGGGTCTTGCCGTTCTGGTGAATGGTTATTTTTGCCACGTCCGCTTCCGAAAAATCCCAGACCTGCCGCTCCCGCAGTTCCCAGCCGGCTTCCGGCAGTTGATTGAAATCCTCCAGCGAGACGGCATAAACCGAATCCTCGTCGGCGCGCCGCACAAAAACCTCATTGGTTTGCGCCGCGCCAAAGAGCAGTTGCGCGATGACGGCATTGGTGTCATCCACCGCCGAGAACAGGGTGATTTGCCACGAGGGCGTGGCCAGTCCATAGGCCGGCAGATCCGGGGTGGTGACCACGTCTTTGACGAATTCCGCCACCCGCAGACCGGCCAGGAGTTTGATGAACTGCTGTACCCTTTCGGGGTCCACCGGGAATTTTTCCCCGACCACGCGCCAGTCGTTGGTGCCCTGCCGTTGGAGGGTGAAATGGTTCGTACCGCGCACCTCGATCTCGGCGACGGGGGCGGACAGCTCGAGCAAATACGGATCGCGAAAGTCATTCACGGTGCCGAGCCATGGCGACAGCGGGTCCCGGGGGGTGGTGGTGACGGTACTCCAACCCTCGCGCCGGGCATAGACCAGCGATGAATCATTGGTCGCGCCCTTGCCGGTGTGAAGGGCGGTAATGAAATTGGTTCCGCGACCGATCCACAAATCAAGTTCGGCGGGTTGCAAATCAAACGCCGTCAGGTCCGCCTTGGGATTGTCGGTCACAAATTGTGAAACCTGCGCGGTTTGCAGACGCTGGAGCGCCTCGGTGATCCGGCTGCTGTCGGCGCGCGCCACCAGCGGACGGGTCATTTGCCAGAGGTGATTGGTGGTGTTACGATGCAGTTCGATGACTTTTGTGCCGTTGGTCAGAACAATCCAGTCCGGCGCGCGGTCGCCGAAATCCACCAGCGCCGTGGCGCGCCAATCGTTGGCCGAGCCGGGAAGATACTTGAGCCAGCCGGCGTCAGTTACATACGCCCCGTCGGTTCCGACGATGCGGAGGAAAACCTGATCGCCGGGGGCGGTTTTGTTGCCCACCTTCAACTGCCAGCGCTGGTCACCGGCTTCCAGCACGAGGGAAACTTGTGGGGTATCAAAGCCGTAACCGGCCACGGCGCTGGGTTGTTCGCGAAGCTCGCCGGCGCTGATGCGGATGGCGGGGGTAAGCTTCTGCAACGCCGCCAGCAGGGCCTCGATGGCCGCGGGCTGCGCAGGGTACACGATCGGCTTGGTCAGGAGCCACGTGCCATTGGTGCGGTCGGCGCGAATTTCGAGGGCGTCGGCGGGAATCACCTGGACGCTCGTGACCGCGGAAGCTTGCAGATCCGTCAGGATGGCCGTCGGTTTCACCGGTTCCGGCCGGAAAAAATGTTCGAGAACAGAAATGCCCAGAAACAACACTGCGGCCACCACCAGCCAGATCAGGGTATTTTTTGAGTTCATTATTTTCTCCGCCGCAACCAGACCAGTCCGCCCAGGGCCAGCACACCGCCGGGCAATGCCCCCAGCAACAGCCAGTGCACGTTCCGTTGTTGCTGCCGCGTCATGATGATCCGGAATTCGACCACGGGACGCGGGCCGATGCCCTGCAGCAAGGCGGGCCGGTCCAGCAACCAATTGGCCGCGTAACCGATAAAATCGCGGTTCGCGCCGTCATTGATGAGTTGGTTGTCGAGGAACAACGAATCACCCGTCACCACCATCCGGCAGCTGCCGTGCGCCGCCGCCAATCCTTTGACCTCGTTCTGTTCGACGGCGACCATCAACGGATAACTGCGCGGCGCCGGGCCGCGCTCATTCATGAGGGTGGAATCAGGACCGGAGAAGGCCAGTTCCGTCACGTTCGGCGCATCCGCCGGCGGGTTTTGCCAGTTTATCCGGCCGACCGGGCGCGGCAAAATCATTTGCAATGCCAGCTGGGTGAGCGGATTGGCGATCGGATGCTGGCTGAAATCGTAAACAATCACATCCTGTCCCGAGTAGGTGTGCTTGGGATCCTGGACCACGTCCAGGCCGGCCCGCACGCCCCAGTGCCGGAGGATATCCTCGAGACCGGTGGGATGTTGGATGGATGAATAATCCAGCAGTAAAAACAAGCGTCCGCCCTGCGACAGGTACTGATCGATTTTTTGCAGTTCCGGATTTGAAAACAGGGTTCTGGGTCCGGCGATGACCAGCAGATTGCAATCGGCCGGCACGGGGTCGTCTCCGACCAGTTCGAGCGGTTCCACCCGGATGTAATTTTGCTCCAGGACCGCGCCAAATTTCAGGTAGCCGGTCTCGCCGCTGTCCGTGAGGGATGGTTCACCGTCCCCTTGCAGAAAATACGCCTTGAATGGTTTGGGGTTGATGACGGCCAGTAACATCGAGGTGAACATCACCTCGCCATTAAACGCCACCGGTTTGCGGCGGAATTCCCGTTCCTTTTCGTTAGGAACCTGCTCGTACGTGTACTGCGTCAGCGCATCGCCGTTGGCGATTTTGGTCCGCCCGTCGCAATCGAAAATGATGAGATTTTTGGCGTTCGGCGAATTGAGTTGATATTGCGCCTTGATTTTTTCCGCCTCCCCCGCGTCCCGCACGTAATCCACGGTCCGAATCGAGAAATTCGGGTTTACCGCCTGATATTCATCCAACAGGGTGACGATGGTCGGGTAAAAGTCGGAATCATCCTGGGTGTCATAATACAAGGTCACCAGGACGTGGTTGGTCATGGATCGGAGGACATCCACCGTGCGCGGGGAAATTTTAATACGCGTCTGCGAACTGAGATAAAACCGTTCGGGGAAGAGGCTTCCCAGATAATTGGCCATAACCAGGACGGCCAGCACCAGCGCGGTTCGCACGACCACGTCGAATCCGATCTTCCACCGGCGGCCGGCCGAGAAGCTCAATTGAGGTTTGGGATTGGCGGCCATCTTATTTCCAACGTCGGCTTTCCACCACGCGCAGGGTCAAAAACAGAAAAAACAACGTGAGGCTGACGTAAAAAATCACCGTGCGCGTATCCACCACCCCCTGCGCAAAGTCGTTCATCTGGTCGAACAACCCGAAATAGGAGAGCAGTTTCGTCTTCCATTGGGTGGGCGCGGTAATCGCCTGGGCCAGAAATCCGAGTGAAAACAGGCTCACGCCGAGCACAAAGCTGATCATCGCCGCCGCCATTTGGCTCCGGCTGAGCGCCGAGGCAAAGCAGCCCAGCGACAAAAACAGGCAGCCGACCAGAAACACCCCCAAATACATGCCCCCAATCGTGCCCGCATCGAGTGTTGCCGGCTGGTCCGTAAAGTGACGCACCACAAAGAGGCAGGCCAGCAGCGGCAGCCACATGATGAGGTAAAAAACGGCCGCCGCGGTGAATTTCGCCGCGACCACCTGCAAATCGCCGACGGGCGCCGTCATCAGGGTCTCAAACGTGCCGGAAAATTTTTCCAAGGCAAATAATCGCATCGTGATGATGGGTGTGGCCAGCAATACGATCAGCCAGAAAAAATAAGTTCCGTAAAACATTTCCGTCACCGGCATCGGCGACGGATCGCTGCCCAGGTTGGTCATCACGACCACAAAGCTCCATCCGATCAAAAGCGTTACCGCCGCGATGATGACGTAACCCGAGACGGAAACGAAAAATGCCGCCAATTCCCGCCGTGTGAGCGTCAGAAAGATTCGCATTAGCTGTTTTCTTCCTCTTCGCCGGGTTGCGTGACCTGGACGTAGATGTCTTCCAACGAATGGCGGTTGCGCGTCAACTCGCGCAAGACCCAGCCATTTTGCAGCGCCAGGGCGAAAACCACCGGTCGCAAATCCAGTCCATCCCGCGGCGTCAGCGCACAGCGCTGGTATTCCCCTTCGCTGGCGGATACGTCAAAGTATTCAATTTCAGGCAATTGCGACCAGCAATCGCGCAACGCGGCGGCGGGCGCGGCCAGCTCCACAATAATTTGATTCTTTCCCGCCACGAGCCGCTGCAGGTTTTCCGGCGTGTCGGCGGCCAGAATTTTGCCGTCGTACATGATCAGCATCCGGTTGCACATCATTTCCGCCTCGGGAAGAATGTGCGTTGAGATGAGGACGGTGTGGAGCGGCGCGAGGCCTTTGATGAGCTGCCTGACCGTGCGAATCTGATGCGGGTCAAGGCCGATGGTCGGCTCATCGAGGATGATCAGTTCCGGATCGTGCACCAGGGCGTCGGCCATGCCCACGCGCTGCCGGTAACCTTTCGAGAGCTGTCCAATAATGCGGCGGCTCACGTCCGTTAATCCGCATTGCTCCATGACGGTGTTCACCCGTTCGCGCGAACGGCGCCAGCCCAGTCCTTTCAGCCGCGCCCGGAATTTCAAGTACTCCCGCACGCGCATTTCGAGGTAAAGCGGGTTGTTTTCCGGCATGTAGCCGATCCGGCGGCGCACCTCGACCGACTGGTGGAAAACGTCAAACCCCCCGACGTGCACCGTGCCCGAGGTGGCCGGCAGGTAACACGCCAGAATCCGCATGGTCGTGCTTTTCCCCGCACCATTCGGGCCGAGCAGGCCAACAATCTCCCCCCGGGCGACTGTGAACGAAATGCCCGCCACGGCGGTTCGGCCGGCGTAGCGCTTCGACAAATTCGTGACTTCAATCATGGCATTTTCGTTCATCGCAACGACGTGGAGTGTAACCGGAAAAACAGGGTTTCGGCCAACAAAAACTCACCACCCCCGCGATGCCTGTTTCTATAAACAGGCAAATTGACCATTAGATGCGTTCAAAATTTTTGCGAGCCAGCTTGACTTTGCGCCACCACCGGCGCAAAAGCAATTTCAAGATGTCTCCGCCTTCCGGGAATTTCTACGCCTGCTGGCGCGCACGGTTGGGAACGACGAACCGCTTGCGTGACGAAAATGACCTGCCGGCCGAACGCCTGCTTCAGGCCGTCTGGCTGCATCAACGCCTGAAGCGTGATCAACTGAGGACGGCGGATGGGAAGAACGTCCGGATTTTTCACCCAGGCTTTGCCAGTACCGAAGGGGGACCGGATTTTTATGACGCGGTGATTCAAATTGGCGATGACCCGCCGCGTTCCGGTGACGTGGAAATCGACTTGCGCGTTTCGGGTTGGCACGCGCACGGGCACGACCGAAACCCGAATTTTCGGAATGTCCTGCTCCACGTTGTTTGGGACGACGCGCGGCCGGTGGCGGATACGCTGCCGCTGTTATCCCTGAGCCGCGTACTGGATGCCCCATTAAGCGAACTCGCCATGTGGTTCGAAAGCGAATCGCCATGTTCGTTTCCCCGGGACCTGCGTGGCCGGTGCTGCGTGGCCTTGAGATATCTGGACGATACCCGGTTGACCGGCCTGCTGCGTGAGGCTGCGAGCGTGCGCTTTCAATCCAAAACCGCCCACTTTCGCACCCGCGCCCGGCACGTGGGTTGGGAACGGTCCCTGTGGGAGGGATTATTTCGGGCGCTGGGCTACAAACAGAACGCGTGGCCGATGCAAAATCTGGCGGAATCGCATCCGCGTTGGGCCGGCGGCGTGGATTCGGTGTTTGACTGGCAGACGCGGTTGCTGGGAGTAAGCGGTTTGTTGCCGCTGGAATTGTCCCGGGCACAGCCCGCGGGGGATGGCTATTTGCGGCAAATTTGGGATCGCTGGTGGCGTGAGCGCGACGAATTCAATGATTGTACCCTGCCGCGAACGGCGTGGAAATTCCGCGGCCTGCGCCCCGCGAACCATCCTCAACGCCGGCTGGCACTCGCGGCGCACTGGCTGGCGGCCGGCGACACCGTCCAACAGCTGGAACACTGGTGTGCCACGGAACTGCCGGACGCCCGATTGCTGGATTCGTTGCGCCGAATTCTGGACGTGAGGCACGACGAATTTTGGTCCTGGCACTGGACGCTTCGTTCGGCCCGCTTGCCGAAACCCCTGCCATTGCTGGGCGATGCGCGAGTGACGGACCTGGCCGTCAACGCGGTTTTACCATGGCTGTGGACGCGGGCGGTGGCGGGCAAAAACCGGAAGCTCCAACGCGTCATCGAACGGCGTTATTTTACGTGGCCGCCCGCCCAGGAAAATTCGGTTCTGCGGCTGGCGCGTCAGCGTTTACTGGGGTCCGGGCGAAGTCATTTGTGCCCCGGTGCCGCGGTGCAACAGGGGTTGATGCAAATCGCGCATGATTTCTGCGGGCATTCCAACGCCCTGTGCGACCATTGCCGTTTCCCCGAATTGGCGTCGGCCTGGCGGACGCAAACGATTACTCAGCCTCCATCTTTGCGAGCGGATTGCTGGTAAGACCTCCGGTTTTTGGCCCGCCGAGGTCGGCGCCCTGTAGCATGATTATTCACCGTTCACCGGTGGGGATGCGTGGCCCGCGGCTCCCGCCCGGGGATTTTTGGCGCGCTTGTTCCGCGGCAGCGGGCTGACCATCACGTTGATGCCGCGACCGATGAGTTTGGGTTCGAAGTCGGGATGGCCATAGGGTGCCAGTTCGGCAAGAAATTTGCGGATCACCTGGAATCCAAATTCGGTGTGCGCCATTTCGCGTCCGCGGAATTTCAACGCGATTTTCACCTTCATGTCCTCGCACAGGAAATCAACCGCGTGGATGACTTTGATGCCCAGGTCGTGCGGATCAATGCGCGGGCTGAGCTGGATTTCCTTTACCGTCGACGCGTGCTGGTGTTTTTTTGATTCCTTTTCCTTTTTGGCCTGCTCGTAGCGGAACTTGCCGAAGTCCACGACCCGGCACACCGGCGGGGTCGCGTTGGGGGAAATTTCCACCAGGTCCACGCCGTGTTGCCGTGCCAGCGCCAGCGCGTCGTTGAGCGAAATGACGCCGATGTTCTTGTCATGGGCGTCAATGACCCGGACTTCACGAGCGCGGATTTTGCCGTTGACCCGGACGAACGAGGCGGAAGAGAAAGTGCGTGGGGCAAAAGGGCGGCTCAAGAAACCCTCGTCGGTTGTGACTTTACTGAATGGTTCTGCATCAAAAAAACCGGCAACTGCCAAAATAGATTACAGCAAGTAATTAAGCAATTCATCGGCCTTTACGCAAGGAAAATAAACATGATTATTCCTTTGTCCTAATGGCCCGGTTTGCCGCGTCATAAACCCGCTTTAATGGAATTTTTGCCCGGGCCGCCAGTTTTTTACACGATTCGAATTCCGGTGCCGCCTGAACCACTTTTTCGTTAAATTTCCCCAATTTGACAGTGATTCTGCCGTAGGTTGTTTTGACATCGACGAATTCACGCCGCAATTTGCGCCGCTCCGCCACCGTGCGTCGCACACCAAAGGCACTGGTCTCGCATAAAATCATTTCACTGAATCGGTCCGCTTCCGATTCCGCGCACAAAACCGTGAGCAATACCCCGGGCCGGTTTTTCTTCATTTGAACCGGGGTATAAAAAACGTCCAGCGCACCCGCGGTCAGGGCGGTTTCGACGAAGTGGCCGAGAATCTCAGGGTTCGTGTCGTCCAGATTGGTCTCCAGGACCGCAATGGTGTCCGTTTCCCAATCTCGTTTGGGAGAACCGGTTGTTTCAACCCTGGATTTTGGGTTTTGGATTGTGGACGCCTTGCCGAGCACGGCGCGCAAAACATTGGGCCGCGTTTTGTTCTCTCGCGTCCCCAGGCCAAAACCGGTTTTTCCGGCAACCAGATTTTGCATCGGACCGAAACTTTCGGCGAACTCCGCCAGCAATGCCGCGCCCGTGGGGGTGACCAATTCATGTGGCTCATCGCATTGGGTCAGGCCGATGCCCCGCGCACCGAGGATCGCCAGCGTCGCCGGCGCTGGAATCGGAAATCGCCCGTGCGCGCAATCCACCCACCCCACGCCC
>Ga0209579_10001315_pt1 | contig 20852 bp, 17 predicted proteins | sample Coa_R1_2_FD_187152 | JGI IMG/M metagenome (GOLD analysis project Ga0209579, IMG submission 187152) | Surface soil microbial communities from Centralia Pennsylvania, which are recovering from an underground coalmine fire - Coalmine... | ecosystem: Environmental > Terrestrial > Soil >... | reverse complement strand
TGAGCGGTATCACTCCCCCAGCCATAATGAAGATTGACAAAGGAATAGTTCTTACCAATGTTGCCTACATTATAAGGGCCCTCTTGATAACCTTGTTGGACATCCGGTTTGTTGCCAGAGAGGTTATCCACCCAGGAGCTGCTCCAGATAGTGCTGTTCCCCGAGGTACCGTGATTTGCATCTAGGTAGTAGGTTACGCTGCAGTTTACAGTGCCATAACCGCCAGAAACTGTGTAGGAACCACCGCAAGTTGTTAGCTCATTCCCGCCATCAGCGCAGCTGCCATTTTGGGCTTTTTCAAATTCGGTTGAGATGCTCCGATTACAATCACCATTGGTGGTATCCGCCGGTCCAGCATGTTCGGTACAATTACGCGGATAAATCGGCGATTTTCCTATTTCTGACGTCTGAGGATTGAGATTATTGTTGTAAGTTTTTGGGTAAGTAGTCAGGGGTAGGCAGTCGGCATTGGAAGGGTCAGGCGCCCCTTCATCATAGGGGAGTGCAGCTAGGGTGAAATAGAACGCGGTTGAGGAGGAAACTGTGCAGCCGCCGCACCAGTATTCATCTTCCGGGAAACCAGACTGAACACCATTGGGAGTGCTGTAAGTGTATCTACATTCCGGGTGCTGATCGTGCAGACTGCCTATGTTTAGGGTAGCTTTGATAGGCGGCGCAATAACAGTTACGTAAGCGCTAGCCGAGTATTTGAGATTATCATCGCCGTAACAATTTTCGGTATAGACGGCCGACGAAGATGGGGCCTAGTTGGCCAAGCCGTAGTCACAGTGCTGGCCAGAGCCCAAGAGCCCGTGAGCGCTCATGAGATCAGGCTGGAAGTTGAGAAGCTGCTGGAGTCTCCCGTCTCCCGGCACTCAATTGCCTATGCGCTGAAGCGCGGCTCCAAGCGGAGTGGCCCAACCATCCTCCAGACAGACCGGAGGTACTACCGGCTGAGCGGACGCCTTTGAACTTCGCCTGAGACCACAACTCATTGTGATCTCGGGTGAAGACCAGACTTGACGTATCTGGTCGTGGAGCCTTTCGGCTCAACGGCCCTTGCGGGCATTGTCCTTCAGTCGATGACGCCGGCTCGGCGACGCACACGCTCGATCCGCTCATCGATCGTTGAGAGATCGACCGGCTCCGGATCGGGCACGGCCGGGAAATCGGCCAACGCCTCGCGAATGAGCACTTGGAGTACCGAGAACGGCTTGGCGCGGACTGGATCACCCGAGGACGAGCGGTCCGTCATCTCGACGAGTTGCTCGCTCTGCGGGTCGGCCATCTGCATCTTGAGCGCCTCCTCGAGGGCTGCGTGCAGACCGTTGAGACGGCTGCGCACGTCCTCGTAGCGCTCTCTCTGCTTCTCCGTGAAGAAGTCGTCGATCCAGAGGCCGTCACCCTGGTCGACCCAGTTGCCGAGCATTCTGAGCCGAGCGGCAACCTTGCGACGGATCGCCCAAAGGCGACCCGGCTTCGGGGATGCGTATGACCGCGCTGAAGTGGGAGTCACTTTGAGACCTCCTCCCCTAGCCGATGACCTTGAAGGGAAGCTTCTTGGTCGTCTGGCCGGTCATGAGGTTCTTCGCCCAGATCGTGTAGTGCTGCCCGGGTGAAGTGGGCGGGTCCATCGTGTTGCTCGGCCCGTACCAGCAGGCCCACACCGTCGGACTGGTGTGCGTGCCGTCGTTCGAGATCTTGACGAACCCGCTGTTGTGGATGAACGTGTACTTGGCCCCGTTGGGATAAGTCACGTAGATCCTGGCGGTATAGCCCGGCGGGAAGTTGCTGAGCTTGTAGCTGAACGATTGCTTGGTGCTCTCGTTGCAGGTCGAACCGCCGATGAGCTGGAGCCGCGGCATACCCCCTGAGGAGTGGCCCGTGGCAACCGTGGTCGGATGGTGCTTCGGACTCTGAGACAGAAAGATCCCGAGCCCAATTCCGAGGCCCACGGCAACGAGCAGCCCCGCGAAGGCGACGAAAGCTCCCTCTCCGGAATGTCTCTCCGGCATGAGTGACTCCTTTCGAGTCAACTGCAAGGATAAAAAGAAAAAGGACATTCGGAGAACCTTAGGTTCCCCAAAGGTCCTCAACGAACGTGCTATTTATACCACGAATGCCAGAATAAAACAATAGCGGCATTACGACCGCTATTTGCGCAACGAGTCGATCACCTTGAGGCGCCTATTAGAAATCCCGAACTCTCGCAAAATTGCTAGGCCCGCGAGCGCTAAAGGCGCCGCTTTTAGCGTACGACATAGTGCTCGTTCTGACAACGACCCGTCCACGACGGAACGGGACATGGCCCAAGGGGACACTGGTGGCAGGACTGACAGCCGTCCATACTCATCCTGGGCCGGCAGGTGTGCAGCGCGATGGCGTTCGGCTAGCCGCCGGCCCGACTAAGCGGCGATGTTGTCCGTAGAGACGAGAAGCTCGCGATCGTCCCCCTCACCGTTCCAGACTTGTTGCGCCGTGTAGATGAAGCCGCCGCCCGTGATCTGCGAGGTCGTGAGCTCGGTGACTGTCACGAGTTCGTGCGAAGCGCCGGTGTAGACGGCGCGGATCGTGAACTGCGCGAAACCGCGCCCACCGATCCCGGTGATCTCTTCCCACTCGGAAGTACTGCCATCACTTTGCTTCCGCACGGCCGAAAACAGAACTCTCGTCGTCTCGTCCCGCGGGACGACCGGCTCGGTGACACGTCCTGGCAGCGGGAAGTCGCCGCGCGAAGTCACAAGCTCGACCCGCTGGATGAAGGCGACTCCGGCGCCTACATTCCTCAGAGGGACCGAGAAGTAGATCTTGTCGTTCGTGATCTCGTAATGGACGGCATCGGGAAGGAGACTCGCCTCGTGGTCGTCCACGAACTTGATAGTGATCTTCTCCCGGAGAGCGTCCCGCTCGCGCGTCGGATGCCAACCTAGATCGGCGACAAGGCCGACAAGCACCGGTCGTGAGGTCGCTTCAAGCGAAGCCATCGAGATATCGACTTGGCGCTTGGTCGCCTCTGCCTGGGCCTTCACGGCCGCGGTCTGTTCTGTCAGGACGCCGGTCTGCTTCTCCACCGCCTCAAGTTCCCGGGTCTGGAGTTTGATCACGTCCCGAGATTGACGGACCGCTCCCAGCGTGAAACCCGCGAGGACGGCGGTCGCGGCGGCCAAGGCAAGCGTGCCAAAAGCAACAACGGTGTTCCAACCCCATACCCAGGACGATGCGCCTACCACCACGACCACAGTAGGTCGTGCGGCGGACGGGTTCGGTGTGGCGGGCACCCCGGCCCCTCGCGCCGCTAGTCGCTCCCTCGCTTAGCGAAGCGACCTCGCCGTGTCCATCCGGCTTGGCCCATCAGGTCTTTCGCGCGCCGCTTGAGCGCCTCTTCACCCTTTACCTCGTCGTTGATCGCTGCTCGCATGCGATCTCGCGAAGCTGTAGACGGAGCATTTTGAACAAGATCGAAGTGATCGAGAGCGATCTTGACCGCCCCCTTCCCCTGCCTGACCAACGGGATGTAGACGCGGTCGATGAGGGTCCTTCGAGCGGCCTCGTCCGTCGGATTGATGGCTTTCCAGAGTTGAATGACACGCTCGCGTTCTGTGTTGTTGTTCGCATCGTCAAAACGTCGCGCGAGTTCAGCGGCCAGGAACGTCGGTTGAATCTCGTCGAATCCAGCCGCTGAAAGAAGCGAGAGTCCGCCCTCGCCAGCAACGAATCTTCCGGCGAGCTCTCCGAAGTACCAGCGTCGTTGGTCTTCAGTCCAATCGCCGGCCAACGTGCGGAGTGCGTCTCGCAACCTGTCTGGCAGGCTTGACTGCGTCGGATCGTCCCGAAGCACATCGCCGACTACTTCAGGAGCGGGCCTGAAGAAGCGCATCCAAGCGGCGATTGCAGGTTCTGCGGCCACGCCGATCGAAACGAGCGCTGCGATGTCGGCGGCTCCAAGCGGGTCAACTACAGCCTCGTTAGCAGCACGCTGGACTGCCCGACCGTACAACGTAATCAGATTCTTGTATGCCGCTTCGAGCCACGCCGAGGCCGCCACCGCGACGATGGTCGCTTCCACCTCCGCCTCAGTGGCTTCCTCGATAGCGAGGTTCACGCCATTGACGACGTAGAGCGGGAGCTGCTCCGTGCCGGCGGCGATGGCGATCGGCTGATTCAAGCTCCCATTCACATCAGCCAAAGTCAGCCGCGCGGCAAGCTCGGTTGAGACGAGCTTGTCTTCGGCAAGTAGGCGAGTGAGCCGGTGGAGTGCAGTCCGCGCGTCTACGTCTGCGTTGGTGACAACCGGCCCGGGAGCAAGCGCCGCGAACGCAGCTTCGACTTCCTCACTCGCGGTATCTGTCCCTTGAGGGCGTAGCGGGGCTAGGAGTTTGATCGCGCTGGAGGCGTCGTCGTCCGAAGCGGGGTTCTCGGTGCTAAACCGAAGCGTCAGGACACGCGCCGCGAGAGCGCCGATCAGCGTTGGTGATTCGGGGAGGTTCGCGACGGACTTTGGTTCTAGTGGCGTCAGCCACCGCTGCCACAGCGGAAGGAGCCGGTTCGTCGTTGCCGAGAGCACTGCCTTGATAAGTGATCCATCGGTAATCGGCGCGATCCGCGTCAAGAGAGGCTCGGCAGCCGTTCGAGCTTCCTGGCTATCGAGATCGAGCATTAGTCGAATGAAGATCGGAGCGAGTGCCACTCGGTGCGAAACGGCATGTTCAGCTAGTTGGGCAAGGCGAGTCGGCCCCTCTTCGGGGTCGAGGGCGCTTTGGATCGCTTCCGCTTGGAGGTCGATCAACTCAGCGGCCACCGAATCGTCTAGCGCCTCTAGCGCGCTGAAGAGTGGACCTGGATCAGTGCCGACAATGCGCGCTGCGAGGATCGGTCCAATCAGACTCCGCTCGGAGGCGTCTAGGACAGATGAGCGCGAAAGGATCAACAAGCCGAGGGCCTCGTCGGTGCGTGTCTCTTCTCGTTCGAGGACTTGCTTTCGAAGCTCCAGAGCCAGCGTCGACTTACGAAGCAGGGCGACTTCAAATGCCCCGGGCAGATCGCCGCGGCTCAGTTCGTAGCCACCTGTTGACGCGCGCAGTGCCGTCAAGATGTCGTCGACAACGTGGGAAAGGTCTGCCTTGCCTGCCTGGATCGCCTCCAGCAGGCAATGGCGAGCATTGTCGGCCTCGAGGCCGAACGTCTCTCGGACGAGGTGGCAAAGGAGGTGGTACGCAGCTTCCTGCTCAATCGGATCGAGACTTGCGATGGCGGTTGCAACGGCCTCAGTGGCACCGTTTAATGCGTTTTGCTCAAGCTCGTCCGCAAGCTCGGCATTGAGCCCAACGGCCGCTCCCGCGCTTTCGAGAAATACGAGATCGCGACCGGGGCCGACGATGGCCTCCGTCCTCTGAAGGTACGCGATCAACTGCCGCGCCTGGGACTTGATGATGTCTGAGGGGTCTGCGAGGGCCGCAGCCCCCTCATCGTTTGTCTCGTTTGTCTCGTCTGTCCCCTCGGCGCCGGCAGCTGCTTCTTCAGGGTCCGCAGTCTCGTCTCCGTCGCCCGCGTCGTCGGCGTCTGGAGGGAGGATCTCCCTCGGCATTCGCGCAATCACTTCATCGAGGGGCAAGAGCCCGCTGGCATATGCCTCCGAGCGCGCGAAGGCTTCCTCGGAGAAGCCGGGAAGGTTGAGATCCTTCAGCTCCAGATCACTCTGACGTGAGAGTGCGAGCGTCGCCTGAGGCATCCGTGCATCAATTCGCAGGTCGGCCGCAAAGAGCGGGAACTCGGTCCTTAGACACACCAGCTTGGCCATCTCCGACGCACGTCCCGCCATGCCCGAGTCGAGTGCTCCTTCGTTTGAGCGACGCAAGGCGAGGCGGTACGCGAGGACGAAACTGTTGAGAAGAACTTTCACACGACGAGGGCTTCGCACATGCCCCGGCACGAGAACGGTTATCAGCTCGGGCTTGTTGGCTATCTCTTTCCAGATCCCAGGCCTCTTCTCGATGAGATCGAGGGCGAACTGCGAGAGGGCGCGTGGGAGGAGCGGTGGGAGAGAGAGCTGGTACTGGAAGATCTTGTCCAGATAGGCACTCCCCGCGCTGTAGTAGGGATTGGCGGGATCCGCGGGTGTCATCTGGCGCGCTTCCTCGCTCAGGGCATGCTCAACGGCCTGTTGGTCGGCAGCGACGACAAAGACACAAGGCGGAATGTCTAGAAACGTCTTGATGGTCTCGAGGACCGTCACAACCTGGCCAGGCGAACAGCGATCGAGTTCGTCAATGAAGATGACGATGCGCTCATAGCCCTTCTTGCCAATGTCGGCGACGAGATCCCGGAACAGACGCTCGAACTCTTCCTCGGTCGACGGAGCCGCCTGTGTCGACTCAACGGTGAATACTTGGCCGGCCACCGCTACAAACGCCGAGAGAAGACCCGATCCGATGATGACCCCCGGGATCCCGGCGCGTAGTGTGCCCGTGAAGGCCGCTGCGAACGGACCTTTGGACACCGCGGCCACTAAGACCGAAATCAGACCGAGGAGGAGAAGGATGACTCCGGTCACCGACGCGACGAGGCCGAGAAATCGCAGAAGGTCGCGGGGCGGAACGTGGTGCTTATTCGTCTTCGTGCTGCTGTAAAGCTCCTCCTTGTACTTCTTGTCCTTGACCCCGAACGCACTCGCGACCTGCGAGAGGAAGTGGCGTCGTAGAGGCACTTCCGCGTACTTGAAGGCATCGAAGCGCGCGAAGCCGACCTTGCGATGCGCCTTGAACGCGGACTCCAGCAGGTTGGCGAGACTGCTCTTGCCCGAGCCCCACGGGCCAAAGAGCGCGACGTTCGCCGGCAAATTTGTCTTCTCACACAGGCCAACCAACTCCGCGACGAAGTCTGCGAGGTGAAACACGTCATCGCCGGCGGCCTGCAACGCTCTGTCATCGATCAGCTCTTCTGGGACAAGCGCAGGAGGCTGCGGTTTAGAGGCCATCAGGAAGATCCTTGGCCGAGCGAGGCCGAGTCAGCTGGCAGCAGATCTCCGCGGAAAGCCTTGGCGAGGACGGCATGGGAGCTGCGCTCGACGCGTTTCGACCCAGCGTCGATCCGCTGCTCTAGAGAATCCGCTAGTGCCAATAGCTGATCGACTCGGCGGACAATCTCCCGCTGCTCCTCGATCGGTGGGAGCGGGACAGGAACACGCGCTAGAGAGACCCCGGTGAGATGGGCGATACCGCTGCCGGTGAAATAGCCTGCCAACATCCCGGAGTAAGCGTGGGCCTGCAGAACGTTCACCAAGAAGTCGGGCAGCAAGGCCCCTTCGCAGCGCACGCGATGCAGCGCTTTCTGGAACCGCATGTCCGACTCGGCGTCACGCCAGACAGCCGCTCGTCCGGGCTCACCGCCCTCGCACACTAGGACATCACCAGGCTCGAGACCGTAACGCTCTTCCTCGCCGGCTTCAAACCGCATCTCTGAGACGTCGTCTAGATCAAACCCTCGCCAGCGAACGTTGGTGTTGCGGAGATACGGGCGAGGTTCGCCTTTGTTCTTCGCCTTGTCGAGCATCTTGCCAAGCACGCTGTCCGAGACAGCCGCAAGTGGGGCCCAAGTCCAGGTCGAAGGCAGCTCGGAAAGATCGCTTGCGTCGAAACCATCGACTACTCGCCGCCTCTTGGCGGACAGTCTGCCCTCGATGTCCCTTAGAAGCTCCGAAATCGCGCACTGATCGGGATGGGCTTCACGCCAGGCAGCGGTGAGGTATCCGGAGCAGGCTGCGGCGAGGACTGCTCGACGGAACCGCTCGATTGCATTACGAGCGGCGGCTAGATGTTGGGCTGACGAGCCGTTCAACTGGCGTAGTCGCTCGATCAAACTGAGAAGAGTCGATCGCTGAGGTTCGGGAGCGATCAGAATTTCGAGTCGACGCAGGTCTCGTAAGTTGAGGCTGTCGCGGGTTGTGCCGCCGACGACTTGTCGCATCGCGTGTTGCGCCTGGGGTGATTCAAGCGCCGTTTGGACCCAGGTTGCCAACTCTGGCTCGCGCAGCCGAATCATTGCGAGCGTCCGAGAAACGTTCGCCCCTGAGAGTTCCGCTGGCACGACGGCTGCCCGCCCAACTGAGCCTTGAATAGACACGAGAACCTCGCCGCCTCTGAGTTTCGTTCGCCTGTACTCGCAATCGAGCTCGTCGCCAATGCGGTAAATCTGAGACTGATCGACGCGCCCATCCCGGACATCGCTCACTCTGAGCATGGGGACGCCGCCCTCAACCTGCGGGCCGGGCTTTAGCACTCCGTAAGCAACCCCCTTCGGCTCCGCTAGCGCGTCTATTGATGACCGCCACCAACCGTCGGGGAGGTCTTGGGCCAGCCCACTCATGCTTCGGCTCCACTGCCTTCGAGCAGTCCTTGGATGTCGGAGAGATCATCGAGGGCGAGCTGCAGCTCTTCCATCGCCTCCGTGATCAGCTCCTCTGGTTCAGGCAGGTCATCGGGGTCATCAAGGTCTTCGTCGCGGATCCACTTGAAGGCGTCGAGCTTGTAATGGTGGGACTTGATCTCGTCCAGCGTGAACCGACGCCACCGGCCCTCGGTCGAGTCGGTCTCTGAGCGTTTGCTTCGAGCGTTGGGGTCGGTCCCGTAGCAGGCTTCAAACTCCGCGAAGTACTTAGCGCTGAGTGGTCGGCTCTTCTTGGTGATCGTTGGGACATTGGCGCGCGCGTCGTAGATCCACGTCGTCTCGGTAGGACGGCCCTTCGTGAAGAAGATGACATTGGTCTTGGTGCCCGGCGAGTAGGGATGAAATGTCCCTCCTGGTAGGCGCAGCAGGGTGTGAACGTCGCAGTCCTCCATCAGGACATGGAAGATCTCGCCAGCCGCGTCGGCGAAGAGGACATTGTCCGGAACGACAACGGCCGCTCGGCCGCCTGGTTTGAGCGTTGTCATGACGTGCTGAATGAAGTTGAGTTGCTTGTTGCTCGTGGAGACGACGAAGTCGTCTCGGTCCGGTGCCTGGTTGGCGCCTCTCGTGCCAAAGGGCGGGTTCGTAAGGATGACGTCAAAGCGCTCCCCACTGGGTGTTTCGTAGATCGAGTCGCCAAGGCTGATCTGGGGCTCGACCTGGTGGAGGTAGAGATTCATGAGCGCGAGACGTCGCGGCCGTGCGACGAGTTCCTGGCCGTAGTAGGTCTGTGTCCTGATGCGCTTCGCGATGTCTCTGTCGAGCGCCCCGCCGGTCTCGTGCACCAGCCATTCGTAGGCCGCGACGAGGAATCCGCCGGTACCGCAGGCGGGGTCGCCGATCTTGAAGTCGCGGCTAACCCGGGGATCGGGCTTAATACAGCGAACGATTGACTGGATAAGGAGGCGTGGCGTGAAGTACTGGCCGGCGCCCTTCTTGCCCTCGGCAGCGGCCTTCTCGAGAAGTCCCTCGAACGCCTCGGCTTTGACGTCGACGTCGAGTGAGATCCACTCGGTCTCGTCGATGAGGCTGATGAGCTTCTTGAGGTTGACAGGGTTCGTGAAGCGCGACTGAGCACCGCTGAAGATGTCGCCGAGGATTCCCGGCTGTCGCCCGAGTTGGCGCAGCGCCTCGGTGTAGGCGTCGGTGAGGTCGGTCCCGCTTTGCTTCCGGAGGTAGGCCCAGTCGGTGTGCTCGGGAAGGTCGATGGCGCGCTCGTCGGCCATCTTGAGGAAGAGCAGATAGGTGATCTGCTCGATGTAGTCGCCGTAGTCGATGCCGTCGTGACGCAGGGTGTGGCAGAAACCCCAGAGCTTGGCGACGATGTCATTCATGCGGCTACCAACTCCCGGTTGAGGTCTTCGAGGATGTCAGCTAAGTCGCCGTCGAAGACACGGTCAGCCTTTCCCCAGCCGCCACGATTGAGAAGGACCGGGACGTTGTCGAAGTCGTCTCGATCGATCGAGAGATTGGCGACGAGATGCTGGCGGATGTACTCGATCCACTTCGCCTGGTCGTCTGTGAGACCACGGCCGGCAGTTACTCGCTCGACTGCTTGGCCAACGCGTTCCTCCGCTGTGTAGAGCGGCGAGGTATCGAGTGCCGCCCGCTTGACCATCGAGATGATGTCGATAAGGGCTTTGTGATGTGCGATCTTGAAGGCGCGGCGGAGGTTAGCTTCAGTGAAGTGCTCGGGTGCCTGGGATAGGGCCTCCCGAAGGTCCCGAAGCGGCTGTGATCCCCAACCCTGCGGTCGGGACAGGAGAATCGAGATCGCCTCTACGTGGTCAGCGTTCGTACGAACGAACATCTCGAACGCCTTCAGATAGTCGGACGGCTTGTACTCCTGACCCGTGGAGCCCTTGATGAGCCATTCGGAGGAAACCTCGTCCTCGATGCCCTCCGCCACGAAGAACGTTCGCGGCGGGCGCGGGTAGTTGACGAGCAGTTCGTGGAAGTCCTTGTCGCGAAGGACCTTCATCGTGTCGGACAGGGACTCGCGAAGCAGCGCCGGGAGCTCCTCCGCGTAGCGGCCGATGTCGCCATCCGGGACGAAGCGAGCGAACAACTCCCGGGCATCTCCCGACATCTCCTTGTCGATGCGCTGGAGCCGTCTTACGAGCCGTCGGATGTTGTAGTCGCGGTCCTGGTTCTGCCAGATCTCCTCGATGATCTTGGCGATCGTCTTCCCGTCCGCTTCGAGGGGCTCGGCGGTCATGGCCGTGCTGTTGCGGAAGTACGCGAGCAAGGTGCCGTCGAAGCAGTCGAAGACGACGAAGTGGGACTTGTCCGGGTACTTCTCACCCTTCCGCGTTCCGCGGCCGAGCATCTGCTCGAAGAGGATGCGGGACTTGACGGGTCGCAGGAAGACCAGGAACTCAAGGTCTGGGATATCGACTCCCGTGGTAAGCATGTCGACGGAGACGACGACGGATGGCTTCGGCCGGTTGCGGAACTCGCGGATCCGCTGCAGCGGTCGGTCGACGCGGCCGGTGATCTTGGCAACGAAGGCTTCGCCCTGGCCAAAGATGTCGCGAGCCGTGTTGACGAGCTGGTCGGCGTGCGAGGTGTGCGGGAGATCGTTGTCGGCGAAGATCAGGATCTTCGGGAAACGGCCCGTCTCCTCTTGGTGGGCGTCGGCGTACTTCTTGACCTCTTCGAGGATCCGCCGGTTGGAGTCGGGAGCGGTGATCTCGTGCTCGATCTTGGTTGAGTCGAAGGCCCGCTCGTCTTCAAGAAGGTCGAGCTGCTTGACGCCACTCATCGTGTCGACCGCTTCGATCTGCGCGCCCTCTTCGAGGAAGACGCCGTTCATGCGGACGTTGGAGTTGATGCTGACAACGTCGTAGTCGACCAGGTATCCCTCGCGGACAGCTCGGTCGTACTCGTACCGATACACGACGTTCTCGAAGTACGCCGTCGTATGCGCTGCCGGCGTTGCCGTCAGGCCGACCTTGACCGCGTCGAAGTGGTCGAGTGTGTTCCGCCAGACCGACAGCTCCTTTGACGAGTAGCCGCGGTGGCACTCGTCGGCGATGATGAGGTCGAAGGCGTGGATCGGGATGTCGAGCTTGTCGGCGTCTTCGTCGACGGGGTCGTCGCCAGGGTTGAAGACGGCGTCCTTGCCGAACAGGTTGATCGTCATTCGCTGGATCGTCGAGACGTAGACGAAGGCCTGCCCGAGCTTTGGGTCGGTCAGGTATTTGGTGGGGAGCACCTTCGGGTCGAAGCCTTTGTCGTCCTCGAAGTCGCCGCGCTGGAAGCGCTGGCTGTAGACCTCGTAGAGCTTGTCGAACTTGAGGCCCGGCTCTGCTTCGAACGATGCGAACGCTCGGACCGTCTGTGCGGCGAGCGCACGCCGGTCAACGAGGAAGAGAACGCGCCGGGCAACGCCCGACTTCATCAGCCGATAGACCTCGTGGACGGTCATCATCGTCTTGCCGGTGCCGGTTGCCATGGCCACGAGCATCTTCCGCTTGCGGTCACGGATCGCTTGCTCTATCGCCTCGTTCGCCTCGCACTGATACGGGCGCATGCGTTCGTTCATTGGTATTGCGCGGAGCTGGCTGAGTTCCGTGTCGAGGTCGCGGGTCAGCATCTCGTTCAGCGCCACGGGTGTGTGAAAGCCGGAGACTTGGCGCGAGCGGTTCAACGAGTGCCGGACGTCGTGGAACCAGATGATCTCGCCGTTCGTCGCGTACAGGAACGGCGCGCCGAACTCGCCTTGATACTTCGGCGTCTGGTCGATCGCCTTCGAGTAGCGCTCCGCTTGTACGAGCACGCCTTGCGGCCCGAGCGTGAGCTTCTTGGCCTCCGCGACGCCTAGGCAACGGCCGCCGTCGAAGAGGGCGTAGTCGGCTGGTCCGATGGAGGTCTCGAACTCCTCGACTGCTGATGGTCCGTTGCCGGTCGCGGGACCCCCGGAGGGCATGACTTTCCAACCCGCCGCTTTCAGCTTGGGGTCGATCCGCTTTCGTCTCGTCGCACGTTCTGATTCGTAAGTCATCTTTGGCTTCAATTATACGGGAGTGTTGCCGAATCTGACTACAGCGGTCATGCCTTTGCTTCCTTGCGAAGCATCGCTAGAAACCTGCTGCGGTCGGCTTCGCCTGACCTTGCTAGGACGTAGCGAAGGCGGGTTGCTTGCTCGGGTGGCAGGTCGTGGCTCCAGCCGGCAAGTCGGATCAGACCTTCGACTCGGAACTCTGCGTCGCCATGCAGGATGCGATCGCCATAGCGTTCGAGGTACTCATGGATGCGAGTGAGTAGGCGCGCGACAATCCAGAGGGTTGTGTCGCTCGCCTCGCTGACCTCGTGAGCGTCAGGGTCTTCGGCCTCGTCGAGCCGAGCTTTGTGGATTAGCTCGGCGCGGAGTTCGTAGACGAGTGCCCAGATGCGCGATAGGAGTTCTTCCTGTTCGTTGACGTCTGATGGGTAGAGCGACGGGCTATCGCCGGAGATCTCGATTGGATCCGGCGCGTACTTCGTGCGGGGCGTGTAGTTCTGGCTGTCCTCGTGGAGAAACCAGGCCAGGTCGCGAATCAGGCGCGGCTCGATGTGTCGGCGGAAGTGGGTCGCGTCGTAGTCCCACCCGCCGACCACGCGGGCACGTTCGCGGCGCATGGTGAGTGTGGTGCCGCGGTCGGCCGCGCGAACGGCAAAGAGGATCTGCAAGGCCTGGGCTTCTTCTGCCTCGCCGAGGGCCAAGAGAAGGGTCTGCAAGAGCGTGTTGAGTGCCTTGACTCGGCTGAGGTAGTCGTCCGGGTCGATAGCTCTGGCGTGGACGCCTCGTAGTTCGAGGAGCAGTTCGGGCGCGCGATCCGGTACGACCGGAAGCCCTTTGCGAACGACAGCCTTGAGAGCCACCGCCAGCTCTTCAATCGGGGGCGGCGGTGCAGGATCGACTCGCTGCGTTGCTGATGTGGAGGTACCCACTTCATGCCCAGTTTGACACCTAGCGGATGCGCAGGCGAGGACGGCAGCCTCGGGGTCGAGTCCGGCGTGGAAGCCGGCAAGCCCTAGAGAAGGAGCAGCAAATGTCGGAGATGGAACTGTTCGGTGGGGTACTCGCCAGGCGCGAGTCCCGCGCGGTCAGTCGCGAGCTTTCACGGCTCGACGGGCGTGGCCGCATGGAAATGGCCCGAATCAACCAGCAGGCCGATCTGCAGGCAGAACGTCTGGCGGCGATCGGCTACGTCGGCAAGCGGGCGATGCACGAAGTGACCCTGCTCACCCAGCTTGAGGTTCAGCTCTCGGGGCTGGTGCCGACCGCGATGCCGCGCCTGGTGGGAATCGGCGACATCACCGCACTAGCGATGGCAGATGTCGTCGCCGACACGATCAGGAAGGTGAGCTGATGCTCTGGTTCGTCGTCATCGTGCTGGCGCTAGTAGTCGTCATTGCGCTGGTCGCCGTGCTCGCCCTCTCGGTGGCGCCTAGGCCAACAGCCCTTGACGAGGAGGCGCTGATCGAGATGGAAGTGCGGAGAGCGGAGCGGCGGCTGCATGACCTCGCTCGGACAAGCCTCTCCGCCATGATCGACGAAGTCCGCACAAACCACCCGGATGCCCTGGCGCGGCAGTGAGTCCGAGTAGCGGATGGGGTCGCTTCGTCTTCGTCCTGGTGGGAACCGCAGTCGCGATTCGCATCGCCTGGTGGTTGCTCTTCCCACTACTGCCAGAGATTGCGGCCGTCGTCTCGGCGGTCGCAATCTGGCAGCTCTGGCGCTGGTATCGCGACCGTTGGTGACGGCATACCGCTCGCTTCGCCGTTCGCCGTTGACCGTTCTGCGAACCCGGTGTTTTACTGAGCGCGACACGTGTCCCGCCTTATTCGCGGGGCATCCCGGCCGGCTCGAGCTTGTGCTCGCCGACCGTAACGGGTGGGTGGAAGGGGGAGTGAACACTCAGTGAGCAACATGGTTGGTCGCCGTGAGCGGCGTCTGCGGATCCGTGCGGTCCATAAATCTCGGCCAGATCTCTCGAAGCTGGCGCGGGCTCTGATCGAGTTGGCGCAAGCGCAGGTCGAGGCCGAGGCGCAGGCCGAGCACGGCTCCCCCGCCCGAAAGGAGAAGGAGTGAGTGGACGAGACCTCGTGTGGTTCCGGTTGCGCTGGCCGCGTGAGGTCGGCTTCGATCGGCTGCAGGGAATCTCGCTCTTGCTCGCGGCTACGCACAGCCCGACGGTCGTCGAGGCGATCGGATGCGGCGGAACAGTCGAGCATCGACTCGGCGTCAGCCCCGTGCATTCCGACTCCCTCACGGAGCAGCTTCGCGTCGTCTTGCCGGGCCTTGGCCTCACTCCCCTAGATCGGAGGCCTCCGGTCGGGGCGACGCAGGCTGTCGAGCTTCGGCTCAGCTCCGCTCTGCGGTCGCTTCGGCTTGACCAACCTGAGCTCCTGAGTCGAGCTGTGTTGACGGCCCTGGCGCAGACGCGCAAGACCGAGCAAGTGATCGTGCAGTGGCAGCTTGTGACGACCCTTGCGGCAGCCCACGTCGGTGCCGCGGAGCGACTGGAATCGTCGCCGGCCAGTCTGCTTGATGCGCTGTTCTCCGGACGTCGCAAACTTGATAATGAAACGGCTCGCGCGCTGCGGACGAAGCGAGCCCTGCCGACCTGGCGCTGCGTCGGCCGTATTGGTGTTCTAGCCGCAACGCCGGCTCGCGCGCGATCCCTTTTGCATCAGACCGTTCGGGCGCTAGCGCTGGCGGACGCACCGGGCGTCAGCTTGGTCGCGAGGCGGACGACTCCATCGCGAATCGACTCTCTGCCGCGGCCGTGGCTGGCTCCGCTGCGGCTCAACAGCAATGAACTCGCAGCGGTCTCTGCTTGGCCGGTCGGCCCAACGGCCGAGCTGCCTGTCGACCGCAGCGCGAGAATGCTGCCGCCTGCCCGGGGCTTGCCGCCGGTGAGCCGCGTGATTGGGACGGCAACCTTTCCGGGTCGCGAACGACCTGTGGGCTTGTCGCCGGCCGACGGGCTTGGTCATCTGCATGTACTCGGGCCGACCGGCACCGGCAAGTCGACACTTCTTCTGAACCTGATCGCCCAAGACATCGCGGCTGGTCGCGGCGTCGTCGTGATCGAACCCAAAGGCGACCTCATCCGAGCTGTCCTGGAGTTGATACCTCAGTCGCGCGTCGATGACGTCGTCCTGCTCGATCCCAGCGACGACGAACGCCCGGTCGGGCTGAACCCGCTCAAGCCGAGCGGACGTCCGGCCGAGCTTGTTGCGGACGAGTTGCTCGGGATGTTCCGGGCAATGTACGAGTCATCGTGGGGACCGCGAACCAACGACATCCTCGCCGCGTCCTTGCTCACGCTGGCACGCACGCCGGAAATGACGCTGTGCGCCCTGCCAGCGCTTCTGTCTGACTCGGGCTTTCGGCACCGGCTGGTCAGCAAGATTCACGATCCGATCGGGCTTGGCTCGTTCTGGACCGGCTTCGACGCCTGGAGCGACGGGGAGCGCGTGGCGGCGATTGCGCCGAGCATGAACCGCGTCCGCGCCTTCTTGCTTCGGCCGCAGCTGCGCGGCGTGCTTGGTCAGGCCAGCCCGCGCTTCGAGCTTGAGCAGGTCTTCAGCGAACGGAAGATCCTCTTGGTCAACCTGGCCAAAGGCGTGCTCGGCAGCGAAACGGCGGCCCTGCTGGGAACGCTCGTCCTCAACCAGCTGTGGGCGGCGGCGCTTCGCCGCAGTCGCATCCCGTCGGCGCAACGGCATCCGGCCTTCATCTACGTCGATGAGGTTCAGGATTATCTCCGCTTGCCGACCGACCTCGGCGACGCGCTGGTGCAGGCGCGCGGACTCGGCGTCGGCTTCGTTCTCGCCCACCAGTTCATGGGCCAGCTAGATCCCGCGACCCGCGCCGCGATACTCAGCAACGCCCGATCGCGGGTCTGCTTTCAGCTTGCCGGCGACGATGCACGCACCCTGGCTAGCGGTCAACTCGGCGCGGACGACCTGCGCGAACTTTCGCCGTTCCACGCATACGCGCAGTTGTTCGCCACCGGCGCTGTTCGGCCATGGTGCAGCCTGCGCACTCTGCCTCCACCCGCGCCGGTCAGCGACCAAGCCGTGGTTCGCGAGCAGTCGCGGGAGCACTACGGCGTCGAGCGCGCGACGGTCGATGCGGCCATCGAGAGGCTGCTCGGCGGGGATCGATCCGGCGCCGATGACATCACACCCCGCCGCCGCGTGAACAGGGGCGCGAGATGAACGGCGCTATACCGCTCGCCTGTCCGCTCGCGTGGCTAAACGACGGCCAGAACCAAGCTAGGGATCTCGGGTTTCGACGAATAGGGGCGGGGACTGTTACGCCGCTCTGCGGCTCCTCCTCTTCTAATCCAGCCGGCGGAGGGATGTCGTGAGCGCAGCGCCGCTTCGGGTCGGCCGACAAGACTTGTTCAGCCTTCGCCAGCGGTTGAGCGACCGCGACCTTCAGCTCCTTCAGTACACCGGAGCGCTCCGGTTGCTGGCGGCTCGTCAAATCCAGAGCTTGCTCTTTCCGGACGAGCAGCACGCCACGCCGAGGACTGCCGCCCGCTGCTGTCGCCGCGTGCTCGAACGCCTGAGCCAGCAGCAGTTGCTCGCCCGCCTCGAACGACGAATCGGTGGCGCCCGAGCAGGGTCGGCTTCTCACATCTACGCCTTGACCTCGCTCGGTCAGCGGGTACTTGACCTTGACGGCCCGCGGCGACGATTGTGGGAGCCGTCCGGGTTCTTTGTCGACCACACGCTCGCCGTCGCGGAGTTCGTCGTGCAGCTGGTCGCAGCCTCTCGGTCTGGCGCGTTCGAGCTGGTCGAATGGCAATCGGAGCCGGAGTGCTGGCGTGACGTCACGACGCTCGGCGGTCGGCTCGTGCTGCGCCCCGACCTGTTTATCACCGTTGCGGTCGGCGAGTACGAGCTGCGCTGGTTCGTCGAGGTTGATCGCGGCAGCGAGCATCTCCCGACACTGCTGCGCAAGTGCCGCCTCTACCACACCTACTACAAGAACGGCACGGAACAGCGAGACAGCGGCGTCTTCCCGCGCGTGCTCTGGATCACGGTCGATCAGCACCGCGCCGATCGACTGAAGGAGCTGCTCTCAGCCGACCGCCGCCTGACGTCCAGCCTGTTCCGCGTCACGACCGAGCCTGAAGCTCTGGCCGCAATCGAGGACCGCACTTGAGCCTGCCTCGCAACCGGGTCCTGGTCGGCGATGCACGCGCGATGATCGACAGGCTGCCAGCCGGCTCGATCGACTGCGTGATCACCAGTCCGCCCTACTTCCAGCTGCGCGACTACGGAGTCGAAGGGCAAATCGGGCTCGAGGAAACGGTGGACGAGTGGGTCGACGAGCTTCGGCTTGCGGCTCGCGGTCTGGCCCGAGTATTGAAGCCGACGGGATCGCTGTGGCTCAATCTCGGCGACACCTACGCCCGCCGCGTCAGCTTCGGCGCGCCGCGCAAGAGTCTCCTGCTCGGACCCGAACGGCTGCTGTCCGCACTTGCCGCCGACGGCTGGATCGTCCGCAACAAGGTCGTCTGGGCGAAACGGAACCCGATGCCGCACTCGGTTACCGACAGGCTCTCGAACAGCCACGAGGTCATCTACTTCCTAACACGCCAGCCGACCTACTACTTCGATCTCGACGCCATCCGCCTACCGCACAGTTCGCGCCCAAAAGGACGACCAGGCTCGACCTATCCGCCGACCGCCGCCAGCCCGCCGCTGGCGCGAGACCCGCGTGGCGGCAACCGCGGATTAGTCGCGCTGAAGGCGCGAGGCATGGTTGGACATCCGCTCGGCCGCAACCCGGGAGATGTCTGGACGCTCGCCTCGGCGAACTTCCGCGGCGCACACTTCGCGACCTTCCCGCCCGCGCTAATTGAGCGCCCACTCCTGGCCGCCTGTCCCGAAGGAGGCGTCGTCCTCGACCCGTTCTTCGGCGCGGGAACTGTCGGTCTAGTCGCTGAGCGACACGGGCGCGACTGGATCGGGATCGAACTCAACCCGGCCTACGCGAAGCTGGCCGAGAAGCGGATCGCCGCCGACCGAGCCGCTCGACGGGCTGATGGCCCTCCGGTGGATGCGACCAAACAGGTCGTGTCCGCCGCACAGCCATCAACGTTCCCGAAAGGAGCGACTCATGCCTAGCAAGGCACAGCAGGTGTTCGAACGCGTCGAGGCACTCACTGCCGGCGGGGTGAAGAAGGCGGATGCGTTCCGCCAGGTCGCGGACGAGCTCGGACAGCCGTTCAACTCGATCCGCGGCGCCTACTACACCCACACCCGCTCAATCGGCGGGACGCCCGGCGCGGCGCCGAGACGGCACACGCCGGTTGATCCGGTCGAACAGGCCGTCGCTGTCCTCCGCCACGCGGTCGATGTCATCGACCTCGACATCGCCCAAGCGAAGGACCGCGCCGACGAAGCCGTAGCCCACTACAAGGAGCTGCGCGACAGCGCCGCCACGCGCAAGGCCGAGATCGAGAAGAAGATCGAGGCCCTGGCTGGTTGACGCACAAGCACGGAGATGGCAACAGGGTGGCCCGGACTGAAAAGTCCGGGCCACTCAATACACACAACTAATGCACGCAGAATTACGATTTGAGAATAAATGCTTGGACCGATAAAATGGTCCCCTAAACACAACCGCAATTCGCAGTAGAAAGGAGGGAATTAATGAAGAAAGCCGCTACGGAAGCGACGACAAGCGAGCAGCCTCGCGCAGTGATCTACCTACGCGTGTCAACGAAGGATCAGGCGACCCGCGGAGGCGAGGCCGAGGGGTTCTCGATCCCTGCGCAGCGCGATGCCTGCCTCCGCAAGGCCGCATCGCTCGGAGCGATCCTTGTCGAGGAGTTTGTCGATCGCGGTGAGAGCGCTCGCAGCGCCCGCCGGCCCGAACTACAGCGAATGCTCGCGTTTGTAGGTGAGCAGCCCGTCGAGTTCGTGATCGTTCACAAGATCGACCGCCTCGCCCGCTCCCGCGTCGACGACGTGGAGATCAACCTCGCGCTGCAACGCGCCGGAGCCAAGCTCATCTCGTGCACCGAGAACATTGACGAGACCCCGAGCGGAGTCCTCCTACACGGGATCATGAGTTCCATCGCCGAGTTCTACAGTCGCAACCTCGCCAGCGAGGTCAACAAAGGGCTGATCCAGAAGGCAAAGAACGGCGGCACGCCCTTCCGACCACCGCTCGGTTACCGGCCAGTCCGCATCTTCACCGAGGACGGCCGCGAAGTCCGCTCAGTCGAGATCGACCCGGAGCGCGCGCCGCTGGTGCGCCAAGCCTTCGAGATGTACGCGACCGGCGAGTGGACCATGCGCACGCTCATCGACGAGTTGACGCCGAAGGGGCTCGTCAGCCGGGCAACGCCGAAGCGACCGAGCAAGGAGATCACGGTCTCCTCCTTCCACGAGCTGCTCCGCAACCCGTACTACGTCGGCATCGTCGATTACCGCGGCGTCCGCTACGAAGGCAAACACCCGCCCCTCATCAGCCAGCAGATCTTCGACGAGGTACAGCGAATCCTCGAAGTCCAGAACTTCGCCGGCGAAAAGAAGCGCAAGCACCACCACTACCTCAAAGGCTCAATCTGGTGCGGCTGCTGTGGCAGCCGGCTCATCGTCAGCAACGCCCGCAGCCGCTCAGGACGGATCTACCCGTACTTCACCTGCATCGGCCGACAGAAAGATCCCAGCAGCTGCACCCAACGCGCCGTGCTGATCGAACACGTAGAAGAACTCGTTGCCAACTATTACGAGCACTACCAGCTCAGCCACGACCTGAGGCTCGAAGCCGAGCAAAACATCCTTGAGCAGATGGCCACCCTGCGTGAGAACGAGGTCAGCGAGCGTGATCGTCTCGTGCGCCGGCAGCGCAAGCTGCTCGACGAACGCGGCAAGCTCCTCGAAGCCCACTACGCCGGAGCGATCCCGCTCGAGCTACTAAAGACCGAGCAAGACCGCATCACCCCCCAGCTCCAACGAATCGAAGAACAGCTCTCCTCCACAGACATCAAGTACACGCAAGCCGAGAGAACGCTCAAGCGATCCCTCGAACTCGCCGAGACCCTGGCTCAGGCTTACCGGGAGGCCTCGCCTAGCGTCCGCCGGCTAATGAACCAGGCGCTCTTCCATCGCCTCATCGTCGACGCAGACGATGGCGTCACGGGAACACTGAACGAGCCCTTCGAGCTACTCATGAAAGCGGCCACCGGACGAACCGGACCGCCCCAAAAACGCCACAAGGCCCGGACACCCGGACCTCGTGGTTTGAGTAAGACAAATTTGGTGGAGCTAGCCGGACTCGAACCGGCGACCTCCTGGGTGCGATCCAGGCGCTCTCCCAACTGAGCTATAGCCCCGCGGCAGGGAAGTCTAGCCGCGCTTTTCCATGAGCCGGCCCTCGCGGATCG
>Ga0209579_10001314_pt1 | contig 20892 bp, 15 predicted proteins | sample Coa_R1_2_FD_187152 | JGI IMG/M metagenome (GOLD analysis project Ga0209579, IMG submission 187152) | Surface soil microbial communities from Centralia Pennsylvania, which are recovering from an underground coalmine fire - Coalmine... | ecosystem: Environmental > Terrestrial > Soil >... | reverse complement strand
GCGCCCATGGCGGAGGTAGTACTCGATCCATCCCAATCGCCGTTTGGCCTCGCGCGAGAGCGCCGGCGACACGCGGATCCGTCGGGTGCCGCGCACCAGGCTCTCGTGAATCTGCATGGGGCCAGTATAGCCATGGCCCAGCGGCTGAAAGCGCCGATTCCGTCGCGACACCCTTCAACGAGGGTCTTTCGGATCTATCTGAACCTGTACAGGCGCGCCGAGGCGCTCCCGCAGGAGGCGGTTCACCACCTCCGGGTTGGCCCGGCCCCGGCTGCGCTTCATGACCTGGCCGACGAGAAACGCGACGGCCCTGTCCTTGCCGGCCCGGACGTCCCCTACCGGACCGGGATGCTCGGCGATCACGCCGTCCACCATCTCAGTGAGCGCGGCTTCGTCGCTGATCTGCGCGAGGCCGCGGTCCTTCACGATCTCGGCGGCGGTCCGGCCCGTGCGCAGCATCTCCTCGAGGACCTCTTTGGCGAGGCGGCCGCTCAGCGTCCCGCGATCGAGCAGTCCGAGCATCTCCGCGAGGGCCGCGGGAGTGATTCGGGCCTCCTCGATCTCCTGCCCCGCGGTGTTGAGGTAGGCCGCTACGTCGCCGACGAGCCAGTTGGCGACGATCTTGGGCTGGTCGAACCCGCGCACGGTCGCCTCGAAGAACTCGGCCATCGGGCGCGTCGCGGTGAGCAGGCGCGCCTCATGCTCCGGCAGCGCGAAGGCCTCCGCGTACCGCCGCCGCTTGGCGTCGGGCAGCTCCGGCAGCCCGGTGCGGATTTGGGCGACCCACGCGTCGTCGACGACGAGCGGGACGAGGTCGGGCTCCGGAAAGTAGCGGTAGTCCTGCGCCTCTTCCTTCTCGCGGGATGAGAAGGTCACGCCCCGCTGTTCGTCCCAGTGGCGGGTCTCCTGCACGACGGCCTCGCCGCGCGCCAACTGTTCGCGCTGGCGGGCCTCTTCGAAGCGCAGCGCGCGCTCGACGGAGCGCAGCGAGTTCATGTTCTTGACCTCGGTCCGCGTCCCGTGGGGCCCGCCCGGCGCGCGAAGCGAGAGGTTGGCGTCGCAGCGGAGCGTCCCTTCTTCCATCCGGCCGGTCGTCACGCCCGCGTACTGCAGCACGGCGCGCAGCTGCGCGAGAAACAGCCGTGCCTCCTCCGGCGAGCGCAAATCCGGCTCCGTCACGACCTCCATGAGCGGCGTGCCGGAGCGGTTGTAGTCGACCAGGCTGCGGCCCTCGGCGTGCAGCAGCTTGCCGGTGTCCTCCTCGAGATGCACGCGGCGGATGCCGACCGTGTGGGGAGCATCGCCGTCCTCGAGCAGGAAGCGCCCGCCGGTCGCAAGCGGCGGATGCCCGGCGTACTGGTACTGCGAGATCTGGTAGTTCTTCGGCAGGTCCGGATAGTAGTAGTTTTTGCGGTGGAATTCGCTCTCCGAGTGAACCCGGCACCCCAGAACCACCGCGGTGCGCAGGCCGAGCTCGACCGCCCGGCGGTTCAGAACCGGCAGCGATCCCGGCAGCCCGAGGCACACCGGACACGTCCGGCTGTTCGGCGCCGCGCCGAACTCCACCGCGCAGCCGCAGAACATCTTGCTCGCGGTCTCGAGCTGGACGTGGACCTCGAGGCCGATGACCGTTTCGAGGGTCATGCCCGCGCCTGCGCGCCCCCGTCTGCGCGGGGCGGTGCGGCCAGCGCCGGCCGCGCCGTGTGATGCGGCGTCGCCTGCTCGAACGCGAAGGCGGCGTTGAGCACCGTCGCTTCGCCAAAAGCGCGGCCGATCAGCTGCAGCCCGACCGGCAGACCGTTCACGAACCCGCACGGCACGGAGATGCCGGGCACCCCGGCCAGGTTGACGGGGATTGTGTAGATGTCCGAGAGGTACATCTGAAACGGATCTTCGATCTTCTCGCCGAGCAGAAAGGCCGGCGTCGGGGCGACCGGCCCGAGCAGCAGATCGAACCGCTCCAGGGCCTGGGTGAACTCCCGCCGGATGACGGAGCGCACCCGCTGCGCCCGGAGATAGTACGCGTCATAGTAGCCGGAGGACAGCGCGAACGTCCCCAGCATGATCCGGCGCTTGACCTCGGCCCCAAAACCTTCCCGCCGGGTCCGCGCGTACAGCGCGTACAGGTCGTGCGCGTGCGCGGTGCGGTGGCCGTACTGCACGCCCGCGTACCGCGCGAGGTTGCTGCTCGCTTCGGCCGGGGCGATGATGTAGTAGGCCGGCAGCGCGTACACGGCGTGCGGCAACGAGACCTCGTCGCAGACGGCGCCCAGCCCCTCCAGCACGCCGGCCGCGGCCCGCACCGCGCCGGCGACCGCCGGGGCGAGCCCCTCGCCGAAGAACTCCTTCACGATCCCGATCCTGAGGCCGCGCACCTCGCCGGTCAGCGCCTCGGCATACGGCGGCACCGGCTCCGGCGCCGAAGTGGAGTCCGCGGAATCGCGCCCCGCGATGACGCCGAGAAGCAGCGCGGCGTCGCGCACGTCGCGGGCGAACGGCCCGATCTGATCGAGCGACGACGCGAACGCGATCAGGCCGTAGCGCGAGACGCGTCCATACGTCGGCTTGAGCGCGACGACCCCGCAAAAGGACCCCGGCTCCCGGATGCTGCCGCCGGTGTCGCTGCCGAGGGCGAGCGTCGCCTCGCCGGCGGCCACCGCCGCGGCGGAGCCGCCGCTCGAGCCGCCGGGCACGCGCATCGGATCCCACGGGTTGCGGGTCGGACCGTACCCCGAGTTTTCGGTGCTGCTTCCGAAGGCGAACTCATCGCAGTTGGTCTTGCCGAGCAGGATCGCCCCCGCCTCGCGCAGGCGCGCCGTTACGGTCGCGTCGTAGGGCGGCCGGAACCCGTCGAGTATCCGCGACCCGGCCGTCGCCGGCCAGCCCCGCGCGCAGATGTTGTCCTTGAGCGCGAGCGGGATCCCGGCGAGCGGCGGCGCGCCCTCCATGCCCGCGCGCCCGTCCCAGCGCGCGGCGTCGCGCAGCGCCGCCTCGCAGTCGACGTGAAGATAGGCGTGCAGCGTCGGCTCGAGCGCGGCGATGCGGTCCAGCACGGCGCGCGCCGCCTCCGACGGGGAGGCCTCGCCGGCCGCGTACAAGCGGCGCAGCTCCCCGGCGGTGCAGTCCGCGAGCGACCGCGGTGCTCCCACCTACTCGCCCTCGATCACCGGCGGGACGACAAAGAAGCCGTCCTCCGATGCGGGGGCGTTGGCGAGCGCCTCATCGACCGTCAGGCACGGCCGGACGGTGTCGTCTCGCAGCACGTTCGTGATCGCGGTGGCGTGCTCCGCGGGCGCTTCGGCCGCCAGATCGAGGGCGAGCAGACTCTGGAAATGCGCGAGGATGTCCCCGAGCTGCGCGCGGAAGCGCTCCCGCTCCTGGTCGGTCAACTCGAGCCGGCTCAGACGCGCCACATGTGCGACGGTACGGTCGTCAATCACGGCAAAGCCGCCTCCATGCCCGCTGGACTGGCGCCATGGTAGCACGGCGCCCGCAGCGCCCTCAAGCGACGGAGTGCCCGCTCACGGCGCCCGCGAACGGACGACGAAGATCGCGGGGTCGATGATCGGATACGAGTTGGGGACGAACTTGCTCTCCTCGTTGAACGTGGGCAGGTAAGGCGGCCGCGGAAACACCGCGGCCGCCGGTCGCATGTGGATCGGGTTGCGGTCCCCGACGACCGCGAGGTCGATACGCTCCTTCGCGTACCAGGACGGCGGCGTCGCGCGATCCGTCCATTCGACCCGGAACGGCAGACGGTCGAGATCCGGGAGATACCACGCCAGCTCCAGCTCGAACGCCACCGCGGCGCCCTTCGGCACGTGGCCGCGAAGCCACGCCACCGCCTGGGTGCGCGTATCGCGATGACTGTACAGCCACCATCCGAGCACGGCCGATTCCCGCACCGGACCGATCAAGAGGATGGCAATGCCGGCCGCGGCGGCGGCCGTACGCCATCCGGGACGCCGCAACGGCCCGGCGCCGGCCGCGCGCTCCCACACCCAGACCGCGCCCAGCGCCGCCCAGATCGCGACTAGCGGCAGCACCGGCGACAGATTGCGCGTGTAGAAAACGTTGGCGCGGGCGAGAAACAGCAACTGCACCGCCGGAAACGCGAGAAGATACCACTGCACTCGGGGCTGCAGCCGGAATCCGGCGGCCACCCCGACGACCGCCGCGATCCCCGGCAGCAGGCCGAGGCCGGCATGCGGCACGACGTACCAATCGCCGCCCTGGGTCGGCCAGAAAAGATAGCCGAGGTTGAGGCCGAGCTTACTCAAGTATTCGACGGGGCCCGGCAGCGCCAGCAGGCCGTACGACTCGGTGTGCCAGCTAAAGCCGGCCCACACTTCTTCAGGGTGGATCAGAACGTACGGCGTCCCGAAGACTCCCCCGGCGACGACGCCCAGGGCCATCCATCCCAAAGCGGCGTCGACGAGCGCCGTCCGCCGCGTGTTGAACACGTGCGCGATTACGAGGGGAACGACGAGCCACACCGCCGTCTGTTTGGTCGAGACCGCGAGCCCGGTCAGCAGACCGGCGGTGAGATAGTCTCGCCGCCGGCCGCGCCGCAGCACGCCGAGTCCGGCGAGCAGCGCGGCCGTCGCGAAAAATGCCTCCGGAACATCCACCCGCACGGTATCGGCGTAGTAGACTGCCCCGGGAGCCGCGGCGAGCAGCGCCGCGGCCAGGAGGCCGACCGGACGGCCGAAGACGGCACCGCCGAGGCGGTAAGTCAGGTAGACGGTGGCCGCGCCGAGCATCGCCGTGAACGCCCTGGCCCAGAGATAGAACGACGGGGCGCCGATGTACCACAGATACCCGGGGACCAACGGATGCGCGAGCACGACGTCCCGAATCGACGGCAGGATGCCGTGCGCGTGCAGATAGAGCGCGTGGACGTACACGACGGGGCACAGCAGATAGTAGTACAGGGTGCCGTAGAAAAAGATCCCCGGGTTTAACGTATGATCGCGGACCATCGTGATGACATGCGGGAGGACGAACACTTCGTCCCATTCGTGGAGATACGGCAGCCCGCGGCCCACGCCGAGCAGGCGCAGCGCGAGCGCGCAGGCCACGATCAGGCCGGCAAGTAGGCCCTCCCGGGATCGTCTGGCGCTCACAGAGCCAATCGCATGGCCGCCCAGCACCGCCTCCCCGGTCGAATGGCACGTCCCTCAACATGGCTTCCCCTGTCGGAAGGATTTTTGTCCGTGGGCTCAAATATATGTCTATGTGTATATACGTATGAATATCTCGCGTCGTCGCTCCCAGCGAACCTGTCGTGGCGCTCACTAGAAAAGGGTGTCGGTTCCGCCTTGATCCTACAAGACGACAGCTTGATGGATTTATCCGGATCGCAGGCGCGCGCCGTTGGGTTTGGAACTGGGCTCTCGAGCGACGAATTCGGCACTTTCGTGAGCACCGATCTCTGCTTTCCTACATCGCTCTCTCCAACGAGTTGACGAGTTTGAAGCGTCAGCCGGATACTCGGTGGTTGCAAAAAGCCGACGCCCAAGCTTTGCAGCAGGCAATTCGTGATCTCGATCGTAGCTTTCGGGCGTTCTTCGCGAGGCGTGCCCGTTTCCCACGCTTCAAGAGCAAGAAACGAGATAAACTGACCTTTCGCATCCCACAGTCCATCAGAGTGACCAACAATCGAGTGTACGTCCCCAAGGTGGGATGGGTTCGAATGCGGCAATCCAGGCCCATCGAGGGACGGATTACGAGTGCTACATTCACTCGGGACGTGCTGGGCCGCTGGGATGTTAGTCTTGCTGTCGAGGTGGACTTTCCGGACGCCCCACTCCCTCCGGTCGATGCCTCCGCGACCATTGGTATCGACCAAGGGTTGTCGGACTTCATCGTGCTCCCCGACGGCAACCGAGTCGGGGCACCGCGATATTATCGGAAGGCCGAACGCCGGCTCCGCCGTGCCCAACGTCACCTTTCGCGGTGTCGTCCTGGGTCGCGCCATCGCGAGCTGGCTCGGAGGCGTGTGGCGAGAATTCATCAGCGTATCGCTAATCAGCGCCGGGACTTCGTGCACAAGATCACAACGCACCTTGTTCGAAGCCATCACGGGGTGTGCATCCAGAAGTTGTCCGTATCTGGCCTGGCGAGGACCAAGCTGGCCAAGAGCGTATTGGATGCCGCCTTAGGCGAGCTTCATCGGCAACTGGCCTATAAGAGCAACTGGTACCGTCGACATTTTGTCGTTATCGACCTGTGGTTTCCCTCCACGAGGCTCTGTGGTCAATGCGGAGCCCTCAATGACACCCTGTTGCTATCCGATCGTGAGTGGCTCTGCGTTTGCGGAGCCACCCACGATCGCGACATCAATGCCGCCCGCAATATCCGAGCGGAGGGCCTGAGATTGCTCGGCGTCGCCGCGGGGCACGCGGAGACGGAAAACGCTCGCAGAAAGGCTGTCAGACTCCCGATGGGAGCAGGCCTTGATGAAGCGAGAATCCCCGCCTGTTGACCATGGGGAGTGTCACTGTTTGTAGATGGGATAGAAATACTGCCCCGGAAAGATCGCGTTGTAGTACCAGCCGTGCACCCACGACCGCATCGTATAGTACGTCACCGGCTGCACGAGGAACAGGTACGGCAGATCGTTGTAGGCGATCATCGAGATCTGCTTGTAGAGCGCCTTGCGCTTCGCCGGATCGGGCGTGCTCACCGCCTGGTCGATCAGCCGGTCCGCCTCGGGGTTCTTGTAGCCGCCGCGGGTCGGGAAGTATCCGTTCGCCGCGAGGAACGGCTGCGCAAAATCGTGCGGATCCGGGTAGTCGGCGAACCAGCCGAGGAAGTACATCGTGCCCTTGTGTGACTGTAATAGACTGTTCAGTGTGCTCGCCGGCACCGGGCGGGAGTCGATCTGGAACTTCGGGTTGAGCGCGGTGACCGTGTCGCGGAGGATCTGCGCGCCCGTCTGCCGCGCGGTGTTGCCGGCCGTGAACGGCACGGTGAACTTGAACCCGGTCGACCACACACGGCCGCCGAACGCTTCCTTGAACTCCGCGACCGCCTTGTCCTTGCTGGTTTCGTAGACCGGCACCGACGGGTCGAACCCGAGCATCCCCTGCGGGATCGGCCCATGCGGGATGACGCCCTTGCCGGCGTAGGCGCCGCTGAGGTTGGCCGCGTAGTCGAACGCGTACGCGAAGGCGCGCCGCACGTGGAGATCGTTGAAAAAGTCGGAGGGGATGCCGGCCCCGTCGAGCTTCCCGCTGCCGGCGTCCGGGTTGGCCTCGGTGTTGATCTTGTAGTTGAACTGCAGCGTCTGCACGGCGATCTGCGGCAGGTTGTCCTGCATGATGGTGCCGGGGATGCCGCGCAATTGCGACTGCTGGTTGAGGCTTCGGACGATCAGGTCCACGTCGCCCTGCTGGAGCTGCAGCCGCGCGGTGGCGAACTCCGCCACGCTGCGGATCACGACGCGCCGCAGCGCCGCGGGCTTGCGCCAGTAGTGGTCGTTGCGCGCGAGGACGACCTGCTTGGCCTGCGGGTCCCACGATTCGAACATGAAAGGCCCGGTGCCGTCCATGTGGTTGAAGGCGTAGCGGTCCTCGGTCTTGGGGTTGTTGAACTTCTGCCAGGTCCCGGCCTGCCCGTCCCAGTCGCCGTGCCCGGCGGCCCACTTCTGCGGCATGATGGACGACCATGCCGCGACGATCGTCAGGAACGGCGCGAACGGCTTCTTGAGCCGGAAGACCACGCTGTTCCCACTCGCGCTCACCGCGCGCTGGACGTCGGCCCAGGCGACCTGGATCTTGCCCTTGTCGTCGCGCGTGCTGTCCACGCCCAGCAGCGGCGAGAGCAGCAGCCACGCCGGGCCGCCGGCCTGGTCTTGCAGCAGGAACCGGCGGACGGAGTAGACGACGTCGTTCACGGTCATGTCGGAGCCGTCGTGGAACTTGACGCCCTGCCGGATCGGGAAAGTGTAGGTCAGACCGTCCTGGCTGATGCCCCCGTTCTGGAGCGTCGGCACGCGCGTGGACAGCATCGGCTCGAAGCGGTCCAGCGAGGACCCGTTGTACATGATCAGCGTCTCGTAGACGTTCGGCCAGACCGGCTCGTACGAGTAGATGTCGTACGCGAGCGCCGGGTCGAGGCTGGTGATGTCGCCGAACTGCAGCTCGATGAACGTGTCCGGGTTCTTCACCGGCGTCCCGGCGCCTCGGGCGGCCGTAACGAGCGAGACCGCGACGGCGGCGGCCAGGATCACGGACGTGAGACGAGCGCTGCACCGCGTACGACCCATGCGGGTTACCTCCCGGCGCCGCCCCGTCCGGCGTTCCAGCCCACTGTAGGCCCGGGCGCGGCGGCCTGCTGTTCGTGGGAAGTCGTTCGCGCGAACCTAGCGGCTGCCCTGCAGACGCGGGTCGAAGATGTCGCGGAACGCGTCGCCGAGCAGGTTCCAGCCCAGGACGAACAGGAAGATCGCCGTCCCCGGCACGATCAGCGTATACCAGTACGTGAACGGATCCCCCGCCGTCCCGGCGATCCAGTTGTGGGAGAGGCTGACCAGCTGCCCCCAGTCGGCGTAGCCGGGCGGGGCGCCGAGCCCGAGGAACCCGAGCGCCGCGAACGTGATCACGATGCCGCCCATGTTGAGCGAGGCGAGAATGAGCAGCGGATAGATGGCGTTCGGGATCATGTGCCGGGCGATCACGCGGAAGTCCCCGCTGCCGAGCGCGCGCGCCGCCTGCACGTACTCCATGTCGCGCACGCGGAGGAACTCGCCGCGCAGCAGGCGCGTGTACGTCGGCCACTCCACGACCGCGATCGCGATCACGGCGTTCCGGACGCTCTGGCCCAGCACCGCCACGATCACGACCGTGAGGATGAGCCCCGGGAACGCGAGGAAGACGTCGGTGACGCGCATGACAATTTCGTCGGCGCGCCCGCCGTAAAATCCGCTGACGCTCCCGAGGGCGAGCGCGATCGCGACCGCGGTGGCGACGACGCTCAGCGCGACCATGAACGCGGTCCGCGCGCCCCACACGATACCGTAGAAAAGATCGAACTGCTCCTCGGTGGTCCCGAACGGATGGCCGGGGCCGGGCGGCCGCGGGTCGCTCGCGTACCCGGAGTGCGGGATCATGTACGGATTGCGCTCGGTGGGGTGCGCGAGGAAAGGCGCGAAGAGCGCCATCACGACGAAGAACGCCACCAGCCCGGCGCCGAGGACCGACAACGGATTGCTCCGGAACCGCCGGAGCGTCCGCTGCCAGGCGGTCTCGCCGACCCTGGGCCGCCGGGCCGCCGGCAGCGCGACGGGGCGCGCGTGGACGGCGTTCATTGCAGCCGGATGCGCGGGTCGACGATCGCGTACATCACGTCCGCGCAAAGGTTGCTGATGACGAGCAGTCCGGCGAAGATCAACGCGAAGCCCGTCACCGCGGGAATGTCGAGCTGCTGGCTGGCGTTCACGCCCCACTGTCCGATGCCCGGATAGTTGAACACCGTCTCGGTGATGACGACGCCGCTCAGCAGGCCGACGAACAGGAGGCTGCCGAGTGTGATCACCGGGATCAGCGCGTTCCGCCGCGCGTGCTTGTCGATAATGACCCGCTCCGCCAGGCCCTTCGCCCGGGCGGTGCGGACGTAGTCGGTGCGCAGCGTCTCCAGCATCGACGAGCGGGTGATCCGCACCAGCACGGCCGTCAGGTAGTACGTGAGCGTGGCGACGGGCAGGATGAGGTGCTTCGCCGCGTCCCAGAACAGCCATACCTGACCGTTCAGCAGCGCGTCAACGGTCATGAGGCCGGTGTAGGGGTGAAAGGCGCCGCTGCGGACGTACAGATCGGCGTTCAGCGAGAGCCGCCCCGGCGGGAACCACCCGAAGTGCCCGTAGAAGATCATCAACAGCAAGAGCCCCCACACAAAGGTCGGGAGCGACGCCCCGCTGATCGACGTAAACCGGCTGACCTGATCGAGGGCCTGATCCTTGTGGACCGCCGACTGCGTGCCGAGCCAGACGCCGAACACCAGGATGAGACCGAACGCGTACAGCGCCAGTTCCAGCGTGGCCGGGAAGTAGCCGCGGATCGCCGCGGCGACCGGCTCGCGGGCGGTCTCGCTCCAGCCGAGATCGCCGTGCGCAACCTGAACCAGCCAATCCCAGTACTGCACGTATACCGGCTGGTCGAGGTGGTACTTCCGGATGAGGTCGGGCAGCGCGTTGAGCTGCTTGGGGTCGTGGATGTATAGACTCGCGCGCATCGCCGGCGTCAGGAACTGCAGCAGCAAAAAGATCAGCGCGGACACCCCGAGGGCGACGAGCGGGAGCAGCAGCAGCCGGCGGGCGACGAACGCGGTCACGTCATCACAGGGCCGGCCCGCCTGCGGCGGGCCGGCCCCGGAAACTCCCCTCTTGCGCGGCTACTCTTTCGAGATCGGATAATAGTCGACTCCGCCGAGCACCGCGTTGTAGTACCAGCCGCGTACCCACGACCGCATCACGAAAAATCCCACCGGCTGCGCCACGTACAACCCCGGCACGTCGTTGTACGCGATCTTCGTCAACTGCCGGTACATCGCCGTGCGCTTCGCGGGGTCCGTCGTCTCGGCGGCCTGCTTGATCAGCGCGTCGGCCTGCGGGTTGCTGTAGGAGTTGCGTTTCGGGTAGTCGCCGTTGCTCCCGAGGAACGGCTGCGCGAAGTCGTCCGGATCGGGATAGTCCACCGCCCAGCCGAGGGCGTAGAACGTGCCCTTGTGCGCGTTGGTGTTCTGGAGGAAGGACGACCACTGCAGGTTCCGGATGTCGACCTTAAACTTGGGGTTCAGCGACTCGATCGAATCCTTCAGGATCTGCGCGCCGACCTGCCGGACGACGTTCCCGGTGTTGTAGGTGGTCGTAAACTTGAACCCGGTGTCCCACAGCTTCCCGCCCCAGGCTTCCTTGAATTCCGCGGTCGCTTTGGCGGGATCGTGCGTGTACTTCGGCGCGGTCGGATCATAGCCGAGCAGCCCGTTGATGATCGGGCCGTTCGGCTGCTCCGCCTTGCCCTTGTAACCGTCGCGGATGAAGGCCGCGTAGTCGAAGGCGTAGGCGAACCCGCGGCGGACGTGGACGTCGGTGAAGAAATCCGGCGGGATGCCGTTGCCGTCCAGCTTGCCGCTGCCGACGTCCGGGTTGCCTGTCGCGTCGATCTTGAAGTTGAAGTGCAGCACCTGGACCACCAGCTGCGGGAAGCCGTCGCGGATCGTGACGCCGGCCATCCCCTCGACCTTGCTTTGATCGGGCCGGTCCACCTGGATCAAATCCGCGTCGCCCTGCTGGAGCTGCAGGCGCCGGGTCGTGAACTCGTTGACGGTCTTGATGACGACCCGCGCCAGGCGAGCCGGCTTGCGCCAGTACTGGTCGTGGCGGACAAGAATGACCTGTTTGGCCTGCCGGTCCCACTGCTGGAGCTTGAACGGGCCGGTCCCGTCGATGTGATCGAAGGCGTAGCGGTCCTGCAATTTCGGGTTGTTGAACTTCTGCCACGTCCCGGCCTGGCCGTCCCAGTCGCCGTGGGCCGCGGCCCAGGCCTTGGGCATCACGAAGGACCACGCCGCGACGATGCTGAGGAATGCGCCGTAGGGATGGGCCAGGTGGAACACGACGTTGTCGCCCTGCACCGTGACCGTCTTCGCGGCGTCCGCGAAGTTGACCGCGATCTTGTCCTTGTCGCGCGTGCTGTCCCGCCCGAGCAGCGGCGTCAGCAGCAGCCACGAGGGCCCGCCGTCACGGTCCTGCAGCATGAATCGCAGCATGGAGTACCGCACGTCCTCGGGCGTCATCGTGGAACCGTCGTGGAACTTGACGCCCTTGCGGATCGGGAAGGTATACGTGAGGCCGTCTTTGCTGATCAGGCCGTTCGCGAGGCTCGGGACCGTGGTTGCCAGGATCGGCTGATACCGCGAGAGCACGCTGCCGTCGTACTCAATCAAGGTCTCGTAGGTATTGGGATATACAATCTCGTAGCTCGTCGTATCGTACTGGTAGGCCGGATCAAGGCTCTCCGGGTCGCCTGCCGTCAGCTTGACGAACGTATCGGGGTTCTTGACCGGCGCTCCCGCCCCCCGGGCGCCCGTCCCGAGCGCAAGCACGCCGACCATCAGCGCGAGTACGAGCGCGATTCCGCGGACCTTCACTGCCGCACCGCCTCCTTCGGATTTCCGAGCCACGATCGATCTGCCTTGCCGTTCTTCCGCGCAGGCTTTACGGCGGCGGCCGTGCGCGCGGCGGACCGGCGCTATGGGTTGGCCTGCTGTGTCTGGCCCGTCGCCACCGGACTCACGGCCGGACCCGGCGTGGCGACCACGGCCACTTTGCTGCGCTGGCTCTTGAACGGCCGGGGCGGACAGGCCACGAAGTGATCGCGCCCGCCGCCGATGTCCTCGAACGCCGGCGGATCGACCCGGCAGCTCGGCTGCGCGTACAGGCACCGGGTGTGGAACCGGCAGCCGGCCGGCGGGTTGATCGGGCTCGGCACGTCCCCGGGCAGGATGATCCGCTCGCGGCGCATCTCCGGATTGGGAATGGGCACCGCCGACAACAGCGCCTCGGTGTACGGGTGCTGCGGGTTCGCGAACAATTCGTCCGCCGGGGCCATCTCCACGATCTTGCCGAGGTACATGACCGCGATGCGGTCGCTGATATGCTTGACGACCGAGAGGTCGTGCCCGATGAACAGGTACGTGAGCCCGAACTCCCTCTGCAGCGACTCCAGGAGGTTGAGCACCTGCGCCTGGATGCTGACGTCGAGCGCCGAGACCGGCTCGTCCGCGATGATGAGCTTGGGGTTGACGGCGAGGGCGCGCGCGATGCCGATGCGCTGGCGCTGGCCGCCGCTGAACTCGTGCGGGTAGCGGTTCGCGTGATAGGGGGACAGGCCGACGACCTCGAGCAGCTCCTGGACGCGGCGGATCTTGTCGCGGCCGCGGGCGAGGTTGTGGATCTCGAGCGGCTCGCCGATGATGTCCCCGACGGTCATGCGAGGGTTGAGCGACGAGTACGGGTCCTGGAAGATGATCTGCATGTCGCGGCGCATCCGCCGCAGCTCTTCCTTGTGCAGCTTGAAGATGTCCCGGCCCTCGAACAGCGCTTCGCCCGAGGTCGGCTCCTGCAGCCGGAGGATTACGCGGCCGGTCGTCGTCTTGCCGCAGCCGGACTCGCCGACGAGCCCGAGCGTCTCGCCTCTGCGGATGAAGAAGTCCAGACCGTCGACGGCCTTGACCGCGCCGACCTGCCGCTGGAAGATGAAGCCCTTGGTGACGGGATAGTGCTTGACGAGGTTCTTTACCTCGAGGAGAATCTCGCCGGTCTTCGCCCCGCTCGTCGCCATGGTTCCTCCTAGACCGTTCCGCTGCGTGTCGATGCGGCCAGGCCGGCCTTCTCCGCCGCCTGCCGGTCCTTCTCCGTGGCCTTATCCGAATAAAGGTAGCACTTTGCGGTGTGACCGGGACCGACGTTGTAGTCCGGCGGGTCGGCCTGGACGCACACGTCCATCACGAACGGGCACCGCGGCGCGAACGCACAGCCCGGCGGGAGATCGATGAGGCTCGGCGGCTGGCCCTCGATCGGAATCAGCCGCTCCTGCCGAAGGTAGAGCTTCGGCACGGAGTGCAGCAGGCCCCAGGTGTACGGGTGCTTGGGCTCGCGGAAGGTGCTGCGCACGTCGGTGTGCTCGATCGGCCGGCCGGCGTACATCACGACGACGTTGTCGCACATCTCGGCGACGACGCCGAGGTTGTGGGTAATGAAGATGATGGACATCCCGAACTCGCGCTGCAGTCCCCGCATCAGGTCGAGGATCTGCGCCTGGATCGTGACGTCGAGCGCCGTGGTCGGCTCGTCGGCGATGAGGATCGACGGGTTGCAGGACAGCGCCATCGCGATCATCACGCGCTGCCGCATGCCGCCCGAGAACTGATGCGGGTAGTCCTTGACCCGCTGCTTGGCCAGCGGGATCTTGACGCGGTCCAGCATTTCGGCGGCGCGGTCCCAGGCCGCTCGCTTGTCGAGCCGCTGGTGGAGGATGATGGCCTCGGCGATCTGCTCGCCGATCGTGAGGACGGGATTGAGGGAGGTCATCGGTTCCTGGAAGATCATCGCCATACGGTTGCCGCGGATCTTCCGCATCTCCTCGTCGGAGAGCTTGAGGAGGTCGCGGCCCTCGAACCGGATCTCGCCGTCGACGATCTTGCCGGGCGGCATCGGGATGAGCCGCATGAGCGAGAGCGCGTGCACGCTCTTCCCGCATCCCGACTCGCCTACGACCCCCAGCACTTCGCCCCGCTGGAGGTCGTACGAGAGGCCGTCGACCGCGCGCACGACGCCCTCGTCGGTATAGAAGTAGGTCTTCAGGTTGCGCACCGACAGCAGTGCGTCAGCCACGCGTCGCCCCCCTGGACTTGCCGCCGTTTGCGCCGGTCAACCGCCCCGCGGGCTCACGCACATGCGCGCCCGCGCGGAGCGCCGACTACGACATAGCCTGGTTCGGCCGGCGGCGTCGCTGGCGCCGGCTGGTACACCGGCGCGGTGGTCTCGGGATTCCACAACGTGTACCTAATTCCTTTACTCATCCACCGGCGGCGCGGTTCCCTTCGGCCGGCCGGTTTACTTGGGCAGGCCCGGCGCGTACTGGACGGTATAGGCGGCGTAGTCCTGGCCCGGCGATCCCGTCACGCTCGCGAGGCGCTGCCGCCCGTGGTACAGCTCGGCGACCACCTGCGCGGCGGACGAGTCGTTATAGAGGGCCAGCTGAACGATCAGCCGGCCCTCCGTGGCGAGGTACTGGCGGTTGAGCGCCGAGGTGTGCGCGGGATCGTAGTACCGGGACTGGAAGCGCACCGTGACCGTGCCCGAGGCCGGATCGTACGTGGCGACCGGATGGCTCGCGTCGCCGGAGATGCTGATCACGGCGCCGCGGACCCGGGTGGCCGGGTCCCGCTGCACCCCCTGCGGAATATCGGGCAGGACGGCCCCCCGCTGCACCTGGGCGATCCTTCCATACAAGAACACCCCGCCGACGATCAGCGCGGCCGCCGCAATCCCGATCCAGATCGTCCGGAGGAGGGGGGATGGCCGCCGGGGGCGGTGCGGACCTCGGCCGGGCCGGCGGCCGGCGTCCCGCGCCGCGGGGCGCCGCGCCGCCCGGGCGCCCGGCCCGCCCTGCCGTGCCTGCGGGGGAGTGGTTGGCGTCATGCCCCCCATTCTACGTCGAGCGCTGGCGGGGGTCCAGCGCGTCGCGGATGCCGTCGCCCAGGAAGTTGAAGGCGAGAATCGCCAGCACGATCGCCGCGCCGGGCACGAGCAGCCACGGGAACTGCGTGAACACTTCGATGCTCTGCGCCTGCGCGAGCTGCAGACCCCAGCTGGTGCTCGGCTCCTGGACGCCGATCCCGAGGTACGACAGCCCGCTCTCGCCGAGGATGACGCCCGGAATGGTCAGGGTCGCTGCCACGATGATGTACGAGGACGTGCTCGGCAGCACATGCCGCACGATCACGCGGAAGTCCTTGAGGCCGGCCGCCCGCGCGGCCAGCACGAACTCGAGCTCGCGCAGCCCGAGGACGATTCCGCGGATCACCCGGGCGAGCCCGCCCCAGCCGGTCAGGCTGAACACGCCCGAGAGCAGCACGATGCGCTGCGGACTGGTGAGCGTCGGCGGCAGCACCGACGTCAGCGCGAGGATCAAATAGAATTGCGGAAACGACGCGAGCACCTCGACGGCCCGCATCATCGCGTTGTCGACGAGGCCGCCGTAGTACCCTGCGATGCCGCCCAGCACCATGCCGATCGGGAAGCTGATCACGACGACGAGGATGCCCAGCATGAGCGACACGCGGCTGCCGTAGAGCAGCCGGGACAGCATGTCGCGCCCGAACTGGTCCGTCCCGAGCAGGAACAGGCGCGCCGGCGGATCGACGCCGATGAAATGAAGGTCGCCGGGCACGAGCCCGAGCCAGCGATACGGCGAGCCGTGGACGAGGAACCGCACGTCGTACGTGCGCGACGTGTCCGGGGCGTACTGCGGGATCGAGACGTCCACGACGCGGTACGCGTAGACGAACGGGCGCAGGTGGATGCGCCCGCGCGCGTCGATCCAGTGGATCCCCGTCGGCGGCGCGTAGAACAGCGTGCGATCGCTCTGGTCCAGTCCGTACGGCGCGAGCACCTCGGCCAGGATCATCGCGGTGTAGAGCACGATCAGCGTGGCGCCGCCCGCCACGGCGAGGCGGTACCGCCGGAGCTGCCGCCAGGCGAGCTGCCACGGGCTGCGGGCCCGCGCGGCCTCGGCCCGCCGCTGCGCGGCGACCCGTGAGGCGGCGACCTCGTGCGCCGTGCTAGTCATAGCGGATGCGCGGGTCGACGTAGGCCAACATGATGTCGGCCGTCAGGTTGCCGAGGATCAGCATCACGCTGCCGAACAGCAAGCTCGCCATCACCACGAAGACGTCCTTCTTGAGCAGCGCCTCGAGGATCAGCCGGCCGAGCCCCGGATACCCCATGATGTTTTCGACGAAGGCGGCGCCGCTGAGCAGTCCGCCGAGCTCGAAGCCGAAGAACGTGATGAGCGGATTGATGGCGTTGCGCACGGCGTGCCGGTAGATCACCCGCCGCTCGGCGAGCCCCTTCGCCCGCGCGGTCTTGACGTAGTCCGACCGCAGCACCTCGAGCAGGTTGTTGCGCATGTACCGCATCAGGCCCCCGACCGAGAAGAGCCCGAGCGCGATCGTCGGCAGGACGAGGTGCCGCGCGACGTCGAGGGCCTTGCCCCACCACGGGTATGTGTCGAAGTCGACGCTCGTCAGGCCCTGCAGCGGCAGCAGGTGGCTCCAGTAGGCCGCGTAGAGCAGCAGCAGAGCGCTGAAGAACGAGGGAATGGAGATCGCCACGAACGCTGCGGTGTTGAGGACGCCGTCCATCGCGGAGTACTGGTGCACGGCGGAATAGATTCCGAGCGGCAGCGCCACCGACCAGGCCACGACCAGCGAGCTCAGCGACAGCAGCAGGGTGTTGAGCGCGCGGCTGCCGATCAGCCACGTGACCGGGACGTTGTAGGCGAAGGACAGGCCGAAGTCGAGGTGCAGGATGCTCCACAGCCACCGGAAGTACTGGATCCAGGGCGGCTGGTCCATCCCGAACTGCGCTTTGAGCGCCGCGATCGTCTGCGGGCTGATCTGCGGGTACTGCAGCACGAGCGCCTGAAAGTAATTGCCGGATCCCGGCACGAGCTGAATGGCGGCCCAGCTCACCAGCGTAATGCCGAACAGCAGCGGGCCGAGCAGCAGCAGGCGGCGCAGAATGTAGCGAACCATCAGCCTGCAGCCCGGGTTATCGGCACGAGTGTCGTCTCCACGCCCGGCCGGCACCCGGCCGGGCCGTCCGCGCTACGGCTTGATGAAGACCACCGGGAAGTTCCAGAACGGACCGCCGAACGCGGTGAAGTGGATGTTGCCGAACTTGTTCCGGACGGCGACGTAGGCGTTCGGAATCGCCGTGTACACGACCGGCACCTGTTCGGCCACGATCACCTGGTACTGGTAGTAGTACTCGCGGCGGCGATTCTGATCCACGGTGGTCGCGCCCAGGTTGAAGTAGCGGTCGATCTGCGCCTCCCACGGCGTGACCGGCTTCGCCTCCTTCGGGTTCCACATGTGGAGGCTGCCGGAGGAGCGCCAGACGTTCTGTCCGTTGTGCGGCTCGATGCCGCCGGTGAGGCCGAGCACCATCGTCTCCCACTTGAACGACTCCACCAGCTTGTTGACCAGCGTGTTGAACGCTTCCGGCACCAGGGTGACCCGCATGCCGAGCTGCGAGAGGTCCTGCCGCATGATGTTCGCGATCGCCACCCGGTCCTGGTTGTCCGAGTTCGTGCTGATCACGAACTCCACCGGGTGCCCGTCGCCGTCCCGCAGCATCCCGTCCGGGCCCTTTTTGAAACCGCCCTCGGCCAGGACCTGCGCCGCCTTCGTCAGATCGTACGGATACTGCATCACGTGCGGGTTGAAGAAGAACTTGTCCGCCGGACTCTCCGGACCGTACTGGACGACAGCGTGGCCGGCGTACACCTGGTTGATGATCGCCTGCCGGTCGGTGGCGTAGGACACGGCCTGGCGGAACTTCTGATTCTGGAACCACTTGGTCTTGTAGTCCGGCATGCCGCTGCGCGGGTTTTGGTTGAACACCAGGAATTCGGTGCCGAACGTCGGGCCGCCGTCGAAGACCGTGTAGTTGCCGGCCTTTTCGTCCCGCTTGAAGGCGGCGTACTCCTTGGGCCGCAGGCCGTAGCTGTCGGTCTGCTTGCCCTGGAAGAGCAGCCGCAGCGCCTCCTGGCTGGGTACGATGCGCAGGACGACGCGGTCGATGTAGGGCAGCCGGTGCCCCTGCCCGTCGACCTTCCAGTAGTGCGGGTTGCGAACGTAGCGGACGCGTTCCGCCGGCCGGTATTCCGTCATGATGTAGGGGCCGGAGCCGACCAGCTCGCTCGGCGGCGTGTTGACCCCCCAGGTCTGCCGGAATTTCCCCGCTTTGTAGGGGGCCTCGAGCTTGTGGCGCGGGAGGATCGAGACCCCGATCGTGCGGAGGAACGGGCCGAACGGCTCTGCGGTGTGGAACGCCACGGTCCGCGCGTCGACCTTCGTCGCCTCCACCGGCTTCCCGGCGACGCTCAGCACGTCGGCGAGGCTGTTCGGAATGTTCTTGTCGAAGATGACGCCGAAGGTGAAGACGACATCGTCCGCGGTGAGCGGCTGGCCGTCGTCCCACTGCAGGCCCTGCCGCAGCACGAAGGTCCACGTCTTGCCGTCCGGACTCGTCTTCCACGATTCCGCGAGCGCCGGCTCCGTCTCCGTCGTCTCGCCGTTGTCCTCGACCAGCCCGTCGAAGAGGGTGCCGAGCGGCCCCGTCGACGAGGTCTCCTGCGCAAGGATGGGGTTGAACGTCCGCGGATCGCTGACCTGCGAGTCGAGAAACTCGCCGCCGAATCGTCCCGGATCGCCGACCATGACCTTCGGGTTCGGCAGGCCCGGGAGGACCGGATGATGGGACGGCGCGGAGGCGCCCCACGCCGGCCGACCGGCGCCCGGCAACCATGAACTCAACGCCGGCGGCATCAACAGCGTTGCAACGAGGATCAAGGACACGGCAACAAATCGCACAGTGGGACCTCCCTGCATATCGCCCTGCACGATCAACTCCGCTTCAGCGGGCGTTCCTTCGCAAGCGGCTCTCTAGGATACATTTCCTCTTTTTAGGCGGAAGGAACGGGTCTACCGGCGGGCTCGGAGGCTGCCGGTAAGTTATTCGCGCGGAGCGGCCTGCGCCCCCTGCCCGTCAACCAACCTCGAGCGGCGCGTAGCCGAGCGCGAGTCGCTTGGTCCCTGCCGGGCCGTCGAACCGGACGGTGATGATCGCGCGCGGCCCCTCCCCGTCCACCTCGAGTACGCGCCCCGCGCCGAACGTCTTGTGCCGGACGGCGTCGCCGACGGCGACCTCGGGCACGGGACGCTGATCTTCCGCCGGCCAGTCGCCGGTCCCGGTCCGGGGCGTCGCCGCGCGCTCGACGGCGTCGGGCGGGATCTCCGCGAGGAACCGCGACGGCAGGCTCGGCCGCGTCGTGCCGTACGACGTGCGCTGGCGGGCGTAGGTGAGCAGGAGGCGGTGCCGCGCGCGGGTCATCCCAACGTAACAGAGCCGGCGCTCCTCGGCAAGATCGACCTCTTCCTCCAGCGCGCGCATGTGCGGAAACAGCCCCTCCTCGAGGCCGGCCAGGACAACCACCGGGAACTCGAGGCCCTTCGCGCTGTGCAGCGTCATGAGCGTTACTCGGTCGGGACGCTCCTCGAGGGAGTCGACGTCCGTCTGCAGCGCGAGGTGCTGGAGAAACGCCTCGAGCGTCCCCTCCCCGCTCATCGCCTCGACTTCCTGCGCGACCGCGGCCAGCTCCTCGAGGTTCTCGAGGCGCGCGTAGGCTTCGTCGGTCCCTTCGGCCTCGAGCATGCGGCGGTACCCCGTCCGGTCGAGCGCGCGCAGCAGGACGTCGCGCGCGGAATGATCCGCGGCAAACACGCCGAGGTCTTCCACGAGATCGACGAACTCGGTCAGGCCCGTCCGGATCGCGCCGCCGATCCCCGGGACCCCGGCCGGGGCGGCCGGCGACGGTCCGGCGCCCGCGGCGCCTCCGCGAACGGCGCTGCGCACCGCCTCCCACAACGTGGCGCCCGACTCGCGTGCGTGGGCGTCCAGCCGCCGGATGGTGGTGTCGCCGATGCCGCGCCGTGGGACGTTGACGACGCGCCGCAGGCCCGCCTCGTCCGCGGGGTTGAAGGCAAGACGAAGGTAGGCCAGCAGGTCCTTGACCTCCGCGCGCTCGTAGAAGCGAAGGCCGCCGACGATCTGGTACGAAATGCCGAGACGGAGGAACATCTCCTCGAACTGCCGGGACTGCGCGTGGGTGCGGTAGAGCACCGCGACCTCGCCGAACCGGCCGCCCGCGGCCTGGTGCGCGCGGATCTGGTCGCCGGCATACCGCGCCTCCTCGTAGCCGTCGAACGCCTCGTACAAGGTGACCGGCGCGCCGTCGGGGTTGGCCGTCCACAGGGCCTTCGGGTGCCGGTGCGGATTGTTGTGGATCACGCCGCCCGCGACCGCGAGGATGCGCCGCGTCGAGCGGTAGTTCTGCTCGAGCGCGACGATCCGCGCCTCCGGGTAGTCGCGCTCGAACTCGAGGATGTTGCGGACGTCGGCCCCGCGCCACCGGTAGATCGCCTGATCGTCGTCCCCGACGACGCAGAGATTGCGGTGGCGCCGCGCGAGGAGCCCGATCAGCGTGTACTGCGCGTGGTTCGTGTCCTGATACTCGTCGACGAGAATGTGCCGGAACC
>Ga0209579_10001313_pt1 | contig 20901 bp, 11 predicted proteins | sample Coa_R1_2_FD_187152 | JGI IMG/M metagenome (GOLD analysis project Ga0209579, IMG submission 187152) | Surface soil microbial communities from Centralia Pennsylvania, which are recovering from an underground coalmine fire - Coalmine... | ecosystem: Environmental > Terrestrial > Soil >... | reverse complement strand
CGGATAGTGCATTTACTTCAGTGACGGTTTGCGTTCCGGGCAGCACCACGCAGTGCCAGACGATCAGCGGAGTGCTGGTGGACACAGGCTCGTCGGGGCTGCGGGTGCTGGCTTCGGCACTGACGCTCTCCCTGCCGCAGCAGAAAGATGGAAGCGGAAATCCAATTGTGGAATGTGCACAGTTTGAGGACGGACAGACCTGGGGCCCGGTGCAGACCGCGGACATTCAAATTTCCGGCGAGACGGCCAGCGGAGCGGCGATCCAGCTAGTGGGAAGCCCAAGTTTTTCTACGGTGCCGACGTCGTGCTCGAATTTAGGTCCGATGGAAGATGATCTGGCGCACCTTGGAGCGAATGGAATTCTGGGTGTGGGAAATTTCCTGCAGGATTGCGGGCCGGGCTGCGCGGTGAGTGGCCCTTCCAACCTGGGCTTTTACTATAGCTGCCCGTCGGGTGGATGCCAAATCGCGGCGGTGAGCGAGGCGCAGCAGGTCATAAATCCGGTGTCGCTTTTTGCGACGGACAATAATGGCGTGGTTGTGGAATTGCCCGCGGTGACCGGTTCGGAGGCGAGTGTGACCGGTTCGATGATTTTTGGAATAGGGACGCAGTCAAACAACGGATTGGGAAGTGCGACGGTGTACACAGTGGATCCCGACATTGGCAACTTCACGACCACATTCAACGGGCAGACGTTTACGGATGCGGCGTTCCTGGATACGGGTTCCAATGCCATTTATTTCGCGACTTCCGCGATCACTGGCATGGCGACGTGCAAGGATTTGACATTTTTGTATTGCCCCGGATCGACGCGGAATCTTTCGGCGATGAACCGCGGAGCGAATGGAACCTCGGGTTCGTTGAACTTCTCGATCGGGAACGCGGACACGCTGCTGACAAACCCGAATGATTTCGTGGCGCCGGATCTGGGCGGACCAAACCCGGGAGCGTTTGATTGGGGATTGCCGTTCTTTTTTGGGCGCAATGTCTACACGGCGATTGAGGGAAAGAACACGCCCGGCGGAACAGGGCCGTACGTAGCGTTTTAGCGGCGGTTCTGCCAACCACTGAAGAACAATCAAAGAGAATGAAGCGAAGCATCAGGCCAGGTTCGGGTCGTGGTGTGGCTTACATTTCTGCACAGGCCGGATCAATCCCTCAAAATCGCGGGATGTCGGAGAAATGCCGGTACTACGGGAGGCGTGTGCGTTCGGGAACCGGGAGGTTGGTTTCGCGGATGGTGCGATCCATTTCCTCAGGTTGCGTCGGCGCTTCGAGGCCGTCGGTGAGCAAAAAGCCCTGCAGCGCGAGGCCGGTGGCCCACAAGGACTCCAGGGAGGCGATGTATTCAGTTTGCAGCTCGAAAAGTTTGCGCTTGGTCTCAAGCACGCGCGGGTAGGCGGCCAGCATATCGGAATGACGATCGGACATCAGACGGTAGGTTTTTTTGGCAAGAGGAAGTATGTTGTCGCGATACTCTTCGGCGGTGAGGCGCGCGTTCGCATATTCATCGAAAGCAGAGGAGGCGCGTTCGCGCAAGGTTAGAGCGACGCGCTGCTTTTCGGCCGCAGCACGGTCGATGTCGGCGCGGGCGGCGGCAATGTTTCCCTGATTGCGATTAAAGATTGGAAGCTGCACAGCGAGTTGCGCATTCCACTGCCAGCCAGTGGTAAGAAGAGGATTGTCCAGCGGCTCGTGGTTGTAATCGAGGCCAGCGCGGGCGAGGATGTCGGGAATTTTTTCGCGCTGGGCACGAGCAAGCTCGGCGCCAGCACGATCGGCCGCGGCGGAAGCGATGCGGTTCGCAGGGCTTTGCGTGGCGACGGTTTCGACCTGAAGTTCGTCGAGTTCTGGCCAGCCGCGCTCCAGATCACCAGCGACGGTTTGCACGGGCAGGCCGGACTGGCCGAGCACCGACGCAAGTGATCGCCATTCTTCACGCAAGGTATTTTCCATCTGACGCGCAGAAAGCTTCATGCGCAGGGCCTCGAGCTCGGCGGCGAGGACTTCCGTCTCGTCGGCCTGGCCGGTGTTTTGCAATTTGAGCAGTGTTGCGAGCGACTGGTCAGCAATATGAGCGAGATCGGCGCGCGCGTCCGCCATTTCCTGCGCTGCAAGTACCCGGTAGAAAGCCATTTTGACCGCGGTTTCCACGCGGATTTTCTGTTCTTCGGCTTCGATTTCGGCGAGCTGCGTTTCTTTGGTGAAGACGTCGCGGGCGCGGCTGAGTTTACCGCCGGTGACGATGGTCTGCTCGATGAAAAAGCCCTGTTTGCCGCCGCGCGATTCACCGCCGCGGATCTCGTCACCGGCGTAACCGACAGAGGGATTGGGATAGAGCGCGGATTGCTGGGCGCGGGCGCGGGCTGCGCGGATTCCGGCTTCGGCCTGGCGGTAGGTGGGATTGTGCTGGCGTGCGGTTTCGAGGGCGCGGTCGAGCGTGAAGGGCGCGGGATTGGCGTTGGATTGTGCGCGGCCGAGTCGCGGGAATTCTGGGGCGTTCGCTGTATCAGAGTGCTCATGTTGCATTTGCATGCCGGGCATAGCGGGCTGCTGCTGGGCGTTTACGGACGGGGCGCAGCAGAGGAAAACGGCAAACGCCGAGACGCAAAGATATTGCCGATAGGTAGTGCCAAATGTTGCGGCGCTACCAAGACAGGGCGAATCAGGAATTGTGGTCATAGTGTTGCTCCTCAGCGGGCGATGCGGATTTTTTCATGGCGGCTATTTCATCGAATTCCTTATCGGGTAAAACGCGGACCATGGTCATCATGCCCATCATTCCGGCCGACCAGTTTTCGGGTAAGCCGTGGGTTTCAGGTTTTTGCAGGAGTTCGTCCATGCCCATTTCCATAAAAGCATCTTGCGGGAAGCCAGGAATGTTGTCGGCGTCGGGCGCAACAGGCGAGGGATGTTGATGCTGAAAGCGAGCCCGAGTCGCCAGGGCCTGCATTTGTTCCATCGCAGCGTCTTCGGTTAGGTCGGAGGTCATGATCTGGCGGTCGCGCAACAAGTCCATCATGGAATTCATCATATGGTGCGGCAGGTGACAGTGAATCATCCACGCGCCTGGATATTTCGCGTCGAATTCGACGACGCGGGCCTGAGCGACGCCCACCAGAACGGTGTTCGAAGGAAACCACGTGGACTCGGGAGCGCGGCCGCCTTCGGTGCCAGTCACGACGAACTGGTTGCCGTGCAGATGAATGGGATGGTGATCCATGCCGAGATTTACGAAACGCAGGCGCACCCGGCTGCCGAGCCGCGCAATTAGAGGCGTGGTGAGCGGCGCGGCGACGCCGTTGAAGGTAAGCCAGTTGAACTCCATGTTGGCAGTGTTCGGAACGGAGTTGCTGGGAAGCACGGCCCATTCCTGCAACACGATGCCGTAGTCGTGATCCACGCGCGGGGAGTGCGCTTCACACGGGTGCGAGATGAACATGCCGATCAAGCCGATCATTTCCTGCATGGCGGAATGCGCGTGATAGAAAAAGGTGCCTTCCTGATGAACGGTGAATTCGTAGGTGAAGGTTTCACCGGGCGCGATGGGTTTTTGGCTGACGTAAGGGACGCCGTCTTGTTCGATGGGAACTTCGAGGCCGTGCCAGTGCATGGAAGTGCTTTCGGGAAGACGATTTTCGACGAGGATGCGGACGCGGTCGCCCTGTGTGACTTGGATGGTCGGCCCGGGGCAACTGCCGTTGTAGCCCCAGACGTCCAGCGTTTTCCAGGGAACAATTTTGCGCTGCACAGGCTGAGCGATGAGGTGGAAGACTTTTGTCGCGCCATCGAACGTGAAGGGAAGATCGCCGATGTCGGGTGATCGCATGCGAGCGGGTGGCGCGGAGGAACCGTGTCGCGCTGAATTGCTGTGAGTCTGCGGTGGCGATTTTTGCGCGCGCAAAGATTCGGCCCAACCCATCAGGCCGGCGCCAAGGATGCTTGCGTTGCGGAAAAACGTTCTGCGTGATGCGCTCATAAAATGCTCCATGATCGAGTGCTGCGGGCCAAATGAAAAAAGGCGCTCAGGCTGTTGAGGCAGACAGGCCAACTGGACACGGCTATAAGTTGTCGAAGGAAGTAGAAAGCGCGAACGGAATCAGATACGAAGGACCAGAAAAGCGAACGAGGGAGAATGCGACTGCGGGTTGTTGCTTTGCGCAGGCGCAGAAAAGGCGAGAAAAGCGGAATCAGACTCTGGAGAATGTGTGACATCCGCCATCGAGCTGGAAATCGGCCCACGTGAGGATTTAGCCTGCGCCAACGAATCCTGCGTACTGTTACGAGAATTCGCGGGCAGCGCGCAGGGAAGCTCGCGAGCGCCGCAATTCCGGTGAGAATGCATTTGGCCGTGCACCAAAAGCCCACCCATGCCTTGGGAACCTTCATGACAAGGGGGTTTTTGAGTGGCTGCCCGAGGGGCATCGCAAGACCGGGCTTGGCAGCGCGCGCTGCAGATCGGTGCCAGCAAGAGCAGCAGTGCGAGCGAGCAAACGGCGGAAACCTTGCCAACGGCGAACACTCTCGTTACCAGATACATGAAAAGAGGCTACGCCAGCACGGGATGCGCGTCAACGCGCAGCGGCTTATTGACCGCTTGCTTAACAAGGTTCACAAATAAGTTGCAGGAAGAGTGGTGGGGACGGCGGGAGTCCAACCCGCGACCTAGGCGTTAGGAGTGCCTCGCTCTATGCATCTGAGCTACGTCCCCGATGGTCTTAACCTCATTATAACGGTAAACCGGCGGCGATTTTGCGGGTTAACCTGCCCGCGAACGAGTCTCCAGCGCTTGCTTGCCGGGCGGGTTAGCGCCGAGCTTGCCGTGTGTTATTATCCCGGACGCCGCCTCATTCAGTCCCTGCCCATCGGAGGTCATTATGAGTCGCACCCTGCGAAATGTCCTGATTGGTGTTGGTGTCCTGATCGTCTTGCTGATCGTGGTGCCCTTTCTGATTCCGGTGAACCAGTTTCGCCCGACCATCGAAGAGAGAGCTTCGGCTGCGCTGGGTCGCAAAGTGCAGGTGGGCGACCTGAGTCTGTCTTTGCTTGGCGGTGCGCTCTCCGCCAGGGATCTTTCCGTCGGCGACGATCCGAAGTTCAGTCCTTCGCCGTTCCTCACGGCGAAATCGCTGAGCGTAGGCGTGGAAATCATGCCTCTGATTTTCTCGAAGCAGCTCAATGTCACCGGCATCGCCATCGTAGAGCCACAGATGACGTTGCTGAAGAACCCCGCCGGCGAGTGGAACTACTCGACCATTGGGAATTCATCCGCAAGCGGCGCACCGGCGGGCCAGCCGCAGGCGAAACCGGCAAACGCGCCGAGCGGGTCGTCCTCTACGCCGGATATCTCGGTCAAGAAACTGGAACTCAAGGACGGAAAAATCATTCTTGGGAGCACCAGTTCGCAGCAGCGGACCACGTACGATCACGTGAATGTCACCGCTTCGGACTTTTCCCTGAACTCCAAATTTCCGGTGACCGTTGCCGCCGACCTTCCTGGCGGCGGCACTCTGAAGCTGGACGGCAACGTCGGTCCAATAGATAAGACCGACGCAACGCTCACGCCGCTGGATGCCAAGCTGCAGGTGACCGGCCTGAACCTGGCCACGACGGGCATTCTGGATCCATCGCTGGGACTGGGCGGAGTGGTGGATGTGGATACTACACTGGCCAACCAGGGCGGTTTCGCGCAGACCAATGGAACCATAAAGCTGTCAAAGGCGCTGCTGGTACAGGGGGGAAGCCCCGCGAGCGTGCCGCTCAACGTGGATTACAGCACCAAGTATGATTTGCGGAAAAATTCCGGCGTGCTGAATCCTTCCACCGTAAAAATAGGAACGGCGACGGCAAAGTTGAACGGAACCTACGCGTCGCAGGGCGAAGCGACCGTGGTGGATTTGAAGCTTAACGGCGAAGGCATGTCAGCCAAGGATTTGGAGGCGTTTTTACCCGCGATTGGCGTGAACTTGCCGAAAGGCGCTTCGCTTACTGCCGGAACGCTGAGCACCAACCTAAATATCAAAGGTCCGACGAACAAGCTGGTCACCGATGGGACTATCGGCTTGTACACCGCCAAGCTTTCGGGCTTTGACCTAGGCTCGAAGATGTCGGCCGTTTCCGCCCTCACCGGATTGAAGACCGGCAAGGATCTGGACATTGAGAAGCTCACTACCAATGTACACATGGCGCCCACGGGATTGCGCGCCGACAATTTCCTGGCGGTGGTGCCGAGTGTCGGAAATCTGACCGGTGCCGGAACACTGGATTCCAAAAACAATCTCGACTTTAAAATGGCCGCCACGCTGACCGGTGGCGCAATCGGTGCGATCGGTGGGGCCGGCGCGGGCATGGGCAGTGTTCTGGGCGCATTGGGTGGAAGCAAGGGCAGCAGCTGCAAAGGCGGAACCACCATTCCTTTTCAAATCCAGGGTACGGCCTCCGATCCGAAATTCATTCCCGATGTCGGTGGCGTGGCCGCGAGTATGCTGAAATCACAGCTCGGTTGCGCGGGTGGATCGCTGACAAATGTTGGCAAAGCCGGAGGCCAGACCCCGGCGGATGCGGTTAACACTCTGCAGGGGCTTTTCGGAAAGAAAAAGCCCTAAGCTGCAGCCCGATGCGGCAATTTTTAGCGCGGTTCCGCGCCGCTATCTGCTTGACTCACTGAAAACTTCCCAGTAGCCTCATGCGTTCGTGCGGCCGACGGTCGGTCGGCGAGTTCTGTCTTTCCATCGAGGAGTTCTGGCATGCGCTCTGCTTCCGGTCGCATTGGTTTGTCTCTGTTCGTAGCGATGCTCGCGAGCATTGCGGTTTTGTGCGTGAGCTCGCCGGCATTTGGACAGGGAGGCGAGCCGCAGTATTTTGCGATTCGTGGAGCAAAGGTTGTGCCTGTTTCCGGGCCGCCGATCGAAGACGCCACCGTGGTGGTGGCGCGCGGCGTGATTCTCGCGGTTGGCAAAGACGTCACGATTCCTGCGGACGCCTGGGTCATCGAAGGCAAAGGACTCACCGTATATCCCGGCCTGGTGGATGCACTGACCGATGTAGGCTTGACCGCGGCGGCTCCCGGGCCGTCTGCGGAGGGCGGCGGTGGAGGTGGTGGCGCACCACGCCGCACGGGCGAGGCAGCGCGCGGTCCAGAGGATCGCCCGAACAGTTCACCGTGGCGCAACGCCGCAGACGAAGTCAACCTTGCCGACAAGCGCATCGAGACCTGGCGCAATGCGGGCTTCACCACCGTGGTTTCTTCGCCGAAGACTGGATTCTTCCCGGGACAAGCCGCGGTTCTGAATTTGGCGGGCGACCGTCCCGGCGATCTGGTTGTGAAAACTCCTGTGGCTGTGCCGGTCTCTACGAAGACCGTCGGTGGATTTGGCAGCGGCTTTCCCGATTCGTTGATGGGCGTTCTGGGATACGAGCACCAGGTTTGGATCGATACCGACTGGCTGACCAAGGCGGAAGCCGGCTATGAGAAAAATCCCAAGGGCAGTGCCCGGCCGCGCTATGACCGCACTTCCGAGGCGCTGGCCGATGCGCTGGAAGATCATGCGCTGGTTTTGATTTCGGCTAACACATCGCTGGACATGCGCCGCGCGCTGGAACTCGGCGAACGCTGGAACGTCAAGCCCGCGATCTACGGCGGGCAGGCCGGTTACGAAATGGCCGACGAAATCGCCGCCAAGAAAGTTCCGGTACTGGTGGACTTGAAGTGGCCCGAGGTAGAAAAGGATGCTGATCCTGACGATACGCCTTCCCTACGTACGCTACGCTTCCGCGACCGCGCGCCTTCCACACCGGCTGCTTTCGTCAAGGCGGGCGTTAAATTCGCGTTTTATTCTGGCGACATGCCAAATCCCAAGGATGCCTTGAAGGCCGTGAAGAAGTCCCTTGATGCCGGCCTCGCGCCAGATGCCGCGCTGCGCGCCTTGACTTTAACCCCCGCGGAGATTTTTGGGGTTTCTGATCGCCTCGGCTCCATCGAAAAAGGCAAAATCGCCGACCTGGTTGTGACCGACGGCGACATTTTCAACGAAAAGACCAAGATCAAATTCGTTTTCGTGGATGGCCGCCGCTTCGAGGTGCGCGAACCCGATCGCCCCAAGGATCCGCCTAAGGGCGACATCACGGGAAAATGGAAGTTGGCATACTCCACGCCGGAAGGGGCGGAAGAATCCACTGCCGATCTCAGCATGTCCGCGGACGGCACGATTTCCGGAACGTTGGCGAGCAAACGCGGAAACGCCACCATCTTGAGCGGCTATCTGACCGGCGACCACTTCACCTTTCTCATCAACATTAATATTGGCGACTCCTTCGCCGATGTCACCTTCTCCGGCACCTACGATGGAACTTCGCTGAAGGGCAATATCAGCGTCGAGGGCTACTCGATTGATTTCACCGGCAGCAAACCGAGCGGAAATTCCTCGCTCGCGCAAGCGGTTGACTTTGGCCAAGGAGACGCGCGATGAACGGCCGCATCCCGTCGGTGACCCTTCTTTCTTTATTCTTGTTCGCGGTGGCGGCCGATTCAGCGGCGCCGCCCGACTCCAGTCCGGTAATCGTCATTCAGAATGCGACCATCCTTACCGTAACAAAAGGAACCATCGAGCACGGTTCCATCCTTATTAAGGACGGCAAGATCGCCGAAATCGGCGCGTCGGTCAAAGCTCCCAAAGACGCGACTGTCATCGATGCCGAGGGCAAATTCGTCACGCCTGGAATTATCGATTGCCACTCGCACATCGCCATCGAGGGTGGCGTTAATGAAGGCAGCATCTCCGTCTCCTCGATCGCCAACATTGCCGAAGTGCTGGATTCCGACGATGTGGACATTTATCGCGACCTGGCCGGCGGCGTAACCACGGCCAATATCCTGCACGGCAGCGCCAACTCCATCGGCGGCCAAACCATAGTTATCAAGTTGCGCTGGGGCCAGCCCGTATCGAAGTTGCCGTTTGAGGGCGCGCTGCCTGGTATCAAATTCGCACTCGGCGAAAATCCCAAGCGATCGAATTTCAGTATTCCGGGGCAGCCGAAGCGGTATCCCGCGACCCGCATGGGCGTCGAAGAAACCATTCGTGGCGCTTTCACCGAAGCGCGCGACTACAAAAGCGCCTGGGATGCCTACAACAAAAAAGTGATCGCCGGTGACAAGGCCGCTTTGCCGCCGCGCCGCGACCTTCGTCTCGATCCGCTGGTCGAAGTCCTGGAAGGCAAGCGCTACGTCCACTCCCACTGCTACCGCGAAGATGAAATCCTAATGTTGCTGCGCGTCGCCAAGGAATTCGGCTTCAAGGTGCGCACTTTCCAGCACGTCCTTGAAGGCTATAAGGTAGCCGACGAAATCGCCGCTGCGGGCGCCGGCGCTTCCACTTTCTCCGATTGGTGGGCCTACAAAGTCGAAGCCTACGACGCCATTCCATACAATGCGGCTCTGATGACCCGGCGTGGCGTAGTCGTTTCCATCAACTCTGACGATGCCGAAGAAGCCACCCACCTCAACCAGGAAGCGGCCAAGTCCATCAAGTTCGGCGGACTCACTCACGACGAAGCCCTCAAGCTGGTCACCATCAATCCCGCCATTCAGCTTGGCATCGACAAACGCGTCGGCTCTATCGAAGTCGGCAAAGACGCCGATCTGGTCATCTACAACCACGATCCCATGAGCGCTTACGCTGTCGTCCAGAAAACCCTGGTGGACGGCCGCGTGCTGTTCGATCGCGACAAAGACATCGCTGGCCGCGCCGTTCTGGAAAAGGAAAAGAAAGATCTCCTCGCCAAAGAAAAGGCCGCTGCGAAAAAAACCGACGAAAAGAAGCCTGACGCCAAGAAACCGGACGCCGTCAAAAAACCAGACGAGAAAAAGCCCGACGAGAAAAAACCGGATGACAAGCCCAAGCCTCCCTCCGACAGCGACGCAAACGGCGGTGCCCTGTGAGGAACAATTCATCCATGCTTCGCAACGCTACTTTTGCAGTTCTAAGCCTTCTGCTCTTGGTTTGCCTCGCGCCCACCGCGTCTGCGCAAGCTCAGCAGCCCGCCACAACCTACGCCATCACCCACGCGAAAATCACCACCCTGGTCGGCCTCACTATCGACGATGGCACGCTCGTCATCAAAGACGGCAAAATCGCTGCCGTAGGCGCCAGCGTCGAAGTTCCCGCCGGCGCGCAAATCATCGACGGCAAGGGCCTCCAGGTCTATCCCGGCCTGTTCGACGCTGTCACCCAGATGGGCCTCAGTGAAATCTCCGCCGTCAGTTCCACCGTGGACTCCTCCGAAACCGGCAATTTCAACCCCGACGTGATCGCCGCCACTGCCGTTTCGCCATCCAGCGAACACATTCCTGTCACACGCGCCTCCGGAATCACTGAAGTCCTCGCCGTTCCCGCCAGCGGCGGTTTCGACTCCGGCGGCAGCCGCAGCGTAGTCGGCGGCCAGGCCTCTGCGTTCAGCCTCGCCGGCTGGACCATGGACGACATGCAGATCAAGCGCAGCGTCGCCATGGTCATCAACTGGCCCACCATTCAGACCCGCACTTTCGATTTCGCCACCTTCTCCCGCAAGGACCGCCCGTACTCCGAAGCCAAGCAGGAGTATGAGAAACAGGTCAACGAACTCACCGACTGGATCGATCGCGCCCGCCACTACGCGCAAGCTATCGGCCACGGCGGCCCATCCGACTTCGAGCGCGATGTTAAGCTCGAAGCCCTGGCGCCCGTGGTCCGCGGCCAGCTGCCTGTTCTGGTCTTTGCCGATCGCGCCCGCGACATCCGCAACGCCGTCGAATTCTGCGACAAACAAAAACTCAAAATGATTCTCGCTGGCGGCGAAGAAGCCTACCAGGTCAAGGAACTTCTCCGTTCCAAAAACGTCCCGGTGATTTTGCGCCCGATGCTCTCGCTTCCCCGCGAAGAGGACGACCCTTATGACGTCCTCCTCTCCCAGCCCGCGCAGCTTTACGAAGCCGGCGTCAAATTCGCCATCGGCAGCTTCGACAATTCGTTCGCCCGGCGTCTCGGACAAAACGCCGCCAATGCAGTTGCTCACGGCCTGCCCTACGAACAGGCCCTCAAGGCCGTCACTATTTACCCCGCTCAGATTTTTGGTTTAGGCGACCAGGTGGGCACCATCGAAACCGGAAAAATCGCTAACGTGATCGTCACCAACGGCGATCCGCTGGAGCTGACCACCGACGTGAAGTATCTCTTCATCCGCGGCCAGCTCACTTCCACCGACAACCGCCACAAGCGCCTGTACGAAAAATATTCGAACCGCCCCAAGCCCTGAGTCAGGAGTGCGGCGCAGCGTCCAGCTCAAACACGCGGGGGCTATGCCGCCGGAACCCCTTCGGCCACCGCCGCGGCCTTGCGCGCCGAATAGTGCCGGAACAGCCCGGCCGGTATCGCGCAAAAAACCGCCAGCCCAATCACCACTTTAATTTCGTATCGCCACACATCCGGAATATCGCCCGGCGGAATAAATGCCGTCGCCATGGCGCACAGCGTGGTCACCAATCCGCAGAGGCCCAGCAGCCACAGCCACAGCTTATTTCGATAAATCCCGCCCGGTTTTCCCGCCACGCGCACCAGGCTCCCAAACAAATAAACGAATGGAATCATCTGCGTCAGCACCGCCAGCGCCAACAAAATCTCATATGCCTCATGCAGCTTCACACCTTGCCCCGCAAAACTAATCGCGATCGCGAAGGATGACGCCACCGCTTGTGCGATCAGCGCTATGTGCGGCGTCCTCCATTCCTGGTGCAGCCGCGAAAACTCCGCCGGCAGATAGCGATCCACCCCGGCCACAAATGGAATTCGCCCACCTCCCGAAAGCCACGCCGAGAGCGCCCCGCAAATCGAAACCGCCAGCACCACCGCCACCGCCAGGTGCATCCAGCCCAGTCCAACTTTTGCTCCCATGCTTGCAAATGCCTGCAACACTCCGGTCACCACGCCAATATCTCGCACCGGCAGCGCCAGCAGTAACACGAAGGTCGCCGACACATACAGCAGCCCGCTGGCCAGCCCCGCGCACAACGCCGCTCTCGGCACCGTTCTCCGCGGCTCGTGGATTTCATCACCCATGATCGAGCCTAGCTCCAGCCCAACCAGCCCAAGACAGATCACTCCCAGCGCCGATAGCGTCCGCCAGCCCGCCAGCGTCGGCAACAAGTCGCCGGCGCCAGGCAATATCCCTTGATGTTGCCGGTACACCTGAATGCCCACGCCGATAAGCACCAGCGTCGTAACAATCGCCGCCATTCCGCCAAAATTGTTCATCCACCGGTTTACCCGCAGCCCGCGAATGCTCGCAAACGTTACCAGCCACAGCAGCGCCAGCGAAATCGCGAATTGCACTGGCACGTTGTCATTAATCGCGCCGCCGCGCGGCCCCGCTTCAAACGCCACGATTCCGATCAGGTACACCAGCAACGTGGGAATATAAAAAACGTTGGTGGTCCAATAAAACCATCCGCACAAGAACCCGTGCAGCTCGCCGAATGTTTTTTTGGTCCAAAGGTAAATCCCGCCCTCCTCGGGATACCGCGTCGCAAATTCAGCCACCGCCACGCCCTGCGGCAAAAGGAAAAACAGCAATCCGACGCACCAGAACGTCAGGCTCGGGAAGCCTCCCGCCGCCACCGGCGGCACCAGATTTAGATTGAACACCGCGACGATGCCCAGCAACACCAAATCGCGAAATCCCAGTACGCGATGTAAATGCGGTTTGTCGGCTTCCATGTGGACCCTTGCGCCGGCGCTGCTCTTGGGCGAGGGCGCTGAGTGTAGGCTGGGCCTTCGCGCCAAGTCAAACGCAACGGAATTACGCGGCGCATCGAAACTTTTTTGCCATTCGCGCGTTTCTAACAGTAGCTAGTGATGCGAATACCTCTGCATACCTCCGCCGTTCTCCTGGCGCTCTTCCTTTCCGCCGCTGTGCCGACCTCCGCTCAGGAACCCGGCAAGATCATCGACCAGTACGTCAAGGCCGCCGGCGGCTCCAGCAAACTCTCCAAAACTCGCTCCCTCAGCCTCGAGGGCACTCTCACCCGCCCCTCCGACGGCAAATCCGGGTCGTTCACCCTCGATCTCAAATCCCCCAACCGCTATTACCTCGAACTGCTCCTCGGCGAGCAGCCCGAAATTCTGGCCTACAACGGCAAATCCGCCTGGCAGATGTCTTCCAGTGGCGAAGCCGCCACCCTTCTCGAGCTGGACGCCCTCCAGATGGAAGCCTCCGGCTTGCTCGCCAACAGCCACCTCCTTGATCTCCACAAAAACAAAATCGGCGTGGCCTTCATCGGTCCCGCCAAACTCGGCTCTTCCGACACCCTGCAACTTGAACTCACTATGCCCACCGGCGTAAAGCGCCAGTTCTTCTTCGACGCCCGCACTCACCTGCTCCGCAAAGAGGCTGGCACCATCGCCAACGCACCGCTCGAAATCACCTACGACGACTACCGTGCCGAAGACGGCATCCAGGTCGCCCACAAACTCCAGCTCCGTCGCTCCGCCGAACTCTACGACGTCGTCATCAACCGCGTCTCCGTCAACGGCGTCATCGGCGAACGCGTCTTCGATTTTCCCCGCAAATCCCAGGTCCAACTCCCCGACCTCAAACAGCTCTTCGCCGAAATAGACGCCAACCAGAAAGCCATCGACAAAGTAAAAGAGAATTACACCGGCCGCCGCTCCACCGAAGAAATCCAGTACGACTCCTCCGGCAAAGTCACCAAGGATGAGCGCCGCGAGGAAACTTTCTTCTATCTCGACGGCGAAGAAATCTCCACCCTCGTTGGCAAAGACGGCAAGCCGCTCAGCGATGACGAGCAGCGCAAGGAAAACGAACGCGTCCAGAAACGCATTGCCAAACATCAAGAGGAAAAACAGCACAAAGAACAAAAAGAAGAAAAAGCCAAGGAGCAGGGGAAGGAAGAGCATGCCGACAAGGATTCCGACGATCCCGACATCGAAAGCTTCTTACGCGCCTGCCAGTTTGTGAATCCCCGCCGCGAACGCTTCCGCGGCCAGGACGTCCTGGTCTTTGATTTTGAAGGCAATCCCGAATACAAACCTAAAAAGCTCGAAGAGCGGGTGGTCCAGCAGCTTGCCGGTGTCGTCTGGGTGGACGAAAAGGCCCACGACGTCGCCCGCCTTGAGGCCTACTTCGTCAAAGACGTGAAATTCGCCGGCGGGCTGCTCGCCAATCTGCAAAAAGGAACCAGCTTCGTCTTCGAACAGGCCTACCTCAATAACGAAGTTTGGCTTCCCACCTACGAAGAAGCCCACGTAGGCGTCCGCGTCCTGCTGTTAAAGGGATTCAAGGTCAACGAAGTGACCCGTTATTCCGACTACCACCGCTTCAACATCGAAACTCTTAACACCATCGGCAAACCCAAATCCACCACCGAGCCCCCACCTGACAAACCCTGAAACTCTCCCCTACAACAACGGCCGCGCCGCCGGTGCCATCGCATCCAGCACTTCGCGCACCTTCCCGGCCAGCGACGCCGGCGTAAACGGCTTCTGCAAGAACGCCAGCCCCGGCTCCAGCACGCCGCCACTGGTGATCACGTTGTCCGTGTAACCCGACATGTACAGCACCCGCAGGTGTGGATGCTTGCTCGTCAGTTTCCTTACCAGTTCCCGCCCGCTCATCGTCGGCATCACCACATCCGTCAGCACCAGCTGAATGTCCAGTCCCGGCGTGTCCGACAACTTCTGGGCATGTTCCGGATCCTCCGCCACTAGCACGTTGTATCCGTACTGCTTCAGCACCATTTCTGTGAGTTCGCGCACCGCCTCGTCATCTTCCACCAGCAGAATGGTCTCGCTCCCCTTCTGCACTGCCGTCTTCACACGCTTGCCGCCACTCGCCTCCGCCTCTTCGTCAAAGCGCGGCAAATACACTTTGAACGTCGTTCCTTGCCCTGGCTCGCTGTACACCCAGATGTACCCGCCGCTCTGCTTCACGATTCCGTAAGTCGTTGCCAGCCCCAGTCCCGTTCCCTTCGTCCCACCTTTGGTCGTGAAGAACGGCTCAAAAATGTGCGCGACCGTTTCCGGACTCATCCCCACGCCGGTATCGGAAACCGCCAGCATCACATACGGCCCCGGTTTCACGCTTACATGCTCGCTGGCATAACGCTGATCCAATTCGGTATTCGTAGTCTCGATGATCAGCCGTCCGCCATCGGGCATCGCATCCCGCGCGTTCACCACCAGGTTCATCACTACTTGTTCGATCTGCGATGGATCGGCCTTGATCGTTCCCAGCCCGCTTCCCAGCGTCGTTTGCAGCCGGATATCCTCGCCGAGCAATCTGCGTAACAACTGCTCCAGGCTCCGCACCACACCATTCAAATCCAGGTTCTTCGGCTGCAGCACCTGCTTCCGGCTGAATGCCAGCAGTTGCCGCACCAGCGCCGCCGCCCGCTCGCTTGCGTCTTCGATCCGATCAATGTCCGTCTTCAGTTCCGTCGTCTCTGCGCGCCGCCGCGCCAGCTCCGTGTACCCCTTGATGATCGTCAATAAATTATTGAAGTCGTGCGCGATTCCCCCGGCAAGCCGGCCTACCGCTTCCATTCGCCGGGCTTGCTGCGATTGCATCTCCATCAGCTTCCGTTCGCTGATGTCCACCAGGATGCCTTCCATCACCGGATGTTTGTCGCTGCCTTGAATGATCACCGCCGTGTCACTCAACCACACCATGCGCCCGTCTTTTCGCCGCATTCGGTATTCGGCCTGGAATGACTTTTGTTTTAGGGCGATCTCCTCAGCCTCCTGCACCACTGCGTGATCATCCGAATGAATAAATTCCAGCCACCTTTCCGACATCTCCAGCCACTCGTCCGGCGTGTAGCCCAGAATGCTCTCGATCTGCGGGCTTACGTAGTACCACTTCCCGCTCACTCCCGGTTCCGCGATGTAACTGATCGCAGCCACCCGCTCCACGATCATCCGGTATTTGATTTCCGCTTCCGCTCGCGCCTGCTCTGCCTGTCGCCGCTCCGTCAGATCGCGGCTTACCAGCACCGCTCCTCCCTCCGGCAGCACCGTCACCGCCACTTCCACCGGAATGTATGAGCCCGGCTCGCGCGGCACTTCCAGTATTCCCAGCCACTTGCCTTTCTCTTTCAGCCTCTTGCGTATCTCTTCCAGCGGCACTCGATTGATTTCGCTTCCCAGGGCCGAAACATCGTGCCACGCCTTCCCGACCATCTCTTGTCGCGGCGCGCTTCCCAGCAGCCGCGCGTACCCCTCATTCACATACGAAAATTTTCCGTCTGGAGTCAGGATGGCCATACCATCCACTGCGGAGTCGAGCGCTTGCGCTTGCCGCCGCACCATGTCCGCATTCCGCGTCTGCCGATAGTCGGCGATGGCCATTCGCGCGATATAACAAACCACCGAAACTCCCAGGAGCGTAACGCGTACCTGCGCCCACTCCGAACCCAGGCCCGCCGATAACAGAAAAACAAGCACCGGCGCCGCTCCGAATAACGTGTTGGTAAGAATCGTTTCGCCCACGGTCTTTGTGGGTACTGCTTCGGTCGGACTCAACCCTCCTTCAGGTACCTGCTTCCATCGCCCAGCCCAAATGGCCCCCCAGAGCAGCGGCACCGTCCAAGCCAGGTCCAGGAACGTTCCCGTCTGCGTTTCCTGCTGCATCTGTGCGAAGTTGGCTATGCCGGATCCCACCGCATACACAAACAGGTAGGCCGCCAGTCCCATGTACAGCTGCTTCCGGCGCGGTGAACTTGCAAAAATCGCCCGCAAAATCGCCAGCAACAGCACCGCCGCCACTTCTGCCGTGGCAATTGCATATTCCCGCAGCACTGCGCTGTGCGAGTCCAGCGACAACGACGGGATGTAGTACGCCCCTACATAAATAAACAGGAAAATCAGCGCGATTTGCACTGCGTCGAGGATGAATCCCAGATCCAGTTGCTTCGCTTGTTCGTCGCGGTCCAGCAGGATGGCCATCGCAAAAAATGCTTCCTGCGTATCAAACAGGAAGCGGATAAACGACAGCTCCGGCGGCTCGATCTTCAGCACCACCTCGTAATACGTCCAGCCCAGGTTGGCGATGCCCCAGACGCTGACGCCAATTCCTACCAGCACCCAGAACGCCCGGCCAAATCGCATCGCCCGCCTGGACGCGTCAAAGCACGCGTACGTGGCTATGAAACTCGCTGTGATTTGCAGGACGTTCCCGAGCAGAGCACCAGCAGAGGACTTCCCAAGCAAGGTCGCTTCGACGATATGTAGCCCGACGATCGCCAAAGCCAGGATAATGATCCTACGCGGCATGGAGACAGACTTCGCCCCTAAGGGGGAAGCCAGACATCTCTCAGTTTATGAAAGGCGAGCGTCGACGCGGGTAAACGGTCGATATTCCGTTCCAATCTGACAACCTGATGGAATTTAGCGCCTCAGAGTCTGCCTCAGAGTCTCTGTCTGCCGAGGGCGCGAAAAAGCCGGGTTGAGGCAGGCAATCGAAGCGCGTGGACTTAGAACGAGCAGGAGAACGTCGGACAAAGTCTGCCATTTCTTAAGCCATCGTTATGATCCTACCGTCCTTCAAAGGGATACCGGTCCTGGGACTGAACTGCCGCGGCCACTACCCGCCTCAAGGCGATCGTATCGACGACGCTCCGCTTCCCGAAGCGCCTCAGCACCGCCATCTGTGTGGTCAGCATGTCGCCTTCATATACTCCCGCCAGCGCTCGTTTTGCCTCGTGCTCCACACGCTCCATGGCGTCGCTGATAAACACCCGGGCCGCTGCGATCATCGCAGAGTTTCCAGCTTCGCCGCGCGTTTCCGCTGCCTTCCGGGCCCGCAGCAGGCAGGACTCCATCGCGTAGACCTCCATGACGATATTGGCTAGCGCCGCCACCAGTTCCTGCTCTTCTGCCAGCTTCTCGCGCAGCTTCTGCACCGCGCCGCCCGCCGCTTGCAGGAACATCTTCTTGGCGTTGGCCACCATCCGCGTTTCTTCCGCCAGTACTCCTTCCGGAGCTTCTTCAAACGACGGGCCGGCCAGGATTTCATCCGCCAGTTTCATGGCTGCGGGGATCAGCGCCAGCTGGTTGCTCATGGCCCGCTTCATCAGCATCTGAACGATCAGCATGCGGTTGATCTCATTGGTGCCCTCGAAAATACGGTTAATGCGCGAATCGCGGTACGCCCGGCATACCGGATACTCTTCATGAAAACCATAGCCGCCGAAAATCTGCACCGCTTCATCCACCACATAGTCCAACATTTCGCTGCCATAGACTTTCGCGATCGAGCTTTCGATGGCGTACTCCTCGAGTACCTTCATCAGGTGCGCCGTTTTGTCTCCTGTGCCCGCCGTCACCATGGCCTCGATATTCCCCGCGCTGCGGTACACCATGGACTCCACGGCAAAAATCCGAATGGCCATTTCCGCCAGTTTTTCCTTCATCAAGCCGAATTCGCCAATCTGTTTCCCGAATGCTTTGCGCTCTTTCGTGTACCGGGAAGCCGTCATCAGCACGTGTTTCGACCCGCCCACGCAGCTTGCTCCCAGCGTGAAGCGGCCCGAATTCAGAATGTTGAAGGCCACAATGTGTCCGCGACCGATTTCGTGCAACACGTTTTCTCTGGGTACTTTGCAGTTCTCCAGGAATATCGGTGTCGTCGAGCTTCCGTGGATGCCCATCTTGTGCTCTTCATTGCCCGGCTTGCAGCCGGCGTAGGCGCGCTCCACGATGAAGGCGGTGAACCTCTCCCCGCCAATCTTGGCGAACACGATGTACAGGTCGGCGAAGCCGCCGTTGGTGATCCACATCTTCTGCCCATTCAGCACGTAGTGTGTGCCTTCCGTGTTCAGCTCCGCGCGGGTCAGCGAATTCTGCGCATCCGAACCGGCCTGCGGCTCGCTCAGGCAGTAGGCGCCGATCAATTCCGCGCTGGCCAGCTTCGGCAGGTACTTCTTCTTCTGCTCTTCTGTTCCGAAATACACGATGGGTAGCGTACCGATTCCCGCGTGCGCCCCGTGCGTCACCGCAAATCCGCCGTAAATCGAAAGCTTTTCCGTCAGCACCGTGGTGGCTATCTTGTCCAGGCCCGCGCCGCCGTATTCCTCCGGAACGCCGCCGCCCATCAAGCCCAGCTCGCCACCCTTACGGATCAACTCCGCCATCAGCCCCGGCTTCTTGGCTTCCAGGTCTTTTGCCAGCGGCAGAACCTCCTTAATAACAAACTCTTCGGCGGTCTGCCCAATCAGTTTTTGGTCGTCGGTGAGGTCGGCTGGAGTGAATACGTCCTGCGGCGCGGGAGATTCCAGCAAAAAGCTGCCGCCCTTTGCCGGGGTTTTGCTGATGACGCTGGTTGCCATGGAACGCCTCCGGACGCGAACACGAAAGATCGTTGCTTGCAGCTGCAAGTTTACGTCCGGAGTTTACTCCCGCGGCGAGGTGGCCGCAATCGAACCCCCGTACTATCCGAGCCGACTCTTCCGACGTCTGTTACCCCCGGCCTTTTGCTTGGCGGGGCCCAATAATAAGAATAGGATTGCGGTAACGCTAATCGTAATCCGGCTCGGCTCGCCGAGAGCGATGCATGACTTTCCTGACTCGGACTCTGCAAGTGCTGCTCGCCATGGTGTTTGCGGTGGCCGCGGTGTTGTGGTTCGCCGCGCGGCGAGGTGACCGGGGCGCCATTGAAGCGGAAATCGACATTGCCCGGTCTCCTGCCGTGGTGTTTCGATGGATCAGTTCCGAAGACCTGATCAAACGGTGGATTACCAACCTGGTGGAATTCAAACGAGCTGATATCCCCGGCGAAAAAGTTCCGGACTTCCGTATGGTGCACCTGGTCTATGGCCGGCCTATAGCCATGCAGGTGCGTATCATCCGCGTGGTGCCCAACCAGGAGCTGGGGTTGCAGATTACGCCGGTGCAACCGACGCAGGGCGGTTTCATCAGCGAAGCGGGATTCGAGCTGATCGGCAGCGGCGATTATACGCGGCTAGTATTCAGGTCACACACGCAATTTGTGAGCCTGCAGGACCGCATCTGGGAACCGGTCCTTACCTACGCAGCAAAAAGCAAAATGAAGGAGGACCTGGCCAAATTGAAATTGTTGCTGGAAGCCGAGCCGGCAGGTTCCCCAAACCTTCGCGCCAGCTCAATGAGCCCGTAGATTCGTTAAAGATGCTCGATGATGCCCGCGGCGCCCATTCCTCCGCCGATGCACATGGTGACCATGCCGTAGCGAGCGTTGCGGCGCTCCAGTTCGCGCATAATCGAAGCAGTAAGCTTTGCGCCAGTGCAGCCGAGCGGATGCCCAAGTGCGATGGCGCCGCCATTGGGATTCACCTTTTCCGGGTTCAATCCGGCCTGCTGAATCACGGCTAAGGACTGTGCGGCAAACGCTTCGTTCAATTCAATCACCGCGATGTCGCCCAGAGTGAGTCCCGCGAGCTTCAGCGCTTTCGGAATGGCGTTTACCGGACCAATGCCGAACTCTTCCGGCAGGCATCCGGCGGTGGCGTAGGCCACGAAGCGCGCCAGTGGTTTTATGCCAAGCTCTGTAGCGCGGGTGTCGCTCATTATTACCACTGCCGCGGCGCCGTCGCTCATGGGCGAGCTGTTGCCCGCGGTGACCGAACCTTGCACGTGAAATGCCGGCTTCAGTTTGGCGAGCACGTCCAGCGAAGTGTCGGCGCGCGGCAATTCGTCGGTGTCAAAGTTGACGGTTTGCGTCGCTGGCTTCTGCGGTTTGCCTTTCGAGGGGTAGCCGTTGCCATTGTCGGGCAGCGAAACGTTTTTCACTTCAACTGGAAGCAGTTCGTCTTTGAATTTGCCGGTGGCGATAGCTGCCACGGCTTTCTGATGGGAGCTGAGGGCGAACCGGTCGGCGGCT
>Ga0209579_10001312_pt1 | contig 20902 bp, 14 predicted proteins | sample Coa_R1_2_FD_187152 | JGI IMG/M metagenome (GOLD analysis project Ga0209579, IMG submission 187152) | Surface soil microbial communities from Centralia Pennsylvania, which are recovering from an underground coalmine fire - Coalmine... | ecosystem: Environmental > Terrestrial > Soil >... | reverse complement strand
TACGACGCCGAGCAGCCATGCCGAATTCGTGAGGCGGTACGTGAGCCAGCCCATCGCCACCTGCTGCAGCCAGGTGCCGATCAGCGACAAGCCTTGTCCGGTGAAGAACAGCCGGAAGTTGCGATGCGCAAGCGCACGAAAGGTGCGTGGAAGCCGTCGTTTCATCTCGATCGCGGCCATCTCCCGTACGCGTAGCCGAAGCGTGTGCACCGGCACGCCGCATCGCGGAGCTTAAGCCAGATCGCGCTCGCCCGGCCATGTCGAGGAACTGATCTTTCGGCGCTCTGTCGAATTTTCGCCATCGCGCGAAGCCCATGCCGGATCAACAACGGGACGAAATAAGGCACGAGGCGGGACACCGCCGCATCGTTCGGCACGGGCGCTCCTCGACGACGTCGAGCATCGCGCACGCCCTCGTCATCAAGAACGACGAGCTGTTCTTTTTGTGCGAGACGAATGGCGACATTCCGTTCGACGCATCGAACGGACTTGGTCTCTACTATCACGACTGCCGTTACCTGAACGGCTACGAGTTGCGAATTGCCGATGCGCAGGCCGATCGCCTGGCCTCGATCGCGGCGAAAGGCTCGTCGGCCACGCTCGCCCTGACCAACCGCGACCTGAAGACCGCAAGCGACGACCTGCTGGAAAAGGAAAGCGTCGGCATCCGATGGGAGCGCACGCTCGACGCCGCGGAATGCGCACTGCACGACAGCATTGCGTTCGAGAACTTTTGCGTCAAAACCATCCGCCTGCCGGTCACGATCCGCCTTCGCAGCCGATTCGAGCCGCTCTTCGTCGTGCGCGGCGCGCCGCAAAAGAAGCGCGGCAAGCTCGAGCCACCGCGATGGGTCGGCGAAACGCTGCGTTTCGACTACGAGGGCGCCGACAACGTTCGTCGTTCGCTGTCCGCGGTGTTCGAGCCGCAGCCGCACCATGCGGACGATTCCACAGCGTCGTTCGATCTTTCCATCGAGCCGCATACGAGCGCGACGATTCGCCTGTCATTGCGCGTCGAGGAGGCGCCCGCCCACGAAGCGCTTCCGGCACCACCGCACAAGGAAGCCGCGCGAGACGAGCACGTCGAGCGTGCGCGGCAAGCGCAGGACAAGGCGGCCGACGCGTGGGTTGCGAACGCCACGCAGTTGCACTCCGACAATCCGCGCCTCAATAGCGCGGTTGCACGGTCCTTGCGCGATTTGCATCTGCTACGAACCACGCTTCGCGGCTATCGGTACTTCGCTGCCGGCGTGCCGTGGTACGTGACGCTGTTCGGTCGCGACGCGATCATCTCGTCGCTCGAAACGCTGGTGTTCCTGCCCGACCGTGCCGAAGACACGCTGCGCCTGCTCGCGTCGTTCCAGGGAACGCACGACGATGCCTGGCGCGACGAGGAAGCGGGAAAGATCATGCACGAGTTGCGCGTCGGCGAAATGGCGCACCTCGACGAGATTCCGCAAACGCCGTACTACGGATCGGTCGATGCGACGCCGCTGTTTCTCGTCCTGCTCGGGCAGCAGGCTCAATGGACCGGGCGGCTCGATCTATTCAGCGAGCTCGAAGCGCACGTGCAAGCGGCACTCGGCTGGATCGATCGCGCGATCGCGCGTAGCGGAAACGGTTACCTCGCGTACGCGACCGAGTCAAAGAGCGGTCTCGCGAATCAGGGATGGAAGGATTCCGGCGATGCGATCATGAATCGCGACGGCAGCCTCGCGACGCCACCCATCGCGCTCGTCGAGGTCCAGGGTTATGTCTATATGGCGAAACGAGGCATCGCCGAGCTTTATCGCCGAGCCGGCGACAAGGCAACGGGCGATCGCCTCGCCAACGAGGCCGAAGCGCTGCGTGAGCGTTTCGAGCGCGACTTCTGGTGCGACGATCTTGGAACGTATGCGCTCGCGCTGCAAAAGGACAATCGACGCGCAGTGGTCGTCTCGTCAAATCCCGGGCACGCGCTCTGGACTGGCATCGCCACCGGGGATCGCGCACTGAAGGCAGCCGATCGCCTGATGCAGCACGACATGTTCGGCGGCTGGGGCATACGCACCTTGTCCTCGGGCGAGAAACGATTCAACCCCGTCGGCTATCACGTCGGAACCGTCTGGCCGCACGACAACGCGATTGCGGTCGCCGGATTTCGCCGCTCCGGGCGCATCGACCATCTGACGCGCGTGCTGAGCGGCATCGTCGATGCCGCCACGCACTTCGAGCACGACCGGCTGCCGGAAGTGTTCGCGGGATTCGCGCGCGATGCGTTCGCCGTTCCCGTTCACTATCCGGTGGCGTGCCACCCGCAGGCATGGGCAGCCGGCGCCGTGCCGTTCATGCTCGAATCCGCGCTCGGACTTCGTCCCGACGCTTTCGAGCATGCGCTCCATATTTCCCGTCCCGTGCTTCCCGATTCGGTACACGCGTTGACGCTTCGCCAATTGCGTGTCGGGGACGCGACCGTCGACATAACGTTCAAGCGAAACGATCGCGGCGACATCGCTGTCGATCACGTGGACCGGAAGGGACGGGTCGACGTGACGATCGATTGATTTCCGCGCCGTGAAGTCTCCACTTGTGCGATACGTACGAGCAAGCCTGCCCGCGTCACTGGCGTTGCTCGTCGCCGGCTGTTCGCACGGCGTGCTGGACCCGCAGGGCCCGGTAGGCGCCGCAAACCGGCAGATCACGCTGAACGCACTAACGATCATGCTCGTGATCGTCGTCCCCACCATCGTCGCCGCGTTGGTCTTCGCGTGGTGGTTCCGTGAATCGAATCCGCGCGCTCGCCGGCTGCCGCATTGGTCGTATTCGGGCCGCATCGAGCTTCTCGTATGGTCGATGCCGTTGCTGGTCGTCATCTTCCTCGGCGGCATCATCTGGATAGGCGCGCATCAGCTCGATCCCTACCGGCCGATCGCGTCATCGGCGAAGGCGTTCGACGTGCAGGTGGTGTCGCTCGACTGGAAGTGGCTCTTCATCTATCCGGATCAAGGTATCGCGGCGGTGAACGAGCTGGTCGTTCCCGCCAACGTGCCGTTGCACTTCTCGTTGACCTCGGCGAGCGTGATGAATGCGTTTTTCGTGCCGCAGCTCGGCAGCATGATCGCGACGATGAACGGCATGGTGACGCAACTCCATTTGCAAGCCGACCACCCGGGCGACTACTACGGCGAATCGACGCAGTTCAGCGGTGACGGATTTTCCGGCATGCGCTTCGTGCTGCACGCGGTGCCTTCGGATCGCTTCGAGGAATGGCTGACCAAGGTGCGGCAGTCGGGCACCGTGCTCGATCGCAGCGCCTACGAAACGCTGGTGCGGGAAAGCGAGAACGTGCAGCCGTTCACGTACCGTGGCGTCGAGCCGAAGCTCTTCGAGGCGGTGGTCACGCAGGAAATCCCGCCGCAAAACGGCCCGCAACATGGCCGCGGCGGCGTGTTCGTGCATCCGCAGCCCGGGAGCTGATGTGTTTGGAAAGCTCAGCTGGAACGCGATTCCCTGGGATCAGCCGATCCCGCTCACCGCCGGCGCCACCGTGATTTTCATCTTTCTGGCGGTGATTGCGTGGGTGGTGATCAGGGGTCACATGCCGTATCTGTGGCGCGAATGGATCACTAGCGTGGATCACAAGCGCATTGGCGTCATGTACACGCTGCTCGGCATGGTGATGCTGCTGCGCGGATTCATCGACGCCGTGATGATGCGCTCGCAGCAGGCACTCGCGTTCCACGCACCCGGCTATCTGCCGCCGGAGCATTACGACCAGATCTTCACCGCGCACGGCACGATCATGATCTTCTTCGCGGCGATGCCGCTGATGATCGGCCTCATGAATTTCGTGGTTCCGCTGCAACTCGGCGTGCGCGACGTCGCCTTTCCCACGCTCAACTCGACGAGCTTCTGGCTGACGGCCACGGGCGCGCTTCTGATCAACGTCTCGCTCGTCGTCGGCGAGTTCGCGCGAACCGGATGGGTCGCGTATCCGCCGCTGTCGGAGCTTCGCTATTCGCCGGGCGTCGGCGTCGACTACTACCTGTGGTCGCTGCTGATCTCGGGCGTCGGCACGCTGATGACCGGCATCAATTTCGTCACGACGATTCTCAAGATCCGTGCGCCCGGCATGAGCTATACGCGCATGCCGATGTTCACGTGGACGGCGCTTGCCGCCAATCTCCTGATCGTCGCCGCCTTCCCCGTGCTTACCGCAACGCTCGCGATGCTGGCGCTCGACCGCTATCTCGGCTTTCACTTCTTCACCGACACGGCCGGCGGCAACATGATGATGTTCATCAACCTCATCTGGGCGTGGGGACACCCGGAGGTCTACATCCTGGCGCTGCCCGCCTTTGGCATCTTCTCGGAGATCTTCTCGACGTTCTCCAGCAAGCCGCTGTTCGGTTACCGCTCGATGATCATCGCGACGATGGCGATCTGCCTCATCTCGTTCACCGTCTGGCTGCACCATTTTTTCACGATGGGCGCAGGCGCGAACGTCAACGCCGTGTTCGGCATCGCCACGAGTCTCATCGCGGTCGCGACCGGGATCAAGATCTACAACTGGATCTTCACGATGTACGGCGGCCGCGTTCGATTCGCGACGCCGATGATGTGGTCGATCGGCTTCATCTTCACCTTCATCATCGGCGGGATGACCGGCGTGCTCCTCGCCGTGCCACCGGCCGACTTCGAGCTTCACAACAGTCTGTTCCTGGTCGCGCATTTCCATAACGTGATCATCGGCGCCGTGGTGTTCGCGACCTTCGCCGGCATCACGTTCTGGTTTCCCAAGGCGTTCGGCTTTCGACTGCACGAAGGTTGGGGCAGAGCCGTCTTCTGGCTGAGCTTCGTCGGCTTCTACGTCGTATTCATGCCGCTGTACGTCGCCGGTCTCCTCGGCATGACGAGACGATTGCAACACTACGATGTCGCGATGTGGCGGCCATGGATGCTGATCGCCGCCGTGGGCATCGTCATCATGGCCGCGAGCGCTGCATGCCAGGTGATGCAACTCGTCGTCAGCATCCGCCACCGCAAAGCGCTTCGCGACGAAATCGACGACCCGTGGGAAGGCCGCTCGCTCGAATGGGCCACTTCGTCGCCGCCTCCGGCTTACAACTTCGCGGTGCTTCCGCGCGTGCACGGCACCGAGCCGTATTGGCAGATCAAACGCCGTGCGATCGAAACGCAACAACAATCGAACTTGCCGCACTACGAGCCCATCGAGTTGCCGCGGAACAGCCCCACCGGCTTCATCACTGCGTTCTTCGCGACGCTCACCGGCTTCGCGCTCATCTGGCACATCTGGTGGCTGATGGGCGTCGGCGTTGCCGCCGCCTATGCGGTCTTCGTCTGGTTCGCGTGGCGCGACGCCCCCGTGAAGATCATTCCTGCAGCCGTCGTTGCTCGGCTCGATCGCGAACGCCGGCGGGCGCGTGCCGACTGGCTCGCGCGACATCCCGAAGGCGAAGAGGCGCCATGAGCGCGAAGGGCCGCTCCCGAGCGAGAATTGGCCCCGAAGCGCAAAGCGCGAAGGGTAGTCCACTGAGCGGCGTAGCCACGAAGCGCTCGACCGCATTTTCGAAAAACGCGAGATCGATTCGATGAGCGCGAACGCCGCGACCTTCGTCGGCGACGCCGACCCCTACCGAATCGGCCGCGCGCACGCCGAAGCGAGACCGCGCGACGCAACGGGGCACGGGGAAGGCGGCCCGGCGTCCAAACGCGTCATCATCGGATACGGGTTCTGGATCTTCCTGATGAGCGACATCGTGATGTTCTCGTGCTTCTTCGCGGCGCACGCGGTGTTGCAAACGGCGACTGCGGGAGGGCCGGCAGGACGCGATCTCTTCGACCCGCACCGTGTCGCGGTGGAAACCGCGTGCCTGCTTCTTTCGAGCTTCACGTGCGGCATGTCGGCGGTGGCAACGCGAGCGCGAAACGCGCTCTGGACACAAGTGTCGTTGCTCGTCACCGGACTGCTCGGCCTCGCCTTTCTCTTCCTCGAGGGATCCGATTTCACGAGCATGATCGCGCACGGCGCAGGACCGCAGCGCAGCGCTTTTCTGTCGTCGTTCTTCGCGCTGGTCGGATGCCACGGATTGCACGTCAGCGCCGGCGTCCTGTGGATCGGCACGATGATGGCGCAGTTGGTCGTCAAGGGTTTCCGGGCCGACATCCTGCGACGCCTGCTGTGCTTCAGGCTCTTCTGGCACACGCTCGACATCATATGGGTCGCGATATTCACCGTCGTCTACCTGATAGGGCTCGGTCGATGACCGATCGCCATCAAACGCGGGACGCGCGGCGCGACGAGGACGACCTCGCACCGGGGATTGCCGAACCCGCCGAGTCGAGAACCGGCGTCGCGATCGCGGGTTATCTCGTGGGCCTGGCCCTGTCGATCGTGTTGACGGTCGCGTCCTTTTACACGCTCGGTACGCCGCTCGTCTGGCACGAGGCGATTCCCATTGCACTGGTCGTGCTGGCAATCGCGCAGATCGGCGTCCACCTTGTCTTCTTCCTGCACATGACGACCGCGCCGGACAACACCAACAATGCGCTGGCGCTCGCGTTCGGCGTGCTGATCGTGATCCTGATCATCGCCGGCTCGCTGTGGATCATGGACCATCTGAACCACAATATGCTGACGATGCATCAGGTGATGCGCACGCAGCCCTGACGTTCCACACGACGTTCGCACGCTTCATCGCGTCGGAGTAACGGTCGAAGCCGGCAAGCGCTCCTGCCTTGCGATGCGATACGTGCGCGAGGCTCGGGCCGGTCATCTGCTCGCCGGCCGTTGTCGAATGACACGCTCTGCATGCCTGGAATACCGTAGCGCCGTGAGCGGCGTCACCGGCAGCGACGCACGTTTGGCCGTATCCGACCAGCACGGCAACGAGAATCGTTCGTCCTGCGTCGCCTGGCCCGCGCACGAATGCGTGCCCTCGGCGCAGTCGTTCTTGTCTACGGCGTTGATGCCGTAGCACTTCTCCAGGTGGTTCTTCTGCATGCGCGCCATGTTGTCCTTGACGACCTGCGGCGCCTTGCTCATGTCCATCACCTTTCCCTGCGCGGTGGCGGGCAGCGACTGGGCGGACAGGGCGAGTCCGACGGCGGTGGACAGCGCCGTTGCGGCAAGAACGCGAGATTCATACTGGACCTCTCGTGGTTGTCGTCTCAGAAAGCGAGACTGCATTGGTGATTCGCCCCGGAGCCGCCGAAGGTTACGTGGCAGCCGAAAAAATCATGCGATCGCTTCGCCGCGGCCGGGTGTAAGGTTCAAGGGATCGTCTCTCCGCTCGCGTTCGCGTCCCGCTTCGCCATGTCGAACCGCGCCCGTTCGTCGCCGCCGCACTTCGCGCTCGTCGCGAAGCCACGCGACCCTTCGACGGCGCGCGTGCCCCATGCGGCAGATAGCCCGGTTGCGTCGTTCGCGAAGCACGACGTCGACTGGTCGATCCTGATGGCGCGCGCGCAATCGGGAGATGGTGAAGCGTATCGGCGGCTGTTGCGTGCGATCACGCCCTGCCTGCGCGCTCGCGGTGCGCGGCGGCAGCGACCTTCGCGACGTCGAAGACGTCGTGCAGGATGTTCTGCTTACCGTGCATGCGGTGCGCCACACCTACGATCCGGCGCGACCGTTCGGACCCTGGCTCACCGCGATCGCCAGGCGGCGCATCGTCGATCGCCTTCGGCGCGCGCGGCGCGTCGCCAATCGCGAGCTCGCGGTGGACGACTACGAAACCTTTTCGGCGCGCTGCTTCGCGACGCTTCTGCTCACGTCCACGATCTCGACGCGTCGGCGATGGTCGTCGTCTGGAACTTCGCGACGACCGGCATGTTCGCGCTGCTCGGTGTGCTTGTCGGACGAAGGCTCTTCGCGCTGCCCCGGATATCGCGTCCGCCTCGCCCGCGTCCGAGGGAAGCATAAAGAACGCGCGTCATGGCTTCAGCGCGCCGCGCAGGTTCGAAACCCGACGAACATGTCGTCGCGATGCGGCAGATAGAAGTTGCGATAGCGCGGATGGTGCATCCGCGCTTGCGTGGCGAGCGAACCGCCGCGGACGCTGCGATGCGTGCGAAACCAGGGCTGCGAATAGTCGCGATAGCGATCGGCGGAAAATCCCGGGTACGGGACGAACGCGTCCGCCGTCCATTCCCATACCGATCCGCCCCAGGCAATCGCGCCAAGGGTAGCGGCGCGCTCCCATTCGGCCTCGCTCGGAAGGCGCCGGCCCGCAAAGCGGCAGAAGGCCTCGGCCTCGTAGGCGTTGACATGGCACACCGGCGCGTCGGGCGCAAGCGGCTCGTAATGCCCGAACCATCGCTGCTCCCAGCCGCTCACCCCCTTGCGCCAGCGCCGTGGATGGTCGACGCGCGCTTCGCGGAGCCACGCGAGCCCCTCATCGGACCAAAAGCGCGGCTCGCGATAGCCGCCCGCGTCGACGAACTCTTCGTAGGCCGCGTTGCGAACGCAATATCTCGATATCCGATACGCTTTGAGCGCGACGTCATGCGCCCACTTCTCGTTGTCGAACACGAAGCCTTCGCCACGCGGCGACCCTTGTGCGAGGACGCTGCCCTCGATCTCGACATCGCCCTCGCCGGCAGGCAGAAGCGGCAGGCGAAACGGCCATGGCGCCTCGTAGTCGAGCGTCTGGCGCATGTACGTGAGCGCCTCGCCATGCATGTCCTCGTGGAACAGCGCGAGCTGGAACGGATACAGGTCGCGCTCGTCGGAGACCGCGAGCTTCGCGTGCACGGCTTCGTGTACCGCCCGCGCGTAATCGCGAATCTCGTCAAGCGACGGAATGTCGAGCGTCCAGCGGTCGACGTGTGCAACAAGCGACGAATCGAACCATCGATCGGCGCCGGGCAGCATCGAATTGCTCACCGTGACGAGCCGATCATCGTCGGTCCAACGAGCTTCCCGCAGCGCCCACCGCTCGGTGAACCACGCGACATGGCCGTATTCCCACAGCGGCGGGTTGATTCCCTCATGATAGGGCACGCGCCACTGCCCGGGTGCGAAATCGGCGAGCACTCTCCAGGTCCGCTCGTATGCGTCGATCAGCGCGCGGTCGAGGTCGCGCTTTCCGGCCGTTCGCGCCGCAGTCGCTTCATGACTCATCGATGACCGCCGAAGCGAAGCTCGTCATCGTGAGCCCGGCATCGCGCGACGCGAACAACGGCAACTGGCGTACGGCGGATCGCTGGTCGCACTTTCTTCGTCGTCGCTTCGACGTCGAGGTCTGCATGGTATGGACGACCGCGGCGCATCCACCGGAATGCATGATCGCGCTGCACGCGCGGCGCTCGGCCGGTGCGCTCGCGACGTTTGCCGAAGCCTGTCCCAATCATGCGCGGGTGCTGGTGCTTACCGGAACCGATCTTTACCGCGATATCGGCGCGGACGCAACCGCCCGGCGATCGCTCGATCTCGCGACGCATCTCGTCGTGCTGCAGGATGCCGGGCTGGATGCGCTCCAGCCCCGCCATCGCGACAAATGCCGCGTGATCTTTCAGTCGGCGCTTGCGCTCGCACCCAACGCACCACGCAAGCGAACGTTCGACGTGATCCTGGTCGGGCACATGCGCGCGGAAAAGGACCCCTCGACGCCAATGCGCGCCATGCTGCAGTTGCCGGACGATTCGCCGCTGCGTCTCGTGCACATCGGCGACGCGCTGAGCGACCAATATGCCGACGCGGCACGCGCGCTGCAGGCGCGCACGTGGTCGTCGGTGCGGCGCTACCGATGGCTCGGTGGACGAGCGCATGGCGAGACGCGCCGACGAATTGCTCGAGCGCAAGCGATGATCGTATCGAGCATCATCGAAGGCGGCGCCAATGTGATCGTGGAAGCCGTGACTTCGCATGTGCCGGTGATCGCGAGCCGCATTCCGGGCAACATCGGCATGCTGGGCGCCGATTACGATGGCTACTTCGCGCCCGGGGACGATGCCGCGCTCGCGCGGCTCCTCGATCGGATCACTCGCGATTCCAAATTTCTCATGCACCTTCGTGCACAATGCGAGGAACGCGCGCCGCTGTTCGATCCGAACCGCGAGGCGATGGAGGTCGAGCGCCTCGTCGACGATGCGCTCTCTTACTCCCGATCGAGCCGATAGATCGTCGATTCGCCGTAATGCTTCGCCAGTGCGACGCGCCCGATGTACTCCAGCGCGAAGTCCTTGCGACCGGCCGCCGCAAGCGTTGCCGCGAACGCCTCGCTCGCATACACGGTTCCCGGCTGCGTGATCGGCTCGATGCGCGCCGCGCGCGTGACGCTCGAGCCGAAGAAGTGCTCGCGCTGCATCACCGGATCAAAACCGCGGAAGACGGGGCCGGCGTGCAGCGCGATGCGAACGGGAATTGTCGACCGCAACCCGGTCGTGGTCCAGTCGACGTCCTGTGCGCGCCCGAGAAAGCCGAGCGCGAACTCGGCCGCATATTGCGGCGAATCGAACACGACGTAGAGCCCGTCGCCCCACGTCTTGGCATCGAGGGGCCTGACGGGGGACTCGCCGATTTGCGCGGCCGCGATGCGCAGGAACTGATCCTGGAATCGGGGCGCGAATGCATCCTGCACGCGGCTGAAGCCGGCGAAATCGGCGAACATCATCGCCTTCAACGAGCGCGGCAAGCGCGTCTCGTCCGCTGACTTGCCGACGTGCTCGTCGACAGACTGCTCTTCGGGATGCGGACTGCGGCCTTGCACCGACGCTTCGTTCCTGCTTCGCAAAGCCGCCAGATCGATGACACGAGCCGGGCCCACCGTCTTGCGCCACCTCTCATACGTGGCGCGCGTACCGCCGATGTCCGTACCCGACGATGCATCGAGCACGCACAGCATCGAAGGCACCGTCTCGAGCTGCATGGCGCGTAACTGCGACAAGCCTTCGACAAGACAGGCCGCGTGCTCGAACAGGATGTCGTCGCCGAGATGATTCTCGTCGGTCGCCATGATCACCCGCGCGACACGCTTCAGGACCTTGTCGAAGCGTTGCACCCAGTCGTCGTCGCCGATCGCGACGCTCGTGCGCACGAAGTCCTCGCGTGCGAACGGCAGCACCACGTTGACCTCGGCGCGGTGCGCGAGCGCGGTCTCGATGAAAATCAGATCGGCGCCGCAGGCGGCGGAGGTGAATACGACCGGCTGGTGGAGCTCGCGAAGCTCCGCGTCGATTGCCGCACGAACGGCCGACTCGAGCGCGGCGGGGAAGCGCGGCGTCGTGCGACCCGGCGCATCGATCATGTGGCCGGCGAACGCGACGACATTCGGCGCGGGCAGTAGCGGCAGCAGATTGCGTGCCTCGGGTATTGCGCGCGCGAGCAGGCGCACCTGGCGCCGCATCGTCGCAATCTTGCCGGCGTTGTCCCCCGCGAGCGTGCATGCGGCGCCATAGCTTAGCGCCGCCGCGTCGAGTTGCCCGAGCAGCAACTGCGCTTCCGCGTCCGTCGCGAGTTCCCATGGCGAAGGCGTCAGGCGCCGTGCGATGTCGCTTCGGATTTCCTGCGCGAGCGCCAACGCCGCGTCGCGCTCGCCCAGCAACATCGCAAGCGATGCGGCATTGATCCCCGGATACGGATCGCGCGCGTACGCGTACGCCTTCAAATACTGCTCGCGCGCGCGCATCACGAGAGTGCGTCCGCCGGGACGGTCGGGCGCGCGATGGAACGCGTCCTTGAACAGACGTCCGCGCAGGCTCGCGATGTCGGCGACGAGCGCATTGCGTGGCATTGCCGCTTCCGCGCGATCGAGCAGCGCGTGCGCGACTTGCGACGCACCAGCGCGCGCATGCGCGAGCGCGCCGCAGTAGAGCAATTCGGGATCGTCGGGTCGTGCCGCGATGGCCGCGCGAAACGCATCGCAGGCATCCCACGGCGCGCCGCGGTCGAGATGCGCGCGGATGTCGTCGATCGACGTTGTCAGGATGCCTGCGCCTCGGCGATTTGCGAGCGAATCCGCCGAACGCTGATCAGGTCGCGCATCTGTGGCGGCAGCGCATCGATGAGCGTTGCTGCCTGCTCGAGCTCTGCCTTCTTGTGCGACGATCCGGCGAGCGCGGACGCATAGAGCGCCTGCGCGAATTCGACGCGCTGGGTGAGATCCTCGTTGTCCGGTCTCGCATAAAGGCCGCGGTGCAATTCGAGCACCGGCTCGACGAGCTTGCGCGCGTCGTCGGTGCGGCCGAGGCGCGCGGCGATCATTGCGGCCAGCGCTGCTTGCTCGCCCGCGTCGCGCTCTTCGCCGAGGTTGCGTGGCGGCAGCCGCTTGCGAATTTCGAGCGCCCGCTGGATTTCGCTGTCCGCACTTCGGTAATCGTGCAGCGCATACGAAGCATCGGCCGCCGTTCGCCATGCCATTTCCAGAAACCGATCCCGGGAGTCCTTCTGGCCGGCGGTCGATGCGGCGATATGCTCGATGTGTTGAGCGGAGGTGCGCGCCAGCTTTTGAATGGCGCCGAAGTCACCGTTCGCATAAAGCGGTGCGTACACGCCATAGCCAGAGCCCAGCCAGCCGGACGTCGGATATCCGTAATGGCCCAGGAATTCGACACCGATCTCGCGTCCGAACGAGCCAGGCGGCAGATTGTCGGTCGCCAATGCGACAAAGCGCTGGTTCGAGGCGAGCGCCGCCCCGGCTGCCTGACGATTCCCGGAGTCCGCGTCGAGCCGCGCCAGGTAGCCGGCAGTCAGCGCAAATACGTTGCCGATGAACGCGCTCTCCTTCACGTGGTCGGCGATCGCGACGCCCGCGCGAAGCCGCTCGCGCGCCCTGTCGATTTCACCCAGCGACGCGCGTAAGCCGCCCGCGCCGGCGTAAGCGTTCGTGAGGTTGTTCCAGGCGATCTGATTGCTCGGGTCGAGCTTCGTGATGGATTCCCAATCGCGCGCATCGCGATCATTGAGCTCGAGCGCCTTGTGGATGTGGAGATCGGTCCATTCGGCATTCGAAAGATTGTCGGAGAGCAGCGCTTCGGCCCGCAGCGCCGACATGTTGCCCGGCTGCCTGGCGAGCACCTTCCCGGTCACGTCGAGCGCCTCGCTCGTGACTTTATGAAGCTCATCGAAGCGGCCGAGACTCTGCAGCACCCCCGTCTGCCATGCGCTCGCTTCCGCGAAAGCCACCGCTGCCGGAATGTCGTCGAGGGAGAGGTTGGCGATCGTGCGCATGACCGCGCGCGCTTCATCGAGCGTCTGTATCGACGCTTCGTTCTCGTTCACCTGCATTTGCGAAAAGCCGAGGTAGGTCGTCGCAAGTCCGTATGCGCGACGCACGGCGACCGACGGCGAAGGCATGGCCATTGCCGCCTTTAGCGCATCGACGGCCTGCTTCGCGAGCGGAAGCTCGTCGTTGAGTCGATTCTCGCTGCCCGCGACCTTCGCCTCGGCGGTCAGGCCGAGCGCAAGCCCGATCGCCGTTGCCTCCGACCTGTCGCCCTGATTGCGGAGCTTCTGGAGCACCGGAACGGCGTCCGCAAGGGCCTTCTTGCTCTCGGCGAGATTCGACTGGTTGCGAAGCGCCGCGCCGTACCGGACGAGCGCCAGCGCGCGATTGCGCTGCGTTTCGTCGGTGCGAAGCGCGGGCGGCAGCTCGTTGTAATAATCGACCGCGCGCTTGGCGAGCGAGGCCACGATATCCAGCCGGCCGAACGGCTCGAGCTCCTGATAGAAGTCGTCGAGCAGGTAGACGACGAGCTTCTCCGCCTCGCCGCGCGCCTGCTCGGCGAGCACGCGCGTCTGCTGCGCCTGCGCCTCGGCGCGCTGCGCGCGCTTCATGCTCTCGTAGCCGAAGAACGCGCCGGCGATCGCCGCGATCGCCAGCACGCCGCAGATTGCCGCGACCTGCCGCGCACGTACCAAGGCCTTGCGCGTCGCGCGCTCGCGCGCCTGCTGCTCGGCGAGCTTGCGCTCCGCTTCATCGCGGGCCTCGCGCTCGCGGCGAAGATCGCGGCTTGCGCGAACGACGCTGCACAGAACGTCGTGCGTGAGCTCGACGCGCCGCACGTCGAGCCGTTCCTCGATGCGCAGGAGCCGCCGATCGACGAGATGCGCAAGCGTGCCGGGCGCCGCGCCAGCGGCCGCGAACGCCTTTTTCACACGCTCTTCGGCGACGCTTTCGCGAAAGCCGGATTCCGTGAGGAGCTGATCCTCGATGAAGTGGCGCGCGCCGGCAGGCTGGTCGGCGAGCGCGCGCTCATAGAACTCGGCGAGAATCGTGTCGTGCGAGCCTGCGAGAAGATCCGCGGAGATCTCGCTTTTCCCCTGCGCGATCCGCGTGTTGTTGAGCTCGCGGCAGATCAGCGACAAAAGCGACGGCTCGACTTCCGCGTTGCGAAGCTCCGATCCGCCGGCGATGAAGCGCACGATCGACTCGGCAACTTCCTCAGACACCAGGCGACCACCTGGCTTCGTCACTGCCTCCAGCGCCTGCTCGCCGGTCATCGGCGCAAGCCGCATCCGGTTCTGCGTGATCGACGGCATCGCGGCTTTGAACGCTTCGAGGTGCGCGAGATAGTCTTCGCGCAGCGCGATCAGCACGCGGTAGTCGCTGCGCGTGAAGTCGAACTGCTCGGCAACCGATTCGTCGGCATCGATGCGCGCCTCGAGCGACTTGGGCGGCCGGTTCTCGACGAGATCGGCCAGCTCGTCGACGAACTCCGCGGCGCGCTTGCGGCCGAAATCGTCGCCTTGCGCGAGCGTGAAGATCTCCTCGAACTGGTCGAATATCAGGAGCGGCGTGAGCGTGCGACCCGACGTGTCGCGCAACACGTCGCCGCGGTGATGCAGGAATTCCCACAATGATTCGCCGGGGACGGCGACGCCGACGTGAGTCCACTGTCCCGACGCTTCGCTCGCGCGGAAGATCGCCTGCTTGATCTGTTCGGCAGGTGGCGGGGACTCGCGCGCGTAGTCGATACGCACGTACACCGGGCAAAAGCCGAGCGGCCGCAGCTTCGGCACGATGCCTGCTCGCAGGATCGACGTCTTGCCGAGTCCCGACTTGCCGAAGAGCAGCGTCAGAAGCTTGCGCTGGACGCGCCGCGCGAGCTCGGCGACTTCCTCTTCGCGCCCGTAAAAGTACGTGCGCGTTTCTTCGGTGAAGGACGCCAGGCCGAGCCAGGGATTCTCGGCATCGAGCGAGGTTTGGGCAGCCGGGCTGTCGAGGGGCGCCACGCTAATGACGGGCGGAGAGGAAGTCCTGCAGGTGGCGGACGAACTCGGGCGTCACTTCGCCGCCGCGAAGGCGCGTGATGTGCACTGCCTTGAAGCCGTCGGGAACGTGCGCGTCGACCGCGTTGGTATCGTCCGTGCAGACGGGAACGATGAAGAGCGCGCCTTCGGCAATGTTGCGCGCGCGATCGAGCGCGTAGCTCCATTCGCGGCGGAAATAACCTTCGAGTCGTCGCTCGGTGGTCGCGGACACGACCGGGATGAAGTACGAGCAGCGTGCGATGTTGCGCCGGATCTTGCGGTCGTAATCGTCGCCGCCTTCGAGGCGGTCGAGGTCGAACCAAGTGGTGATGCCGGCCGCGTCGAGGCCCGTCTTCAGGCACTGGACCGCGGCCAGATCTTCGCGCGCGTAGCTGATGAAAACCGCGTTGTCGGGCATTTCGCGCTCGGGCGGCAGGAAGCGTTTCGCCGCGGCGAGCTCGATCACCTCGCCCGGCTTGCGGCGCGCCGTCCATCGCCTATGCAGCTCGTCGACGAACTTGTCGCCGCCGCTATACACGCGCGTTCGCACGCTGACCTGCTGCAGGAAATTCATGAGTCGTGCGTCACCGACCGAATGGCTGTCGGCGAGCACTTCGCCGACATCACGCGGATCGGACAGGCGATGCCGCTTCGCCATCCGCAAAAACAGTCGGGCGAGCCAGTTCGTGAAGCTCGAGCCAATGAAGAGTAGATGATTGTGCTCGAGCTCGTGGAACAGCCGCTCGGGTGTCAGATGCTCGCTTTGCAGCGCGCAAATGAATTCGAGCATGTCCTCGTCGGAGATCACGTACGTCGGCGATGCGGAAAGTCGACCGAGCAAGTGATAGATCACCGGACGCGTGAGCTTCTCGCGCTCGGCCGGCAGATCGGCGACGCGATTGGGTGCATACGCGATCACTTCGGTCGACTGTGCGCCGCCGAAGCGTTCGGCATTCACTGCCTGCTCGAGCAGCGGGTCGAACGTCGTCGTGACGAAGAGATCGAAGTCGGTGATCTGCGCGAGCTTGCGAAGCGCCGGCGGCGGCGCGAAATTCGCGTCTCGGAAGATGCTGCGAAGACGTGTGTACGCTTCCTCGCGCCGTCCGCGAGACGACAGGAACCAGCAGACGACATCGTTCAGGTTGTACGGGCTCGGCAGCTTCGCGGTGTCGACGTTGAGGCGCGCGGCGAGCTTCTCCGCGAGCCATGCGTAGAGAAGCTGCGGCCCCGCGTCGGTGTCGACCTGCAACAACTCCGGCCCGATGATCGGGACGACGCGCCGCTCTTCGATGAAGTTCAGCAGGTCGTCCCACGCGTCCTCGTCGAGCGTCGCGAGCGGGGAAGGCAGCGGCAGCGGACTGCTCATGCGCGGGGTACGGGTGCCAAGGTCGCGCGAGTGTCGCCGATTCCCGAAGCAGGGTCAAACGGGTGCTTTTGGAACGGACAGGGCGCCCGCAGGCGCCCTTGATCGCTGGATTTGAACGCCTTGACTATCGCGGATGCCCGACCGTGCGCAGATACGGCTTGTGCGTCTTGAAGCCCTGCGGGTATTTCTTCTTCGCATCTTCGTCGGAGACCGACGTCGGGATGATCACGTCCTCGCCCGGCTTCCAGTTCGCGGGCGTCGCAAGCCCGTGCTTCGCATTGAGCTGCAGCGCATCGAGCAGGCGCAGCACCTCGTCGAAGTTGCGTCCGGCGCTCATCGGATAGACGAGAATCGCCTTGAGCTTCTTGTCGGGACCGATGATGAACACGTTGCGCACGGTCGCGTTGTCGTTCGCCGTGCGCGGGCCGCCGCCGCTCGCGTTCGGGTGGATCATGTCATACGCTTTCGCGATCTCGAGGTCGTCGCCGCCGATGATCGGATAGTTGACCGCCGTGCCCTGCGTCTCCTCGATGTCCTTCGACCAGCGCGTGTGGTCGGCCACCGGATCGACGCTGATGCCGATGATCTTCGTGTTGCGCTTGTCGAATTCGGGCTTGAGCCGCGCCATCGTGCCGAGCTCGGTCGTGCACACGGGCGTGAAATCCTTAGGATGCGAGAACAGCACCGCCCAGTGATCGCCGATCCATTCGTGGAAGCGAATCTTGCCTTGCGTCGTGTCCGCGGTGAAGTCAGGCGCCGCGTCGCCGATGCGTACCGCCATGGGGTCCTCCGTCGAGTTGGTGGGAGCCGGAATGCCCCGCGGTGCGGGACGCGCCACGTTCGCTTCCGGGCGCCCGGTGAAAACGAATGAACGTCGCAACACGATCAGTATAGCGCCACGCAGCCTGGACTGAGCATCGAAAAACGCGCGAGCCGACGCTTCAGGCGTCGCCGTTATGACGATATTCCGCCGAGCCGCGCATACTGCTCGCGCAGCTTCGCAAGCGTCGCCGTCGCGCTCGCGAGCCGGCTTCGCTCCTGCTCCACGATGGCGCCCGGCGCGCGCGCGACGAAGCCGTCGTTCGCAAGCTTCGCCTGCGATTTCGCGATCTCGCCTTCGTGTCGCGCGATGTCCTTCGCCACGCGCTCGCGCTCGGCAGTGGCGTCGACCAGAACGTCGAGCATGATGCGAAACGGCTCGACGACCTGCGCCGGCGCATTGCGCTTCGGCAACTCGGCAACGATCGAAACGTCGGAGAGACGGGCGAGCGCCTTCAGATAGTCGAGCAAGCCGTCGAGCCGCGACGCATCGCCGGCGATGAACGCCCCCACCTTCCGGCCCGGCGGCAAAGCCATCTCGCTTCGCAGCGAACGCACCGATTCTACGAGCGCCTTGAACGTCTCGATCTGCGCCGAGGCAGCCTCGTCGTGCTTGTCAGAATCGGCCTCCGGATACGGCTGCAGCGAAATCGTCTTCCCCGCCAGTCCCGCGAGCGGCGCAACCGTGTGCCGAAGCTCCTCGGTGATGAACGGAATGAATGGGTGCGCGAGGCGGAGAACCGACTCCAGCACGCGCACCAGCGTGCGCCGCGTCGCGCGTTGCTGCGTCTCGCTGCCGCGGGCGAGATCGACCTTCCCGAGCTCGACGTACCAATCGCAGTACTCGTTCCAGACGAATTCGTAGAGCGCCTTGGCCGCGAGGTCGAAGCGATACTGATCGAGCTGGGTGCGAATCTCTTCGATCGCGTGCTGCAGCTCCGCCTCGATCCAGCGGTCGGCAATCGAAGGCTCGCGCGGCGCCGATTCGTCGAGCCCCACGTCGCTGCCGTCGACGTTCATCAGCACGAAGCGCGTCGCATTCCAGAGCTTGTTGCAGAAGTTGCGATAACCCTCGCAGCGATTGAGGTCGAAGTTGAGCGTCCGATTGAATGTCGCGAGCGACGCGAACGTGAAGCGCAGAGCATCCGCGCCGAACGCCGGAATCCCGTTCGGGTAGTGGTCGCGCGTGCGCTTTGCGACCCGTTCCGCCTGGCGCGGGTCCATCATGTTGGCGGTGCTCTTGGCGACCAGCGTGTCGGCGTCGACGCCGTCGATCAGATCGAGCGGATCGAGCACGTTGCCCTTCGACTTCGACATCTTCTGCCCTTCGGCATCGCGCACGATCGCATTGATGTAGACATCGCGAAACGGCACCTTGCCCGTGAAAAGGGTTGTCGTCATGATCATTCGCGCAACCCAGAAGAAGATGATGTCGAAGCCGGTGACGAGCACCGACGAAGGCAGGAACGTGCGCAGCTCGCGCGTGTCGGCCGGCCAGCCGAGCGTCGAGTGGCACCACAACGCAGACGAGAACCATGTGTCGAGCACGTCGTCGTCACGACGCAACAACGCCGGTGCGCGGCCGAGCTTCGCCGTCGCCTTCGCGCGCGCGTCGTCCTCGGTCATGGCGACGTAGACGTTCCCGTCCCCGTCGTACCACGCCGGAATCTGATGGCCCCACCACAGTTGGCGCGAAATGCACCAGTCCTGGATGTTGTGGATCCAGTGCAGGTACGTCGAGATCCATTCGCCCGGGACGAAGCGCACGCGGCCGCGCTCGCCGGTCTTCGGGTGCACGATGCCTTCGTCGCTCACCGCGTCGAGACACAATTGCTGGATCGTCTTGCGCGGCCATAACGGGTGCGACTCGGGTGCGGGCGTCCGCATCGCGACGTACCACTGGTCCGTCAGCATCGGCTCGACGACTTCGCCGGTGCGGCCGCAACGCGGCACGATCATCTTGTGCGGCTTCTCCGCCACGACGAGTCCGGCGGCCTGCAGGTCGGCGAGCACCGCCTTGCGTGCGACGTAGCGATCGAGACCGCGATATTTCGCAGGCGCGTTGTCGTTGACCGTCGCGTCGAGATTGAAGATCGCGAGCGCTGGCAGTCCATGCCGCTGTCCGACGGCCCAGTCGTTGAAGTCGTGGGCGGGCGTGATCTTGACGGCGCCGGTGCCGAACTGCGGATCCACCGATTCGTCGGCGACGATCGGAATGTCGCGCTCGGCGAGCGGTAATCGCACGCGCTTGCCGATGTAAGCGCGATAGCGCGCGTCGTTTGAATTGACCGCGACGGCGGTGTCGCCGAGCATCGTCTCTGGGCGCGTGGTTGCGACGACGAGCGAGCCCGAGCCGTCGGCAAGCGGATAGCGCAGTTCCCAGATCTTTCCTTGCTCTTCCTCGTTGTCGACCTCGAGATCCGACACCGCCGTCATCAACTTCGGATCCCAGTTGACGAGGCGTTTCCCTCGATAGATGAGGCCGTCGTCATGGAGGCGCACGAACGTTTCGCGCACGGCGGCGGAAAGCCCTTCGTCCATCGTGAAGCGCTCGCGCGACCAGTCGGCCGATGCGCCGAGCCGTCGCATCTGGTTCGTGATCGCGCCGCCCGATTCGCCCTTCCAGGCCCAGACGCGATCGACGAACGCTTCACGGCCAAGGTCGTGACGCGTCAGCCCGGCAGCCTTCAATTGCTGCTCGACGACGATCTGCGTCGCGATGCCGGCGTGATCGGTGCCGACCTGCCAGAGCGTGTTGAAGCCGCGCATCCGGTGATAGCGGATCAAAACATCCATCAGCGTCTGCTGGAACGCGTGCCCCATGTGCAGCGTGCCGGTGACGTTGGGGGGCGGAAGCTGGATGCAATACGGCTTGCTGCCTTGCGCGTAGCTTGGCTCGAAGTAGCCGCGCGACTCCCAGATCGGATACCACTTCGCTTCGATCGCGTGCGGCTCGAAGCTTTTGGCGAGTTCCATGGTCGGTGCCTGCCCGTCTACACCGCGGAGAATCGGGCGCATCAAGTTAGCAAAGTCTTGATTATCGGGGGGAGGCAGTCCTCGCGCTCTGCACCGATTAACCGCTACGAGACGACGGGAGCCGTCGTTGAAGAAGCATCCAGGGCCTGTCCTCCGGCAGAGCCGGGGGCTTTAGATTGTGAGCCGCTCAAAGCGGCTGAAAGGGCCGGCTACCGCGGCCCAAGACTCTTGAGCCTCTTCCATTTTCGTTGAGCCGACCCAAGAAACCCCCCTTGTAATTCCGGGAACCGCGGGTTCTGATCGCTTGAACGTTTTTTGACAAGCGCGGCAGCCCCAATGCTCGCGTTGCGACAGTAGATGATGTCGCCGCGCCGCGGGGCGCGGTGTCCGTCCACCGCCACACCCCGCATGACATGGTCTTGTGCTCCAGTTCGCGACATCGCGACGACGACGCGACAGACGTCACGCCATCGCAGTTTCCCGCGTTGCAACCTCGCACGCCGGCGCCACCCCCCGTCCGATCGCCTGCGCGATCGCGCGCAGCTTCG